>Ga0255364_10321_pt1 | contig 11218 bp, 10 predicted proteins | sample ANMaggSSYBR01G12_FD_182087 | JGI IMG/M metagenome (GOLD analysis project Ga0255364, IMG submission 182087) | Sediment cell enrichment communities from methane seep in Santa Monica Basin, California, United Staets - ANME aggregate JGI... | ecosystem: Environmental > Aquatic > Marine > Cold seeps >...
AAGAGTGGAGCGCTTACTCTATACCGATCCCGAAACCAAGGCACATGTGGAGGATTCCAAACATTTGGGTTTCTATAAGAAACAGTTGAGGATTGCCCTGCGAAATTGTGGTGTGATCGATCCTGAGATTATTGATGAATATATTGCCAGGGATGGATATCGAGCCCTTGGTGAGGTACTTGCCAACCAGACTCCAGAAGAGACCATTGAGTTGATGAAGGCTTCAGGTTTAAGAGGTCGTGGTGGAGCAGGATTTCCAGCCGGATTGAAATGGGATTTTGCCCGGAAGAATGATGCCGATCAGAAATATGTGGTATGTAATGCAGACGAGGGTGATCCCGGTGCATTTATGGATCGCTCCATTCTGGAGGGAGATCCACATGCTGTACTGGAGGCCATGGCCATAGTGGGACGTTGCATAGGTGCCGATATGGGGTATATCTACATCAGGGCTGAATATCCACTGGCCATTGCCCGGTTAAAAATTGCAATTGCACAGGCCAGGGAGTATGGACTGCTTGGTAAAGGTATTCTGGGTTCAGATTTCAACTTCGACATCGATTTGAAGTATGGAGCAGGAGCCTTTGTATGTGGCGAAGAGACTGCCCTGATCCACTCCATGGAGGGTGACAGGGGCGAGCCAACTCTGAAACCTCCTTTCCCGGCCGAAAGCGGCTATATGGGGAAACCCACCAATGTGAATAATGTGGAGACACTGGCCAACGTGCCGGTAATCATTTTAAAAGGAGCCGAATGGTTTAACAGCATAGGAACCGAAACCTCCAAAGGAACCAAAGTATTTGCCCTGGCTGGTAAAATTAATAACGTGGGACTGATCGAGGTTCCCATGGGAACCACCCTTCGTGAAGTTATCTACGAGATTGGTGGTGGTATCAAGGATGGTAAAAAATTTAAGGCGGTGCAGACCGGCGGACCATCTGGTGGATGTCTGACCGAGAAGCACCTGGATACCCCCATTGATTATGAGAACCTGGTGGCTAATGGCTCCATGATGGGTTCGGGAGGAATGATCGTCATGGATGAAGACGATTGCATGGTCTCCATTGCACGCTTCTACCTCGATTTTACTGTGGAGGAGTCATGCGGAAAGTGTGCCCCGTGCCGGATTGGAAATAAACGCTTGCATGAGTTACTCCAGAGGATCTGTGAAGGCAAGGGTGTGGAGAGCGACCTGGTCCGTCTAAGGAACCTGGGTGAGGTAATCAAAGACACCTCCCTATGTGGTTTGGGTCAGAGCTCACCCAACCCCGTACTCTCCACAATGGAGAATTTCCCGGAGGAGTACCAGAGCCATGTGCTGGACAAGAAATGCACATCCGGTGTATGTACCGACTTGCTGGAGTATTTTATCGTGGAGGAGAATTGTATTGGCTGTACAGCCTGTGCAAGGGCTTGTCCGGTAGGATGTATATCAGGGGAGCGAAAAGAACCGCACCTGATCAATCCGGATACATGCATCAAGTGTGGAGCATGTATGGAGAAATGTAAATTCGATGCAGTGATCTTAAAATAACGTAGAGAGAGATGAGTCTTGTTAAACTTGCAATAGATGGAAAAAAGGTGGAAGTACCTGCGGGAACTACCATCTACAAAGCCGCCAAACAGCTGGATATTGATATACCTATCCTCTGTTATATGGATCTGAAAGATCTGAATATTGAGAACAAACCGGGAGGCTGCAGAATATGCTCCGTGGAGGTGGAGGGCAGGAGAAACCTGGCCCCGTCTTGCTCCACTGCTGTGGATGAAGGCATGGTCGTCAGGACCAACAGCATGCGTGTGATCAATGCCCGCAGAATCGTCATGGAACTGATCATCTCGGACCACCCCAAGGATTGCCTTTCCTGTGCCAAGTCAGGGAACTGCGATCTGCAGGACATGGCTGTAAAACTTGGAGTCAGAGAGATCCCTGGTCAGGAGTATGCCGAGATGTCGACCTACAGGCTGGATACTTCCCCCTCCATTATCAGGGAACTGGACAAATGCATCATGTGTCGCAGATGCGAAACCATGTGCAATGATTTCCAAACCGTTGGTGCACTTCATGCAGTGAATCGAGGATTCGAAGCAGTAGTGGCTCCGGCCTTTGAAATGAACCTGGAGCACTCTCCATGTACCTATTGTGGACAGTGTGTGGCGGTTTGTCCCACTGGTGCACTGACCGAAGTGGATCATACAGGAAAAGTGATTGCAGCCATTAATGATCCTACCAAGACAGTGGTGGTTCAGACTGCCCCGGCCGTCAGGGCTGCCCTTGGTGAGGAGTTTGGCATGGAACCCGGAACACGGGTCACCGGTCAGATGGTTACTGCCCTCAAGCAACTTGGCTTTGATTACGTGTTTGATACAGATTTTGCTGCCGACCTCACCATCATGGAAGAGGGAACCGAGCTGCTGGGGCGATTGAAAAAACATCTGGAGGGTGACGAAAGTGTGAGGCTTCCCATTCTTACCTCTTGCTGTCCGGGCTGGGTGAACTTTTTCGAGTACAACTATCCTGATTTAAAGGATGTGCCTTCAACGGCTCGCTCACCCCAACAGATGTTTGGTGCCATTGCAAAGACCTATTTTGCAGATAAAATAAAGGTGGACCGGAAAGACCTGGTGGTGATCTCCATCATGCCCTGTCTGGCCAAGAAATATGAGTGTCAGCGTGAAGAGTTCTCTGTAGACGGAAATCCGGATGTGGATTTCAGCATCTCCACACGTGAACTGGCACACCTGATCAAGCAAGCCAATATGGATCTCAATAAACTTGAGGAAGATGAGTTTGACTCTCCCATGGGTGAGTCTTCCGGAGCAGCTGTAATTTTTGGTGCTACAGGTGGAGTTATTGAAGCTGCCACACGGACCGCCTATGAACTCCAGACAGGAAAAACACTGGAAAAGGTTGATTTTAAACAGCTCAGGGGAATGGAAGGAATCCGTTCTGCAACGGTCGATTTCGATGGATTGGATATCAATATCGGGATTGCACACGGACTGGGCAATGCGAGGAAACTGCTGGATGAGGTGAAGGCCGGAAAGTCGAAATACCATGCCATAGAGGTGATGGCCTGTCCCGGTGGATGTATTGGTGGTGGTGGCCAGCCCCTTCACCATGGAGATGCTTCCATACTTCAGGCCAGGACCAAAGCGATCTACAAGGAGGATGAATTGAAGGTCATCAGGAAATCCCATGAGAATCCCTATATATTGAAGCTTTACGATGAGTTTCTTGGTGAACCCTTGAGTGAAAAGGCGCATGAACTATTGCATACGCACTATTTCGATAAGCGAAAAAAGATATTCCAGGTATAAGGCTAAATATTAGATAGTTATGTCAAGTGTTAAAATAGAACTCAGACAAGATCAGGTGGACAAGATCCATTCAATATGTGATTCCTTTGGCAATCAGGAGGGCGAATTGATCAATGTTCTGCACAAGTGCCAGTCTACCTTTGGTTATTTGCCAGCCGAGGTTCAGGAGGTCATCTCGGAGAAGATGGAGATGCCAGCAGCAAAGGTATATGGGGTGGTCACCTTTTATTCCTTCTTTACAATGATTCCCAAGGGGAAACATCCCATTTCGATCTGTACTGGTACCGCATGTTATGTGAGAGGTGCAGAAACCGTATTGAGTGAATTTAAGAAACAACTGGAGATTGAGGTGGGGGAGACCAGTGAAGATGGAAAATTCTCCCTCTCTTGCCTCCGATGTGTAGGTGCATGCGGATTGGCTCCGGTTGTGCAGGTTGGTGATAAGACCTATGGCCGGGTTGCTACTGACGATGTAAAGGGTATTATTGAAGCATACACAGGGTAAGGAACCGGATTGTAAGAGTAAGTGCCTTTGACTTGCCAATTCCTGTTCTTAGTGGTTCATTTTCTGTTGTTTATCAAGCCAATTTGATAATGGTCTTGAAAAGTACTACTTTTGAATTGGACGTAAGATTGGAAAACTTGAGAAAATGAGGTTAAGGATTTTAACCCCGGCGTTGGCTTTTTCCATTCTATTAAATTTTGGGTGCACCGAAGAAAAACCAGCTTCGGTAATGCACGTGACCACCGAATCGGAACTGGCTCTTGAATTCTATGAGACCGGTTTAATGGCTTATGACCAGCTGAAACTAAGCCTGGCATGGAAAAATTTTGAAATGGCGGCCGAAGAGGACCCTGATTTCTTCATGGCCCATTTCTGGATGTTCTTCATATCCAGTAAAGAATCAAAGGCAGTAGCTGAGAAAGCATTTCAGTCCGATGTTGAGCTGGATCCGGGTGAGGAGCAGGTCAGGTTGGCCCTGAAGTATCTTGTGGATGGGCAGGATGAGAAAGTCGTGGAACATCTTCAAAACCTGATTGATCTCTATCCCTCCGATCCGCATCTCCATAAGATCCTGTACCTCATTCAGTTTCATTATTTCAAAGATCCGGAAGCAGCCATTGCTTCCATTGGGAGAGCTACCCACGAGTGCCCTGATTATCCGCTCGCATATAACCAGCTAGGCTATGCTTATATTGCCCTCGACGAGTACGAAGATGCCGAAAAGGCCTTTGATAAGTACATCCAACTGGCACCGACCATTGCTAATCCTTACGATAGCAAGGGTGATTATTATATGGCCACTGAACAGTATGAAAAAGCCTACGATAGTTATATGAAGGCTTATGAGCTTGATTCAAGCTATTTTTCAGTAAGTAAAAAGAAGGCGAAAAAGGCCAGAATGAAGCTGGAGAAATCAGCCGTATAGCAATAGCACTTTCTACTATTGCCGTTCAAAAAAATAACTCTTCTTCTTCTCAATATCATCGTAAGTAAAAAGCTCACCCTTTTGGCTGAATGCATAGCTGATCATGGCAAAATCTCCAATGCACATGATGTTGTGACTGAGCAGGAGGGAGGCTGAAAACAGGGTGATATGGTTGGCCCAGACTGCAGTAAGCGATATTATCGCCAGATTCATAAATACAAAAGGAATCATGGCCAGGAAGGCCAGTTCTTTTTTTGAGATAGGGAAACGGTCTGCTGTTACATAGAAGATGAATTGTTGAAAATCTGCCCCAAACCTGATTCTACGTGCTCCCAGGATCCTGTATGCGAGCCCGTGCAGTAACTCATGTGGTGGAATCACAGCAATACTTCCTGCAAGAACACCCGCAAGGATCTGCCAGAAGATCTTTCCTACGCTTAAAGGCCCCATCCTAACACTCCACACAATATATAGAATAATAAAAAAAAGGAAGCCTGCATTGATACATATGTAGAACAAAGAGATAATACCGCGTTTTCGGATGTTTGAGAGGACAAAAGGGATCATCTCAGTAAAGTCCAGTTCCAGGATCATCCTATAGGAGGGATCCTCCTGAAGCATCTCAGTGCTCGGCTTAGGCTTAGACGACTTTGATTTCGTATTTGTCATTGGTTTTCACTAATTTGGCGCGGATTTTCAAGTTTGAAAATAACAAATGAATCGTCATCAGACAAATGGGTACTTATATGCACTTGGAGCCTCGCTGGCCCTTGCCGCTTCTTTTGTATTCAGTAAGTCGGCATTGAACCACCTGAGTATGTTGCAGTTTGGTCTGCTCTGGTTCTCCATGGGGGTTGCTTGGAATGGCATCTGGTTCCTGCTGAGACGTGACTACAGAAATGTAAAGGAAAATGCCAGATCTAAGACCGGGGTAGCAGTCGTGATCGCTATTCTGGAGGGAGCTGCAACGGGACTTTTCTATCTGGCTATAAAGGCCATGGAAAATCCGGCGGTTGTCTCCTTTATTGGGAATATTGGCCCTGTTTTCGTTACCGTCATGGGCATTCTGCTTTTAAAAGAGCGCTTCCGTACCACACAGGTGTTCGGCATCGTTATCACCATCATTGGAATATTTGTAATAAATTTCCGGGAGGGAGGGTTTGCCGGATTTGTTGATCCTGGATCGATCTATGTTATTAGTGCAGCATTTCTTTTTTCCCTGGCAACCATTGTTGGTCGGCGAATGCACCACCTGCTGGTACCGGGATATATGTCGCTGATCCGCTCTTTCCTGCTGGCGGTGGTAATGGCCCTTCTGCTTATGATTATTGCTACCATTTTCTCTTATATGGAAGGGATTTATTGGCTGGGAATCACACTTAGCATTGTAGTTTTTCTGACATCATTGGGATTTACAGTCGTTAATCCAAATGAATCATCCGTATTAATTCTCTTCGGAGCCTATAAAGGGACCATCAAGAAAAACGGCTTATTCTGGGTCAATCCCTTCTTTGTGCGGAAAAAAATATCCTTAAGAGCACGGAATTTCGATAGTGAGACCATCAAAGTGAATGACAAAATAGGGAATCCCATAAAGATAGGCTGTGTATTGGTCTGGAAAGTAGACAATACATACAAAGCAGCTTTTGAAGTAGATGACTATGTTCATTTTGTGTATGTACAGAGTGAAACGGCTCTACGGAAACTGGCTGGCATATATCCCTATGACAATTTTGAGGATCACGATGCCCAGATTACCCTCAGGGGTGGTGGTGCTGAAGTTAATCATGAGCTTGAGGAAGAAATCAGGGAACGCCTGGAAATGGCAGGCATCAGTGTGATTGAAGCAAGAATAAACTTCATCGCCTACTCAGAGGAGATCGCAGGCGCCATGTTAAGAAGGCAACAGGCCACTGCAGTGGTAGCAGCAAGGTTCAAGATTGTTGAAGGGGCTGTTTCCATGGTTCAAATGGCCCTGGAACAATTAGCTGAAAAAGAAATTGTGGACCTTGATGACGAAAAGAAAGCAGCCATGGTTAGCAATTTAATGGTTGTCCTCTGTGGAGACAAAGATCCCAGTCCAATAGTAAATACAGGCACATTGCATCACTAGGATGAGTAAAAAGAAAGCTTTTGTCCTCAGGATAGATCCAGAAAAAATGGAAGCGTTGGAGAAGTGGGCAGCGGATGAATTCCGAAGTACCAATGGCCAGATAGAGTGGATCCTGGATCAGGCACTACGTAAAAGCGGGCGATGGAAATCCGGCAAACCTACTTAAAGAGATCCTCATCCCTGATCAGCATCAGGATGGCAGAGTGGGGAATGATCACATAGCTTTCATTGTTGAACTCAATCTCATATCCGCTCTTCTGGAGATATACTGCCAGGTCACCTTCCTTGGGCTGAAGGGGCACATATTTAACTTCATCACCTCTGTCCTTCCAGGGCTCATCGGTATCCTGGATGGCAGGAATGGGGTATCCCGGTCCTACCTTCAATACATAGCCACTGTGAATCTTCTCCTTCTCCTGTACCCCGGGTGGCAGGTATAGCCCAGATTTGGTCCTATCCTGCTGGTTTTTTGGCTTAATCAGCACCCTGTCCCCCACCACAATGAACTTGTTCAGATTCTTCTCTTCGATTTGCAATGTCATCAGCTATCTCCGGTATTTAAAAATCAAGGTTCTCCTTAAGTACCTGCATGCCATTACGACTTACGGGAACCTTATTCCCATCCTTTAGGATAAGTACAAAGTTACTCTTTTCATAGGGTTCGATCCGCTCGATACAGGTAATATTAGCAATATAGGAGCGATGCACCCTCACAAACTGCTGATTATCGAGGTGTTGCTCAAAGTACTTCATGGTTTGCTGCTTCAAATACTTGCCCTCGTCTGTATAGATCATCACATAGTCATCCTGGGCTTCCAGGAAATTAATATCTCCCGTGGAGATTACATGGATCTTGCCCGATTTTTTAATGACTACCCTGTGAAGCATTTCATCACTCTCTGCAAAATGCTGGCGAATCTTTTCGATACCACTCTCCCCTTTTGCACTCCCCTCTTTTGTCTCCAAACGCGCGTTAAGTTTTACCATAGCCTCTTTGAAGCGCTCTTTGGAAAAGGGCTTTAACAGATAGTCCACTGCATTCCTCTCGAAGGCACGTATGGCAAACTGATCATATGCTGTGGTAAAAATCACCTCCGGCTGATGCTCAAGAACCTCCAATAGCTCAAATCCTGTCAGCTTGGGCATCTGAACATCCAGGAAGATAGCATCTGGTTTTAATTCATTGATGGCCTTCAGACCATCAAAACCATTGTCATATTCACCTATGACCTCCATCTCCGGAAACGCTTCCAGGTAGGTCTTCAGCAAGTCCCTGGCCGGACGTTCATCTTCAACTATGATAATTTTTTTGCTAGTCATCTCTATATAAATATACGTGGAAATAAAATTGTAACACTAAATACACCGTCATTTCCTGACCATTGTACTGTGCCATTCTCCTTATAAGCCAGCGCAATGCGCTGCCGGACGTTCTGAAGTCCTACCCCAGTCCCTTTCCTGATAGGAATAGCGGGATCGAAATCATTGCTGATCACTGCTTTCATATGCCAATCATCAGGAACACACGAAAACTTGATGCTTACCGGGTCCACACTCTCATAAACGCTGTGGCGGATCGCATTCTCGAACAGGGGCTGAAAAATCATGGTTGGGACCGGAAATTCTTCACATGCTTTGTCAACTTCAAATTCATATAATAATTTCTCCCCAAAGCGGACTTTCTCAATGGCCAGATAGTCCTTCATTCTACCCAGCTCCTCTCCCAGTGGCACATACTCATTTTCCCTGTGCTTTAGAGAGTATCTCAGGAAATCTGATAACCTGATAATCATTTCCCTGGCTTCATCCGGATTACTCATGGTCAGCGAAGAGATGGAATTCAGTGAATTAAAAAGGAAATGTGGATTGATCTGGGATTTCAACATATTTAGTTCTGCATCCCTGACCATTCCCTTTAGTCGCTCTTCTTGCTGGCTCCTTTCCTGCAGCTTCTGATTGTTGGAAACCAGGTAATAGATCAGTACCAGTACCAGGTAGATCAGTCCGCCCAACATGGCTCTCCAGGCAACTGTCTGGTTGAGGAACTCGATGTACTCCACCTGAGTACTAAATATGGCATTCAACATACCAATGCTTAACAGGACCCAGCTCCCCATCACTACCACTCCAGCCACTACATGGGCCGAAATAGAATAGAAGGGTGATTGACGATGAAATGGGATATACCGTGTAGGATACCATGCGAGCAGTCCCATGAAACCAAATAAAAGGCTGGAAAACAATGCATCGGTAACTACAACAGGTATGGAGAAGTTAAAGACATACAGGTAGAGTATACCCTGTGTGGCCGCGACCATCAGCCAGACCAGGGAATAGATCAGTATAGACCTCCTGTTTCCAGTAATGGGGTGACTCATTGTCAGTGGTAGTTTACAATCTCGCCGCCCCCAAATACATTCACACCTGTAATATGAAGACTCCTGTCGGAATCGGAAACCACAATGGTTTTAACCCGTTTATCGGAGAATCCACCAAAAACCGAGGTCACTTCCATTCTAACATTCCAGCTTTCAGGCACAATCAATTTGGTCCCCACAAAGATCAGAACAACCTCCAGATGATTCTTGCCCGGAGCAAGTTTTCCCCGGGTAAAATCAATTTTGGAACCCCCAAAAATATGTGTGATTTTCCCACCTTTGAACTGTTGAGAATTAATGATCCGGTCCCCGCCGCCAAAGACTGTGACATCGTCCAGCCAGTCCTCACTGGAAGCTTTTCTCTTACGCCCCCCGAAGTAGGTTCCTCCGGCACCGCCCCTGCGACTGCCGAAAATTACCACCAGTCCAAGCAGGATCAGCATGGCAGGCCAAAAGAGGGAGCGCCAGTAATCCGGAACATGAATGATTCGCGGAAAGAGGAAAAAGGATCCTATGGCAATCAGAATGATCCCCGTACTCTTATTTTCTTTACTGGAAATCATAACCAGGCCAATCAATACCAGCAGGGCCTGCCAGGTAAACAGAAAATCCCTGAGCCGCCAGGGGATTATATCTGCCAGGTCGGCAATAAGGAACAGTCCAAGGAACATCACTACACTTACAAGTAGCAAATGTGCGCGTCCCGATCTTTTAAAATTACTTGATGGTCCATCACCCTGAGAGTTTCCATCACCCGGTTTCCTGTTCTCCCAATCTGAATACTTTTCCATAATCTTATAGCTTATAGGGTCAAATGTACTATGGAAGGTTGTTTTCCGGAAATAAAAATCGGCCAAGAGTCAAATTTTACCGGTAAATGGGTTACGAATACTCCCTGGAAGGAATTAAAATCTGTTCAGCCACTTGTAACGCCGTGCATTATCTCCAAACTTGGCAATAAAGGTGAATTCGTGGGTACCATAGGAATACTTCATGATGCTGTTCAGTCCGATATCAAAGGCATATCCGAAAACGAATTTATCCACACTAACACCTGCCAGTACTATGATCGCTTGTCCAGTCCTGTAGGTAAGTCCAGTCCAGAAGGTTTGCTGAAAATAAAACTTGCCGCTGATATCAGCCTGAAACTTCCCATTCTCAGCATATTTTAGAAGTGTGGATGGGGAAAAAATCAGATCCTTGTTCAGTTCAAAATCATAACCCCCTATGAGATAATAATTGCGCTCCAATACGTACCTGTCATAACCCGAATCTCCAATCTTGAGAATGGATTCGAACATCTGGTCCACCGAGAATCCTCCCCAATAGTTCCTTGCCGTATAATACACACCAAAATCGGCATCGGGTATAAATACAGCCTTATGAGCACCAAGCCACAATTCATCTCCCGGATCTGCCAGGTGGATCAGCTCATCATTCAATCTGAACTGGTATGCAACAAGGGAGAGTCCGAAGGAAAGCTGGGAATGTCGAAAATTAATATGATAGGCATAGGTTCCTTTAAACCCTGTTCGCTCCACTGCCCCATTTCGATCAGTAAATATATATCCTCCCACACCTACCTTACCACCTCTGGAACCACTGGACGTTCTTTTTCTTACAGAAGAGCCACGTGATATATAGCTCTTCTTCAACACCCTGGTCTGAAAGCTCAGTGCATAAGTGCCAGGTGCATTCTTCAGACCAATCCATTGTTGCCGTGCGGTCAGGTTTACAGCAGTATAGCCTTCAGATCCAGCAACAGCCGGATTCAACAAAAATCCATTAAGCATGTACTGGCTGTACAAAGGCACCTGTTGTGAGCTGGCTTCCATCAGAAAACCAGTCAGCAGGATAATGATATATAGAATCTTTCTCAAGCTCTCTCTTCTACTTAATTACTGTAATTATACCGGTAACATAATAATTTCTATCCTCGGCTCCTGAATTCAACAGGAACACAAAGTGATATGAAT
>Ga0255364_10322_pt1 | contig 11211 bp, 7 predicted proteins | sample ANMaggSSYBR01G12_FD_182087 | JGI IMG/M metagenome (GOLD analysis project Ga0255364, IMG submission 182087) | Sediment cell enrichment communities from methane seep in Santa Monica Basin, California, United Staets - ANME aggregate JGI... | ecosystem: Environmental > Aquatic > Marine > Cold seeps >...
TCTTCCTCCCTGTTTTCACTACTGACGAGTTTTTCATACATATCGACGGTGCTCTCATCTATGAAACTTTCTGGAAATTCAGTTTTATCAAAATTTTCAACACCGATTATTAGAGCATAACGCATTGCATCATCAGAAAAATATTGATCAGAAGAATTCTCTTTGTCTCTTGGTTCGACCGTCACCGTTGCACAAATATCCAGAGAAAGTACTAGCACTAAGAATACTATTATTACACCAACAGCTTCAAAACCTCTTCTACATGGTTTTTTTCTCAATTATTCCACCTCCTAAATCACGAAGTGCGATAGGTCGACAAGTATATTAAACTTTCTAAAAACATACATTATAGTGTAAAAATATACTCTAAAGAGTGCTAGAATGTTAAAAAGTGTTTTGATAAACATAACTGTTTATTATTATACCATAAGCTTAAAATATGAATGTGAATGTGCAATATTTATATAATATGTCATCCATTAGGATTTCATGAATTTACGCGAAAAAATTGACGGCTATTTTGAAGGATATCATGTACAAAAAAAGATTGCATATCTCCTTCTCAAATACGGATTAAAAATCAACAATGATGACAAAATTTATTGTGGACCAATAGAACAGTCCAGTTCCAAACTAGCAAGAGCGATTTCTGTAGATTACCGGGCAGTGACTGATACAGTAAAAAAAATAAAAAAAGAGCCGGAGTTGAAAGCTTTTTTCTCTTCAATCGAGCCTACGCCAAATTTAAAAAATGCAGCACAGAAAGTCGGATGGGGAGTCATAGAAATCATACCGGAAAATCCTCACCTACCAGGAATATTCAAAGGAGTTGCAAAAATTATTGCCGACGAGGGAATAAGCATCAGACAGGCCATAGGGGAGGACTATGATCTCACCGAAAATCCGCGATTTATTATAGTAACAGAAGCAGCCATACCCGATAAATTAATATCTAAGATAAGACAGGTGGACGGTATAAAAGGCATAACGATTTATTAAAAATCGTCCAAAATAACGAGAAAACTTCCCGATATGACCTATAATACTACAAATATTCAATCGAAACATTTGTTCCTACACCTATGCCATATAATTTGCAAAGACCTTGACTTATTTCCACAACATATTGAGCTGGACCGTCACTAAAGTAGCTTTTAAGTTCCTCAGCAGGCACATCTATTTCCACATCAGCTTCTTCTACATTGATTACAGTCCCACCCTCATCTAAAAATATGATATCCAACGGTATCAAGACGTTTTTCATCCAAAAGGAAACGTTGCGGGGATATTCATATACAAAAAGCATACCTTCATCTGCAGATAATTCTTCTCTAAACATCAATCCCATCAAACGTTCTTCAGGAGAAGAAGCTAATTCACAAGTCATAACAACAGATGTTGAGTTAGCGGGAAAAAAGGTAACAACTACTAATTGCTCATTAGCCACATTTTCTGTATTTGTAACGAAAGCATCGGAAAAAACTATCAATAATACAATCAAACCTACAAACATTAAAAGAATTGGTATACTCCATTTATCCTTTTTATTCATTTAACCTACCTAGATATCGTTTGTTTAAGTTCATTCATTTTCTCTCTAATAAATATCGCTTTTTCAAAATCAAGATTATCAGCCGCTTCTCTCATCTCAAGTTCTAGCTCGATTACCATCTTTGGAATGTCTTTTTTAGGAATGTGTTTTGTATCTTTGATATCAACTACTTTTTCTTTTATAGGTTTCACAATGGTAGTAGGAGTGATATTATGCTTCTCGTTAAATTCAAGCTGAATGTTTCTCCTTCTGTTCGTTTCTTCAAGTGCCTTTTTAATCGAATCTGTGAGTTTATCTGCATACAAAACGACTTTTGAATTCACATTCCTTGCTGCTCTTCCAATAATTTGAATAAGACTTCTTGCATCACGCAAAAATCCTTCTTTATCCGCATCAAGTATGCCAATAAAACCTACCTCGGGAATATCAAGCCCCTCTCTTAGTAAATTGATACCGACTATTACGTCAAATTTTCCAAGTCTAAGTTGCCTAATAAGTTCTGTTCTCTCGAGAGTATCTATTTCAGAGTGAAGATATCTTGTTTTAATTTCTTTTTCTGCCAGATATTCGCTAAGTTCCTCAGCAAGTCTTTTTGTAAGAGTAGTAATAATTACCCGGTCTCCTCGTTTTACAGTTTTATTAATCTCATTTATTAAATCAGGCACTTGACCTTTGATTTTCCTTACTTCAACTTTTGGATCAACAAGTCCGGTTGGCCTGATTATTTGTTCTACAATCTGGCCAGATATTTCAAGTTCATAATCACCAGGCGTCGCAGAAACAAAGATTGCATTTTCCATATAATCTTTAAATTCATTAAATGTAAGAGGTCTATTATCATATGCACTAGGAAGTCTAAACCCATAATCAATAAGTGTTTTTTTTCTTGAAAAGTCACCATGATGCATCCCATGAATCTGAGGGATAGTACGATGACTTTCATCAATAAACATCAGAAAATCCTTTGGGAAATAATCAAGCAAACAAAAGGGTTTTTTACCGCTTTTTCGCCCATCAAAATGTCGTGAATAATTTTCAATTCCCTTGCAAAAACCAGTTTCTTCAATCATTTCAATATCATAAAGAGTTCTTTGTTTTAACCGATGAGCTTCTATCATTTCAAGCTGTGGCAACCGTTCTTCAAGCTCTTGTTTAATTGCTCTTATTGCCCGTTCCTTCTTTTCCTCGGCAATGACAAAGTGTTTCGCAGGATAGATAAAGATATAATCAAGAATCTCTGTTGTTTCACCGGTCACCTTATCAATTTCTTTTATCTTTTCAATCTCGTCACCAAACATCTCAATACGAATGATATTGTCATAGTATCCTGGTATGAGATCAATCGTATCTCCCTTTACCCTGAATCTTCCTGACTTTAAATCAAAATCATTTCTCTCGTACTGCATGTCAACTAATCTTCCAAGAATTTCATTTCTTTCTACTTGCTGATCATTTCTTATTTCATAACCAAGCTTTGAGTAATCATCCGGATTCCCAACGCTATAAATACATGAAACAGAAGCAACAACAATCACATCCTCTCTAGAAAGTAATGATGCGGTTGCCGCAAGTCGCATCTGTTCAATTTTTGGATTTATGTCGGCATCCTTTGCAATATACTGATCTTTCTGAGGAATATATGATTCGGGCTGATAATAGTCATAATAAGAAACGAAATATTCGACACGGTTTTCTGGAAAAAACTCCTTAAATTCACTATAAAGTTGTGCGGCAAGTGTTTTATTGTGCGCAAACACAAGCGTCGGTTTTTGAACCTTTTCTATCACACAGGCCATGGAAAATGTTTTGCCACTTCCCGTAACACCAAGTAGCGTTTGATATTGTTCACCACCTTCAAGTCCTTGTATTAGTTTTTTTATTGCTTCGGGTTGTGATCCCCTTGGTTTTAAATCCGTAACGAGTTTAAATTTATTCATGATATCAGTTCTTTTTTGCGAAGTAATCTATTATATTTAATTGCAAAGCGGTGTGCTTCGTCTCGCATTTCCTGGATAAATTTTAGAGCTTTTTCTTTTTTTGCAAGACTCAGTGGATGAATTCTGCCAGGAATATAAATCTCTTCAAACTGTTTGGCAATTGAAATTATTGGGATTTTTAAGTTAAGCATTTCAAGTTCCTGTAAGGCGAAGTTTAGTTGCCCCCTTCCACCATCAATTATAACAAGATTTGGAAACTCATCACCCTCATTTTTTAGTCGAGTGTATCTTCTTCTCACAACTTCAGCAATGGATGCAAAATCATCAATTCCTTCAACAGTTCTAATTCTGAATCTTCTATAATTGTCCTTATCTGGCTTCCCGTTTCTAAACTGAACCATGGATCCAACCGTTGACGTTCCCGATAAATGAGAGATATCAAAGCATTCAATAACTACGGGCGTCTCCTGAAGTTTTAGTTTTGTTTTAAGTGCATCAACTTTATCCGTGTCAGCAAAGAATGCAATCTCGATATTTTTTTCAACTAAGTCAAGAAGCTGTTTTTTTGCACCTTTCTGAGGCTTTGTAATTTTTACCTTTTTACCTTTTCTTGTTTCCAGAAAAAAATCAATTGATTCACTCATCTTCTTTGGAACGATAATTTCCTTTGGGATCGGACTTTCCGAATAATACTGAATAATAAATTCCTCTAGAAAATCATCATTATAATCAAAAATGAATTCGTTTTTATTTGAAAGCATTCCGTTGTAGATGTTAAAAAGCATCAAATATACCTTCTCGTCTTTTATTTTATAGTTGATGATGTCTTCATTATACTGTTTTTGTCGCTGCATGTTTTGATGTTCACTAAGTCTTTCTATTGCTGCTATTTCATCTCTAATCTTAAGTGCCCATTCAAACTGTGATTCTTCTGAATGATTTTTCATTTCTTTTTGCATCTGTTTTAGTAATTTTTTTGCATTTCCAGATAGTACTAGTTTTACCTTCGCTATTTTTTTATTATAATCTTCTTTGTTAATGAGACCAGCACAAGGAGCATCGCAAAGATTGATATGATGCCTTAGACATGGTTTTTTGGGTAATTTTTTGCACGTTTTAAGAGCAAATGTTTTTCTCAAAAAATGAAGAATATAATCTCTTTCCTGGGCAGAAACAAAAGGCCCATAGAATTTTCCTTTTCCTGTTTTTTTTCTCGCAAGAAGGACTCCTGGGAATTCTTCGTCAGTTAGTTGAATGAATGCATAGCTTTTCGCATCTTTTAAGTCGATGTTATACTTGGGTTGATATTTTTTAACAAGTGTATTTTCTAAAATAAATGCTTCAACTTCATTATCTGTTGCAATGTACTCAACTGATTCAACATGTTTTATGAGACTTTGAGTTTTAGCATCCAAATCATTTTTTTGAACATAGCTTTTAACTCGTTTTCTTAGATTTTTTGCCTTACCAACGTAGATTATTTTACTATTTTTATCTTTAAAGAGATAGCATCCTGGATCTGTCGGAAGATTTTTTATATCAAACATTTTTCCTTCCTTTCAAAAAAGATAGGTTTTAGAATTTCACCAGTATAACTTCTTTTGTTTTGCACTACTTCTTCAGGTGTCCCACAGGCAACAATCTCCCCACCCAAATCTCCACCTTCAGGACCTAAATCAATTAGATGGTCGGCTGATTTTATGACTTCCAAATTATGTTCTATCACAACGACCGTATTTCCTTTATCAACCAAGCTATTAAGCACGTCGATTAGTTTTTTCACATCATGAAAATGAAGCCCAGTTGTCGGTTCATCAAGTAGATAAATGGTTCTTCCAGTGCTTTTCTTTGAAAGTTCGCGAGTTAGCTTAATTCTTTGGGCTTCCCCACCAGAAAGGGTTGTAGAGCCTTGGCCAAGTTTGATATACTCAAGTCCAACCTGTGAAAGTGTTTCAAGTTTCTTTCTAATAAATGGAATGTTCTGAAAAAGATCTAGTGCTTCTTCAACACTCATATCAAGAACATCTGCAATTGTCTTTCCTTTGTAGGTAACCTCGAGTGTTTCCTTATTGTATCGTTTTCCTTTGCATTCTTCACACTCGATGTAGATGTCGGGTAAAAAATTCATTTCAATTTTTATTAGTCCGTCTCCACGGCATGCCTCGCATCTTCCACCTTTTACATTAAATGAGAATCTCCCCGGCTTGTAACCTCTTCTTTTTGCTTCAGATGTTTTTGCAAATATTTTTCTGATTTCATCAAATACCTTTGTATAGGTTGCCGGGTTGCTTCGAGGAGTCCTTCCTATTGGGCTTTGATCGATTACAATCACTTTATCGATTCTATCGTCAAACTCGATTGAATCGTGTTTTCCAGGATTCATCCTTGATTGATGGAGTGTTTTCATTAAAGCTTTGTATAAAATTTCATAAATAAGAGTTGATTTTCCACTACCAGAAACACCAGTAATAAGTGTCAGAACGCCCATCGGAATTTTTACATCCACATCTTTTAGATTGTGTTCGCGACATCCGTTGATATGGATATAGCTGCCAGATTTTCTTCTTTTCTCTGGCAAATCTATTTGTAATTTTTTGGAGAGGTATTTTCCGGTAAGTGATGCCGGATGAATTTCGATTTCTTCGGGTGTTCCTTCTGCTACTATCTTTCCCCCATGAAGTCCTGCCCCTGGACCCATATCAACAACATAATCTGCGTGCCTTATAGTTTCTTCATCATGCTCGACAACAATTAGTGTATTTCCAAGATCTCTCAATCTATATAGCGTATCAATTAATTTTTTGTTGTCACGTTGATGAAGCCCAATGGATGGTTCGTCAAGGATGTACACAACACCCATAAGATTGGATCCGATTTGTGTTGCAAGTCTAATTCTTTGTGCTTCCCCACCAGAAAGGGTCCCTGCACTTCTTGAAAGTGTCAAATAGTTAAGTCCAACTCTATCGAGAAAATTCAGCCGTGCTTTGATTTCTTTTAAAATCTGCCATGCAATCTCTTCCTGTTTTTTGGAAAGTATCAGAGTTTTGAAAAAAATAATACATTGTTTTATTGACATGTCAGTAACATCAATGATTGATTTATCTGCAAGTTTCACAGAAAGAATCTTTGATTTTAACCTCTTTCCACCGCAAGAAGGACACGGAGAAATGATCATGAATTTTTCCAGGTCTCTTCTTCTGTAATCTGACTCGGTTTGTTTGTATAGTCTTTCAGATTGAGGGATAAGTCCCTCCCATACCCCTCTCCCAGACCATTGCGCTTCTCCGTTTCTTGTAACCATGTTAAAACTGACTTTTTCTGGAGAACCATACATCAACACATCGTATTGTTCCCCATTCAGATCTTTTATGGGAGCAAATATGTCAAATCCAAAATGTTTTGCTACTCCCCCCAGATAATGTACGCGCCATCCGTCTCTCATGTTTTTATAAAGTGCAATAGCACCATCTGCAATACATTTTTCCTCATCTGGTATGATGAGATGTTCGTCGAATTCCATTTTAATTCCAAGACCATGACATGCCTCACAGGCACCAAATGGACTATTAAACGAAAACATTCTTGGCTGCGATTCTTCAAAAACCATCCCGCACTTCGGACAGGTCATCTTAGAAGAATATATGTGTTCAACCTCATTATCATCAAGAACGAGGATCAAACCATCAGATCTATTAAGCGCATTCTCGCATGCCTCAGCAAGTCTTGATTTATCCCCCACATCCAATCTATCGACTACAATTTCTATGTCATGTTTTTTGTACCGCTCCAGTTTAATTTCTTCATCTGTCCGGTAGATAGTTTTGTTTACTCTTACTCTTGAGTACCCTTCCTTGTTTAACTCCTTAAAAAGTTGCCCATAGGTTCCCTTTTTCTGACGAACAATTGGCGAAAGGATAGTTATCAGTCCCTCAAGTTCTTTTGAGATTCTTTTCGCAATTTTTTCAGGGGACTGCGATTCTATTTTTATGTTATGCTCTGGACAATATGGTACGCCTACTCTTGCAAACAACAATCTCAAATAGTCATAGATTTCAGTAATTGTTCCAACAGTACTTCTTGGGTTTTTACTTGTTGTTTTTTGTTCAATCGATATAGCCGGAGACAATCCTTCAATACTATCCACATCAGGTTTGCTCATGAGTCCCAGAAATTGCCGTGCATAAGAAGATAATGATTCAACATATCGTCGTTGTCCTTCCGCATAAATAGTGTCAAATGCAAGTGTTGATTTTCCGGAGCCGGAGATGCCAGTTATCACCGTTAGCTTATCGCGTGGGAGTTCAACGTTTATGTTTTTTAGATTGTGTTCCCGTGCTCCTTTAATTTTGATATTTTTCAACTACTTCCCCCTTGAAAGCATAAAATAGCCTCAGATCTTATTTTGAATGGTTGATTTCTTTGATTGCTTTTTCTATTATATTCTGCAACACATATTCAAGTCTTTCTAAAGAACACCATCTAATCAACTTCATTTTTATGGGGAAACCATTTTTAAAATGGCCTGAGTCCCCCATCAAATTTCAGTTGATAGGGTAAGTAAACAACAACTTCCACACACTAATCAAACTAAGAAAATTAGCATCCATCGGCATGGGAAGGATTATTGCAAACCCATTATCAGAAGCCACTACAGCTCAGATATCCGGAAGTTGCGATATTGCTTTCTTGATTGATTCATCAGGATGTGCATAATCATGAATTTGGTGGTTATGATATGCATCGTATGCTGAGAGATCGAAATGTCCATGTCCGCTGTTTGCAAATACAATTATCTTTTCCTCGTTCTTCTGTTTACACATCTTGGCAAAGTCTATCGTTGCTTTTACTGCATGAGCTGCTTCTGGTGCTACCACAAACCCCTCGGTTCTAGCAAATAATTCTGCAGCTTCAAAGACTTCATTTTGATAATAAGCAACAGCTTCCATATAGCCATCCTTTGTTAATTTGGAAAGAAGTGGTGAATCCCCATGATATCTTAGACCACCTGCATGAATTGCAGCTGGAACAAAGGTATGACCTAGTGTATGCATTTTAAGAAATGGTGTCAAACCAACACTATCTCCAAAGTCGTAACGATATTCTCCTTTTGTAAGTGTTGGGCAAGCAAGCGGTTCAACGGAAACTATCTTCAAATCTGGTTTATCTCCTACAATTTTATCTCTGACAAATGGGAAACATGCTCCAGAGAAATTGCTTCCTCCTCCAACACACCCAACAACAATGTCTGGATATTCATCAATTGCTTCAAACTGTTTTTTCATCTCCAAACCGATAACCGTTTGATGTAATACCACATGGTTTAACACCGAGCCAAGGGCATAGTTTGTATTTTCATGGGTTGCTGCATCTTCAACAGCTTCACTAATGGCCATTCCAAGGCTTCCCGACGTAGTAGGATCCTTTCTTAAGATTTCTTTTCCCACATTTGTAAGATTTGTTGGACTGGAGAAAACTTCGGCACCCCAGTTCTCCATAAGTACTCGCCTGTAAGGTTTTTGTTCATAACTACATTTTACCATATAAACTCTACATTTGATATCAAAAATTTGAGTGGCAAATGCAAGCGAAGAACCCCATTGACCAGCTCCTGTTTCAGTTGCAATTCTCTCAACACCCTCCTTCATGTTGTAGTATGCCTGTGCTACTGCAGAATTGGGCTTATGGCTTCCGGGCGGACTTACACCTTCCCATTTAAAATAAATCTTTGCAGGTGTTTTCAAAGCTTTTTCTAGGCGTTCCGCCCTATATAAAGGAGATGGTCTCCATATACGGTAAATCTCTCTGACTTCTTCAGGTATTGGTATGTATCGTTCCTGACTGACTTCTTGTTTAATAAGACCCATTGGAAATATCACTTTTAGATCCTCTGGCCCTATCGGTTCTTTTGTTTGTGGATTCAAGGGTGGATCCAAAGGGGTTTTTAGGTCTGCCTGTATGTTATACCATTCTTTCGGAATTTCATTTTCATCCAATATTATCTTTTTCATTTGACTTTCCTCTTGCTGCTCCGCGGAAATGCAAATCACACATGTTGATTTAAATATTTTGTAAAAAATGCAATTTTCGTTGAAATACGATATTGGTTTTATTTCCACTCCAAAAGACAGTATATTGAGTATATTTCTCAAAAATGAGCGTATGAGGTACTACCATTACAAAATTGAAGAATGATAGAGATCTGCCCCTCACAACCGATAATAATTCATCCTATTAATATTTATATGGGGAAAACATTTCATTATAGTTAGACCACTTCTGATGAGGATGACAGGTGGAATATCTAATACTGCATATTACTAAAAAGTTGGTTAATACTTGGAATACATACAACTATATTTAGGGCATTAGCTGAAATTGTAGAAAAACTAGCAAAGACAAACATGGCCAAGCCATGTTGTAAAAACATAGTGTAGAGATAGATGAGATGATAGATGAGGAGTAAATAAGATGGGGGACGATCAGCAAGCCGAACAAGACTATGTCTTCGACGTAAGTGAAATAAAGGCAGAGGTTGAAAAAAAATTACATAAGCATGGAACTCAAGGACATAAAGCACAAACGACGAAAAAGCATATTCTAACCGGCGTTCCAGGATTTGATGAACTCCTCGATCATGGCATACCAAAAGGCTCTGCTGTTCTTGTTGCCGGCGGCGCAGGTAGTGGAAAAACAATCTTCTGCCTACAAACCCTAATGTACCATGCATCTCGTGGAGAAAAATGCTTTTATATGAGTTTTGAGGAAAGTGAAAAAAGATTAATAGGGCACATGAAGGATTTTGGTTGGGATCCTGAAAAATCAATAAAACAAGACAAATTAAAGATTCAAAGACTTTCTCCTTTTGATATAACAAGAAGTGTAGAAGCAATGCTGGCTAAAGAAAAGGGCGAACTGTTGATTGATTTAGAACCTGTTGTTTTACCAGGAGATTTTGAACCTGACTTTGTTGTTGTTGACTCTCTTACTGCAGTTGCTTCTGCATTCACAGGAACAGAAAGCTCGTATAGGCTTTATATAGAACAGTTATTCAGATTTTTTGAAGAGCGAGGGAGTACGAGTTTTCTCATAACTGAAACAAAGCAGGCTCCTGAAATCTATTCAACAACTGGTGTAGAGGAGTTTCTCGCTGATGGGGTAATTGTTATGCATAATATCGAAAGAGGAGATATTAGGGAAAATGCAATAGAAATTTTGAAAATGCGTGGCGAAAAACATCAAAAGAAAAAAGTTGCGATGAAAATTACTGATGAGGGGATAATCGTCTATCCGTCGCAAGACGTTTATGGTTCAACTAGAGAAAAATAAAATTTGTTAACACTATAATTCATTGTCACTAGGAGATGGACTGGGAGAAATGGTGAGGGTAAGTTTAACGAGAAGATGGCATTATAAACCTTGGAGAACTCTGCTGGTTTTCCTTTTGTTAATTTTAAGTATTTTTTCTGTTAGTTTGTTTGAGGATTTGTCTTCCATCAAAACCAATTGCAGTATTCAACTTTCCATTCCGATTATATAACACGCCGTTGTAAGATCCATTATTACCTTCTCCTGAATAATCAATAATTGCTCCGCTCTGATCATTCATGTGCATCAAAAGTACATTTCCTGTCATATTTGCCCCACTATGAACTGTCTCTACTGACTGGTTATCGGGGAGTTCTTGTTGATAGGGGGCTCCTTGCACCCAGGAAATGTTACTCC
>Ga0255364_10324_pt1 | contig 11168 bp, 10 predicted proteins | sample ANMaggSSYBR01G12_FD_182087 | JGI IMG/M metagenome (GOLD analysis project Ga0255364, IMG submission 182087) | Sediment cell enrichment communities from methane seep in Santa Monica Basin, California, United Staets - ANME aggregate JGI... | ecosystem: Environmental > Aquatic > Marine > Cold seeps >...
TGCGCATCCTGAAAAGAGATAGTTATCGTGGAGAACTATAGATTTAGAGTAACTTAAGGATTACGCATCCTATGGATGAGTTGAGGATGGGTGAAGGATTGCACATCATTCTACGAACCAAAATCCACTACCAAAATTTCCTCTTGGTTGTAATGATAATGAGCTGAAAACGGAGCTTCTCCCGGAGAAGAGTTGATCACCCTGGGAAGCAGCACAGGTAAATCATCAACCAGATCTTTGGATTGAATCTCGTTGAACGGTACCCATTCCAGTTTACCTTCTTCTGAAGCTAATGGGGTCCCCTCAGAGCTGAATCCTTTCATGACATAGAGACCAATCCCGATATTTTCCCCCGTGTCCACAGTGACTGTTCCGCACAACCAGAGTGCTTCCGGCTTTAACCCTGTTTCCTCCACTATTTCCCGCCTGGCGGCAGTGATTACATCTTCGCCCCGTTCAATATGCCCGCCGACACCGTTATATCGATCGGGCCAGATACGTTTATGGGGCGCTCCCTTTAATAACAAAACTGATTCCCCGCGGGTGATAAAGATCAGCGTACGGGGAATCAGCATATAACGGTCTTTTTTTACACCTTGATCGGAAGCTGGCATTTTAATCTGCGAGATCTGAGGTGTCTTCCTGTTTTACTCCGCCCAGCAGGTAATCCTCCAGGTTGGGCTCAATGACCACCTTGCTAATATGCTGTTCAACATATTGCCGGGTATCAGCAACGCCGAGCCTGTCAAAAAGATCCCGGAACTGAATTTCCCAGGCAGCAGTGATCTTTGCCAACTGGTCTGCAGAAATCCCCCAAATCTTTTTCTTGAATTCACCCAAAGCCCGTTTCCGGGTCTTGTAGTAAAACTGCTCGTCAGTTTGTCCGGATTTACGCTCATGAGCGTGGTTTTTATCCAGGTAGGCATAGATTTCATTCTTAAGATCCTCAGGCAGTTCATCATAGAGAATATTCTGGAAATTGGTTGCCAGGTGAACTTCAAGGGTGTCATATTCCGCAAATTTACTGAAGGCGGTTTCCGGCAAGGTGGATGCGCCGTGCTGTACAGCGCCGCCCAGGCCGTAGCTTTCCCTGGCGACTTTCCCCAGGAATTGGAGCAGGTCAAAATCCACAGCGACTTCCTTGATGCTGCCGTCGGGGAGAACCACTCCGCCGTGTGAGGTTCCGGTTAGAACGCTGATTTTGCTTAAACCTACTTCACCGGAAGCAATTTTCTTCAGATCGGCAAGATAATTGTCTAGGAAAGCCCGCAGTTCTTCCTCTGTGGAGTTTTCTTCACCAACTTCACCAATTTCTCCCCCGATTGAGGAGGTGATGCCTTCCGGTTCCAGCCCCCGGATGTATTTGGTAAACATAGCGGTTAATTCTGAATTTAGTACCTGCTGCTTTACGACAGTATTTTTGCTCAGATCAACCAGGGTTGAAGCATCCACGTCGATGTTGAAAAAACCGGCATTTAACGCTTCCCGGGTAAGATCTTTCAGAGCCTGGATTTCCGGATCGGGATTCTCTTGGTAACGCGAGGCGGAGATCTGGTAGTGATCACCTTGAATAAATACCGGGCCTGTATAACCGGCAGAAATGGCAGCGCCCAGGATATTTGCTGCGTATTCAGAAGGCCTCTGGTTGGTATAACCGGTCTCAGAGCGGGCGATCTCAAAGATAAAGGCACCCGCATTGACCTTATTGGCGATCTGGAAAATAATCCTGGCTGCGTAAAAAGTGAGTCCACGCAGGTTGATTGCCGGCACTGTGAAGCTGTTCGGCACTTCGCCCCGTCCGCGGGCGAGGTAAAGATCATGTATGGAGTGAGGGTAAACACCCGCAGCTGCAGCGATTTTTCTGACCAGGAAACAGGCAATATACCGCCGATCTTCCTTTTCATCCAAAACTGCTACTTTAACGAGTTGTTCAATGTTTCCGCGAAGTTTGTCCTCGTTGAGGATCCTGACTTGGCCGTCCTTGAGTTCAATAGAGCCATCCAGGACCTTGATTAATTCCTGCTGTTGTTTAAGATACATTGTTTCTCCTCTGGTTCAATAATTCAATGATACAGTTTCATTATAAACTGTCTCTTGATAACCGCAAGGGAATGCAACGATATCCTATAGATTTCGTATATTATATGTATCAGATATTCATTAAATCAACAGAAACAGTCCCAGGGTACGATCGTATTATCATGTATAATAAAAAACGCAGGAAATGAGAATTCCATAGAGGAGGAATGATGACTGATTACCAGAGCCAAATTGAAGACCAGAGGGGCAAAATTAAAGAGCTGCTCCTTAAAGTACCCGGGTTTAAAGGATATATCGAGATTGAAGACCGGCGGACTGCAGATAAATTATTGCGGGATGCTGTGGCGGACAGCTATCAGGAACAACTGGACAGGTTGACAGCAGTTCAGACAGAATTTGTTGATCGGGGAGATCTGTCATATGTTGATGACCTCGAAGCTGTTGTGGTTAAACTACGCACGTTTATCGATCGGATCAGCCATGCCACTTATGGGTACTCCAGTTTCTTTTCAGCTATTAAAATTGATGCCGAAAAACTGGATAAGATCTATGATTATGACCAGGCTTTGCTAAATGGGATTGATGGTCTATCTGCTGCCCTGGATAGCCTCGAAACAAATGAAGACCCTGAGCAGCTGAAGGTATTGATCACTGACCTGAAAAAACAGGCTCAAGATATCGTTACCAAAGGAGACCAGCGGAAAGATGTAATCACCCATGAAGAAGAGACCATCAGTGACGGCGAAATCATCGAAGGTGAATTTGTCAGTGATGATGAAACCCCCAGTGAATGAGCCCAGATAAATAGAGAGGAGTAAAATCGATGGCCAGAATTTTTGATATTATTGAATACCCGAATGAAATGCAGGATGAACTGATACACCGCTTCCCGGAAGGGGAGTCAGGAGACTTCAGAATTGGCTCTCAGGTGATTGTCCGTGAATCCCAAACAGCAGTCTTTTTCCGGGACGGAAAAGCTCTGGATGTGTTTGGTCCGGGACGCCATACCATTACCACGGCAAATATTCCATTGCTTGTCGACCTGGTAGGAAAAGCATTTTCTGGTAAAACTCCCTTTACCGCGGAAGTATATTTTGTTTCCCGCAGGGAGTTCCCGGACGAGAAATGGGGTACCCCCCAGCCGATTATTGTCCGCAATCCCGGTATGGGTTTAGGTGTAGCGCTGCTAAAAGGTTTTGGAACCTATGGTTATCAGATTTCTGAGCCGCAGCAGTTTGTGACTCAATTGGTTGGAGCTCAAGGTATCTTTCGAACCCAGGATATTGAAACCCGCCTCCGGCATATTTTGCTGACTACAATGACTGATTTGCTGGGCGAAACAGCCCGTGATCATGACGTTACAGACTTGATTGGAATGGTAAGCGAATTAAGCGCCGGTGTCCGGGCGAAATCCAGCGACCAGTTTGCTGCCCTGGGATTGGAGTTGAAGACCTTCCTGATTGCCAACTTAATGCCCTCAAAACAATCTGTTCAGGAACTGCGCGACATGGGAGTGCTGGACATGGAAACTTATACCCGCCTGCAGGCGGCAGATGCCCTGCTTGAGGCAGCTCAGAATCCCAGCGGTGGAGCTGGATTAACCGCAGGTATCGGTGCTGGTATGGGTATAGGCAATATAATCAACCAGTCTCTTCAGGATGTGACAGGTGGCGGAGCGGCTGCTGCAGCGGCACCAGCAGCAGGAGGAATGCCGGAAGTAATGAGCCCGAGTGAGGCAGCTCAGATCCTGAAAGTTTCCGAGGAAGACGTACTGGCAGCTATTAAAGCTGGTGATTTGAAAGGCAAACAACTCGGTAAAGCCTATCGGATCAGCAAAGATGCCCTGATGACTTTCTTAAACGAATAAAAATCCATAATTGGATAGTAAAAAAAGGGGCTGTACTAATTGCTTTTAGTACAGCCCCTACGTATTTAACTCAAACCATTCAATGTTAGGCGATTAAAATCGCAACTAGGGTCCTTCGTTTTCACTCCGGACGGGCGTCGACCTGCGTCGACGCTTAAATTTCAGAGAAACTCAATAAATTGACTATCTATTAAGCGTCCCTGGAGAGGGACGCCCAGCGCCAGCTCTTTCTACGACTTTCGCGAAGCATCCTGTAAGGGCAGTCGGAATTCCATAAAATGATTCGTGATTGTCCCTTTATTCGGTAATTTACTTCAGCACAGATCGTAGAGAAACTAACAAAGGCTACCTTTGTAGACTAACCCTTTTTTTGTTAATTCAACAAAAGAAGGGTTAGTTTAGAGGAGCAAGCCCCAGGAAATCCTGCACTGTTTTCATAACAGGCATGGGGAGAGCAGTGTCTCCTTTAGCTTCTTTGCGGATAACCTTTTTCAACTGACGGGCATGAAGAGTGGGATAGGGGGCGTTGTCTGCATCTACTTCAGCGAACTCATTCACGAATACCAGGGCGGATTTGATAAGCGGAAGGGTAAAATCAGGTATATTACCCAGGCCTTTCTGAAGCCGCTTAATTGCGGAGTCGATCTCCTGGTCAGGGTTTCCGATGCTGTCCTGGGCAAAGAATTTCATGTAAAAATTCCCGCCGAGTTTCTTCCAGCGTTTTTTCTTGTCATTGTAAATAATTTTCCCTTTAGTTAAATGAGGGAATAGAATCCAGATGCCTGCTGGTCCAACCAGAAGATGGTCTACAGGACTCTGGAAGTGGTAGAGAGCATATTGGTCATCCAGCCCTTTAAGTGCGTTGTCCAGTTCCTGATCAGGACGGGGAGAACGCCCAAAACGGTTGGTGTAAAAGATGCCTATTTGAGAAAGAGTAAAACCCAGGATTAAAGCAACCATGGAATACATGATTTGATCCTGGTATTGAAAACTGAGGTACATCCCTCCGCCAAGGATCGCAATAGAAAGAATCCCGCTGTACTTGCCAATCTGGGTATTGCGCTTGATTAACTTTTCATTCCGAACAATGATCATTTACTACACTCCTTCTTAAGCTCCTGATTATCCTAATTGAGATTGAATGCCTTCTTTTAAACTGGGCAGCAATTGGGCATCAATGGCCTGTTTTGCCCGTTTGATCGAGTTGACCAAAGCGAGATCATCAGACCGCCCGTGACCTACAAATACCAACCCGTCAATCCCCAGCAAGGGAGCGGCGCCGATTTGGCGAGGATCAAGGAGTTTTCTTAGATTTTGAAATGCCGGCATAGCCAGGCCAGCGCCGATTTTCGTCCGTAAACTTCCCATTAACTCTTCTTTCATGACATCCAGTAATAATTTCGAAACCGATTCGCTGGTCTTGATAAGGATGTTGCCTGAAAACCCATCACAGACAATGACATCCACAGCCCCGCCGAATAACTCTTTTGGTTCTGCATTTCCAACAAAATTTAAGGAGCTTTCAGCAAATAGAGGGAAAGTATCTTTTACCAATTGATTACCTTTGCCTTCTTCTTCTCCGTTTGAAAGCAGTCCAACTCTCGGGTGCTTTATGCCGAGTGCTTTTTCAGCATAGATTGATCCCATGATGCCGAACTGAAGCAGGTATTGGGGTTTGCAATCTGCATTGGCTCCAATGTCAACGGCAATGGCAAATCCATTTTTTGTAGGCAGAACTGTAGTCAGCGCCGGGCGTTTGATCCCTGGGATGCGGCCCAGCCTGAATAATCCATTGGCCATGGCTCCGCCGGTATTTCCTGCTGTCACAAATGCGTCCACCTGTCCAGCTTTGACCATATCCATCCCAACAGCCATGGAATTATCTGCTTTTCGGCGCGCGTTACGGGCGGGCTTATCGGTCATCTCCAGTATCTCAGGCGCATGAACTAATTCAACCCTGGGATCTTTCGGCTTTTGATCCAGCAGCGGTTGTAATTTTTCTTTTTGGCCAACAAGAAATATTTTGGTATCCAATAATTCTGCAGCCTGGAAGGCAGCGCTTACTTCTGGTAGAGGAAAATCATCGCTTCCCATGGCATCGAGGACTATAGACATGGTTGTTCTCCTTTGTTGGTGTTTGTTTATCTTGACAATGCTCTCTGGAAGATTATAATACCACTGCCACTCAGCAGAGAAAACCCCTGCCTGTTGGGGAGGTATGAAACCAGCGCTGGTGCTGGAATTGGCAGACAGGTATGGTTGAGGGCCATATGCCCCTAGGGCGTGCGGGTTCGATTCCCGCTCAGCGCACTGAAAAAACCGCCATCAGGCGGTTTTTTTGTGTTAATGAGGTTCAAGAAGAAGATTCTACTAGGTTTTCTTCATTCTTTCTTGGTGCTGAATTTAAATGGAGTGTACAGTGGACAGAAAGACACAAAACTTGTAATAACAAAAATAATCCCGAAAACCAGCAGCAGGATACCCAGTACTCCTGTGACTGCACCGCTGAAATACAGATAGGCGAATATGATAGCGGCTAATATTCTGATAACGCGATCAGTAATCCCCATATTTTTAGTAAATTTCATTTCTTTTCTCCTTGATTGATGAGTATTTCTTCTATTATTCGGATGCGATGGAATTTATGCTTCTTACCTGAATAATCATTTATTTCAATTCAATTACTGCGCCTGATTGATTTTCCTTTACTTGCTGACAAAACCATTGCTATAATAAGAGAAGCTGTTAGTAACAGCAGGAAAATTCCTTGGAAGAAAGGCAAATCACCGGAGGAGGAAAATGTTTTCTCAAATTTCTAGTGCCTATCGAACGGAAAATCCAGATCAAGGTAAATCTCCGGCCGAATTAACTGGGGTCCTTGCAGAAGTAAATGGATTTGATCTAAGTTATTTGCTGGAAAATTCGCGGGGCGAGTTGGTTCCGGGACAGCTCACTTTGTTGTTGTCCCCCTTATTTGTTTCTCTGATATTTACGCTTGTGCCGGCAGGATTCCTGGGGTATCACTTATACAATCAGGGTTTCATTAAGCAGCTCACTACCTTGAACCTGCCGTTGGGAGAAGTGATTAGCACAATATCTCAAGGACTGCTTATATTTGGAGGGATCATGCTCTTGGTCTCGGCTTACGGTTTGTATTTTTTCATCACCACGACCCTGGATTTTCTCACCAGAACCGTTAATGTCCTGGAAGGTGTGGGTGTGGGAAAGGTTACAACCTCAACAGATAATGACGGGAGTAAATCAACCAAGTTGTATTATGTGATCGCCGGACAGCGTTTTAAAGTAACCAGAAAAGCTTTTGAGGTATTTGAATGGGGAAGGAAATATCGGGTGTACTTTACTCCCCGGCGGAAAGTATTGGTAAATATTGAAGTGCTGGATTGAAGATTCGATTAAATGAAACACACCAGATGGAAAATTATCCAGCTGGTGTGTGCGGAATTCTGAATAGATTATTTATGATACGCTTTCAAAGGTAGCGGTAAAGTGCCTCATTAATTTTGGCTCTTTGATAATCCGGTAGCCGGACAAACTTTCCTTCTTGGCATCTATGTTTTTTAGAACATTAACTACATAATCCATATGGCTTTGAGTATAGGTCCGTCGGGGGATTGCCATGCGGACTAATTCCATTTCTGGAAAATGCATTTCCCCGCTGTCTGGATCCGGATAGGCAAAAGCAACCGATCCCATCTCAACCGCCCTAATCCCGCCTGCCCGATACATCTCCACGGCAAGGGCCTGCCCGGGGAATTCTGCTTGTGGAATTTGGGGAAGCATTTTTCCCGCATTAATGTAGACCGCATGCCCACCTGCAGGTTCGACTACCGGGATGCCAAGTTTCTTCAGCTCATTTACCAGATATGCGGTTTGTCCCAATCGGTAAGCCAGGTAATCCTCATTTAAACCTTCCATTAGACCAACAGCAATTGCATCCAGATCCCGCCCTGCTAATCCCCCATAGGTGATAAAACCTTCCCGCAAAATCAGCTCGTTACAGATCTTTTCAAAAAGCGCAGAATCGTTCACAGCCAGAAAACCGCCAATATTTACAATGGCGTCTTTTTTTGCACTCATTGTTGCCCCATCTGCGAGGGAAAAGATCTCCTGGGCAATTTCCAGAGTGCTTTTATTTTCGCAGCCAGGTTCGCGTAATTTGATGAAATAGGCATTTTCGGCAAAACGGCAGGCGTCAATGAAAAAGGGAATCTGGTGAGAGTGATATATCTTTGAAACAGCCCGCAGGTTCTCTAAAGAAACCGGCTGACCGCCACCGGCATTATTAGTAATGGTAATCATGCCCAGGGGGATATTCTCGGGACCAATCTGCTTGATAAAATCCTCTAATTTTTTCAGGTCCATATTGCCCTTAAACGGATGATCGGACTTGTTATCAAAAGCTTCGTTGATGACAAGATTGGTCGGTCTGCCGCCTCTGGCCCTGATATTCCCTTCCGTGGTATCAAAATGCATGTTCGAGGGAACGTATTGACCCTCTTTGAGTGTCACTGCGCAGAGGATGTTTTCAGCAGCTCTTCCCTGGTGTGTGGGTACAAAATGGCGAAATCCAAAGATCTTTTCCATGGCAGCTGAAAGCCTTTGGTGAGACCGGGCGCCGGCATAAGATTCGTCCCCAATCATCATCGCGCCCCATTGATCCTGGCTCATCGCGCCGGTTCCGGAATCAGTTAACAAATCAATAAAAACTTCATCAGATTTTAATCCAAAGATGTTGTACCCGGCTCTTTGGAGAGCTTTTTCTCTTTCAGTCTCCTGAATGAGATGAATGGGTTCAACCACTTTGATCCGGAATGGTTCCGCGGGATGTGTTGACATCAATTACCTCCTGAAGGGATAGCGGTGGATTTGATTTAAGTTTAACATGGGTTTCTGGTAAGCCCAAGTGATTTTAGGCAGTTCTGGACTATAATTATTGCCAATTGAGAAATAGTTTACCACTTTGGGAAAAACCAATTATGCTTGAAATCAAAAAACTTGTTTTAGGACCGGTAGCTACAAATACCTATCTTGTGGGGGACACGGAGAGTAAAAAGGCAGTGGTTATTGATCCTGCCTGGGATGGAGCCATTTTGGTTGAAATAATAAACCAATTGGGCTGGGGGGTTCAGAGTGTCTGGTTAACTCATGCTCATTTTGATCATTTTGGCGGTCTGGCAGATTTACTCACCGGGTTGGAGCTGAGCGAACAAGATGATTTTTTCGTTGGACTTCATCCCGAGGATATGGACCTGTATGAAATCAAAGGGGGTGCGGCTATGTTCGGGGTTCCTTTGAAACCAACGCCAAAACCAAGCCATGAGTTCCAGGAAGGTGACCTGCTTTCAGTGGGGGAGTATGAATTTCAAGTCCATCACACGCCAGGCCATTCCTTGGGACATGTGGTTTTTCATTGTGAGAGTGAAGGGATTCTGTTTAGCGGCGACCTGATCTTTAAACAGGGAATTGGGCGGACAGATCTATTGGGCGGAAGTTACTCGACGTTGATGGATTCCATTCAGAGATATGTGCTGCTCCTGCCTGATGAGACCAGGATTTATTCCGGTCATGGACCGGAGACAACTGTAGGCGAAGAACGGCGGGAGAATCCTTTTTTAAGATAAGTAAGAAGTACCCGGTTCTTTGAAAAGAACCGGGTACTTTGAAGAACCCCGAGCGCTTCGCAAAGCTTGGCCTGCGCCCCTCGTCAAGCTCGGGATAAACTTCATCGAAGGGCTCTGTATAAACTACGCTGAGGGGATAGTCGAAGAGCTCAGGATTATAAATGGGGAAGAAGTCCCACTTCAGTGGGACTTCGGTTACATAGCCCGCGATTTTAATCGCCGGGTGAGATTGCTGCGACAGCCTTTGGCTGTCTCGCAATGACAGATTAAGCTATTCAAATCACCCTTTGATACGAGTTCTTACAAAGCATCAGCGCCAGGAGTTTTTAGCAAGGACTCCTTCGACTAAAACAAAAGGGCGACCCGCCGGGTCGCCCTTACACTTTTGTCATTCTGCTTGTCCTGTGACTAAAGGAACTTTCAAAGCTCCGGGAGTCTTAATTACATAAAACGAGATTAACTATTTTGCGTAATCCACAGTCCGGGTTTCTCGAATAACAGTGACTTTGATTTTCCCCGGGTACTGCATGGTTTCTTCTATGGTTTTGGAGATATCCCTGGCAAGGCGGGAGGCAGCCAGATCGTCAACCTGTTTGGGGCGGACAAAGATTCTGACTTCGCGGCCTGCTTGCAGGGCGTAGCAGCTTTTTACCCCATCATAGGAGTTGGCTACATCTTCCAGAGCCCGTACCCGTTTGAGGTATTGTTCCAGGCTTTCTCTGCGCGCTCCAGGGCGGGCACCAGAGATAGCATCTGCGGCTTCTACAATGATAGCCTCAATTGTTTCCTGTTCAACTTCATGGTGGTGGGAGGCGATAGCATTCACGATTTTGGGTGGGACGCCATGCCTGGCAGCAAATTCAGCTCCGATTTGGGCATGGGTGCCTTCCACGTTATGGTCCATTGCTTTTCCGAGGTCATGCAGCAGTCCACCGGCTTTGGAGATTTCAACATTGGCGCCCATCTCCGAAGCGAGAACTGAAGCCAGTTGAGCGGACTCAACAGCATGGGCAAGCTGATTTTGACCATAAGAAGTCCGGAATTTTAGACGTCCCAGGGTTTTTAGAATGTCAGCATGCAGACCCGGAACCCCAGCATCGTAAGCTGCTTGTTCCCCTGCTTCCATGATGACCTTTTCTATGTTTTCTTGTTCTTTTTCTATGATTTTTTCAATGTGTGCCGGATGAATTCTTCCGTCAAGCACCAGTTTCTTCATGGCTTGTTTGGCTACTTCCCGTCTGACGGAATCAAAACAGGAAATGGTTATAGCTTCAGGAGTGTCATCTACAATTACATCCACTCCGGCGGCTTTTTCAAATGCCCTGATATTGCGGCCGTTGCGGCCAATGATCCGTCCTTTCATATCATCTGAAGGCAGCGGAACAGTTGATGAAGTTACTTCATCAACGTGGTCTGAAGCGACACGCTGGATTGCGTCTGCGATTAATTTCCTTGCCTTCCGTTCTCCCTGCTCCTGGGCTTCGGCTTCAATTTCGCGCACAATCCGGGACATGTCATTTCTGGCTTCCTGCTCTACCCGCTCTAGCAGGAGATCTTTTGCTTCCGCCTGGGTCATTTGGCTTACCCGTTCAAGTTCTTGGGAGACATTGTTATACTTC
>Ga0255364_10325_pt1 | contig 11166 bp, 11 predicted proteins | sample ANMaggSSYBR01G12_FD_182087 | JGI IMG/M metagenome (GOLD analysis project Ga0255364, IMG submission 182087) | Sediment cell enrichment communities from methane seep in Santa Monica Basin, California, United Staets - ANME aggregate JGI... | ecosystem: Environmental > Aquatic > Marine > Cold seeps >...
GTGGTAGGTGAAGCGCGGGGTGTGATCATGCTCGCACTCGCACAGCATAAGCTGGAACCAGCAGAATATTCACCTAATGAAATTAAACAGGCAGTGTGCGGTTATGGGAAAGCAGATAAAAGCCAGGTTCAACACATGGTACAAATTCTTCTGGGGCTGCCCGAATTACCCAAACCTGACGATGCCGCAGATGCACTGGCTGTCGCAATCTGCCATTTGAATCATTCCCGTTTCAATGCTGCTGTAAAACAAGCTGCGGACAAATCATGATCACCAGTTTTTCAAACAACTCTGTGAATCTATCAGGAAATTGTCTGACCGCAAAGAACGGCAGGCTTCTGGTCTTTTTTTTATTGAGGGATTACACATCGTAGCTGAAGCCATCGACTGTGATGCAGCTATTGAGACTCTGGTCATTTCAGCGGAACTCCTGCAAAGTAAGTTCGGCAAATCACAGGTATCCCTCTGCAAGCAAAAGGGAATAACAATCCTTGAGGTCAGCTCAGAGATATTTAGAAGCCTTTCGCATAAGGACGGCCCACAAGGCATTGGCGCTGTAGTACACCAGAATTGGCGGGCACTGAACACGATCCATCTCCAGGATGGGCAAATATGGACAGCCCTGGATTCGATTCAAAACCCCGGCAATCTTGGTAGCATTTTGCGAACCAGTGATTCAGTCAGTGCGACGGGGGTTATACTCCTTGATCAATCAACAGACCCCTATGCCCCACAAGCAGTTAAAGCGAGTATGGGCGCCCTATTTTCGCAAACAGTGGTTAAAACTGGCTTCCAGGATTTCTCTGATTGGCTGAAGGCAGAAAATGCCAGGCTGATTGGCAGCTCAGATAAAGCAGATATGGATTATATGGACGCGCAATATCCCGATCCCTGCATCCTGCTGATGGGCAGTGAGCGTGAGGGGCTTGCGCAGGATTATCTTAAGCTCTGTGATCAGGTTGTAAAAATACCCATGCAGGGCCGCAGCGATTCCTTAAATCTGGCAATTGCCACTTCCATAATTCTCTATCAGATATATAATCAAAAGAGAAAAAGCGTAGTTTAGATCGAATAAGGATATAGGGCTTATGATCTCATCTATTTCGGGCGAAATAATCTCAATCGGCGAAGATGACCTGACAATTAATATAAACGGGCTGGGCTTTCTCGTGAATGTTCCGAAAAGCGTATGCGCGGAACACCATCCTGGCCAAAAGATAACTTTGTTCACCCATCTTGTTGTCAGAGAAGATATATTAGCGCTATATGGTTTTAATACATTGGAAGAACGCGATTTGTTCTTGCTTATCATCGGGGTTGCCGGTGTCGGTCCCCGGATTGGCTTAGGTACACTTTCATTTCTTTCCACAGATGCAATCCGGCGGGCTGTGCTTAGTGAACAAGCCGAGATTTTCAACAGAGTGCCGGGTATCGGCAAAAAGACTGCTCAGAAGATCATCATTCACCTGCAAGGGCGCATCAAAGCCACCGGGCCAATGGAATCCCTTTCCGCGATGGACGAAGTAGATTCAGAGGTTCTTGAAGCCCTGACCAGCCTGGGATACAGCGTTGTCGAAGCTCAGACCGCCATTCAATCCATACCTTCTGACACACCCCAGGATGTTGAGGAGCGTTTGAGATTAGCGCTTCAGTACTTTAGCTGAACAGACCAAGACGACAGAGACCTCTTCCTGGACAACACATCCCCGTTCAGGTATGATTCAGGGTCATGTTTTTAGCTTGTATAACTTATCAGGAACATTAAATGTCTGAACTGATTGATCAATTATCGGCAGAACTGAAAGCCAAGATCGAGGATTTTCAACCCGATCTGCAAATCTATAGTTATGGACGTGTCATCGAAGCAGGTGATGGCATAGCTTTGGCTGATGGGCTTTCCAAGGTCGGCTTTCAGGAATTGGTAATTTTTGAAAATGGCATTCGCGGGATTGCCTTCAATTTAAGTCTGAACAACACAGGTATTATCATCCTGGGGGATCACACCAAGATCAGAGAAGGCAGCAAAGTCTATACGACTGGACGCATCGCTTCAATTCCTACTGGCATATGTATGCTTGGGCGCGTAATCAATCCTTTAGGCGAGCCATTAGATGGCAAAGGGCCTATCTCCTCGGAAATTTACCGCCCTATTGAAAGAAAGGCTCCTGGAATTCTTGAACGCCAGGATGTGGACACCCCCTTACAGACAGGGATTAAAGCCATCGATGCTATGATCCCAATTGGCAAAGGGCAGCGCGAATTGATCATTGGCGATCGCCAAACCGGTAAAACAGCGATAGCCATTGACACAATCATCAATCAGAAGGGCAAAGATGTCCTTTGCATTTACGTGGCTATCGGACAGAAAAAATCGTTTGTCGCGCAGACAATAAACGAGCTTGAACGCCATGGCAGTATGGACTATACGATTGTTGTCCTTGCCGCCGCTGATGATCCGGCTGCCATGCAGTACATCGCGCCTTATGCCGGCTGCACGCTCGGTGAAGCCTTTATGGATTCAGGGCGAGATGCCCTGGTGGTCTATGATGACCTGACAAAACACGCCTGGGCTTACCGTGAGCTCTCTTTGCTAATGCGGCGCCCTCCTGGTCGAGAAGCTTTTCCCGGTGATATCTTTTACCTCCACGCACGCCTGTTAGAACGTTCAGCCCGTATGGCCAACCAATACATCATCGTCCCTCAAGATTATCAATCCGAATTTGCTGATGTTAACCAGAGTATCAATGGCAAAGTTTATCGTGGACCCAGGGCCTTGCACGACGTTGAAGTTGACATGAGTGACTTTGATGAACCCGGCGATTATAAATGTGCCAGGATCAGGGAAAGCGGGGGCTCCTTAACAGCACTGCCGATCATCGAAACACAAATGGGTGATGTATCAGCATATATCCCCACAAACATTATTTCCATCACTGATGGACAGATATATCTGGAAGAAAATCTTTTTCACGCTGGCATCCGACCTGCAATTAACGTAGGCATATCCGTTTCACGCGTTGGTGGTGATGCACAGACTACAGCGATGAAACAAGTGGCTGCAAAACTCAGGCTTGATATGGCTTTGTATAATGAGCTAGTTGCTTTTGCACAATTCGGCGCAGATCTGGATGATGCAACCAAAAACCTGATAAACCGCGGCATTCACCAGCAGGAGATATTAAAACAAGCACAATATCATCCCATATCTCTGGCACAAGAAATTATCATTCTCTTCGCAGGGAACAATGGTTATGCAGATAAAATCCCCAAAGAACGCATGCGCGAATGGGAAGTTGACCTGCAGGTCTTTATTGATTCCAGTTTCGCGGAGATACCGAAGGCTATTGAAACGCAAAAAAGCATCACACCAGAGACAGAAAAAAAGCTGCGTGGAGCCATCGAGACTTTCAATATCACCTGGGTATCTTAATGATGAGGAATCCCTAGTATGCAGTCCATCAAAGAAATGCAGCGGCGGATCAAGAGCATCCGCAATCTGACGCAAATGACTCAAGCGATTGAGACTGTGAGCGCTGCTAAAGTTCGTAATGCTGTTCAAACCCTGCAGGCAACGCGGCCTTATGCCGAGAAAGCCTGGAAAGTATTATTACATCTAGCTCGCCAACCCGGTCATACTGCATTGCACCCACTATTAAATGAACGTCCTGTGATTGATAAAGCCCTGGTCATTTTAGTCAGCGGTGATAGAGGGCTCGCGGGGGCATTTAATACTGAAATTGTGCGTTTTGCCCTGAATTATCTAAGAAAACAATCTTACGAAGTCCGTTTTGTTTCCCTTGGTCAGAAAGGCCGGAACTGTCTCATAAGAAACCAGCAGCAGGTGATTGCAGATTTCTGCGGTCTGCCAGAACCACCTGGCTATAGCGATGTTCTTCCTATCAGCCGCATGGTCATCAATGAATATATTAGCGGTAAAGCAGATCGTGTTTATCTGGCTTATACACGTTATATAAACAAACTTAAACAAGAACCGGTTATCCGCAAGTTGATCCCATTGGAAACAGCGCATTCGGATGATTTAGCAGAAGCTTATAACATAACTCATCCATCAAATGCTGTTTTCATCTTCGAACCAGATGGACGCGAGATTCTCAATCAGGTGATCATGCGCTTCACAGCCATTCAAATTCAGGAAGCCCTGCTAGAGTCGCTCGCCAGTGAACATTCAGCAAGAATGCTCACAATGCATAATGCAAGTGAGAACGGTAAAGACCTTGCCAGAGAACACGAAATGTTCTACCATAGAGCACGTCAGAATGGCATCACCAACAGGATACTGGATATTGTCAACGGTGCCAATGCGCTTGAAAATAATTAGAGAGCAGAACACATACTAATGAAGAAAAAACCAGGAAAAATAGTACAAATCCATGGGCCGGTTATAGATGTTGCCTTTCCAGCAGATAACCTCCCTGATATCTTTGAAGCTTTGGAAGTCTTGGAAGGTAATGAAGTTCGTCTGGTCATGGAAGTTCAGATTGATGTAGGACATCATACTGCACGCTGTGTAGCTATGGGTGATACCGATGGCTTAAAACGCGGCATGTCCGTCCGCAGGACCTTTGCCCCTATTACTGTTCCAGTAGGCCCCGAAACCCTGGGCAGGATCTTTAACGTCCTAGGGCACACAATAGACGATCAGGGTCCCGTAGATACAAAACTTAGATACCCAATCCATCGAAGAGGTCCCGATTTTACCCAGCAATCTTCCCGCATGGATCTATTCGAAACTGGTATCAAGGTTATTGACCTGATGGCACCGTTCACCAAGGGCGGAAAAACTGGCGTGTTTGGCGGTGCTGGGGTTGGAAAGACAATTATCATCATGGAGTTAATCCGCTCCATCGCCTCGATGCATCAAGGTATTTCTGTTTTTGCAGGCGTTGGAGAACGGACACGAGAAGGTACTCAACTCTACCGGGAAATGCTTGATTCGGGTGTCATGAAGGATACGGTGATGGTATTCGGTCAGATGAATGAACCGCCAGGTGTTCGCCTGCGCGTTGCACTGACCGCCCTTACAATGGCTGAGTATTTTAGAAACACCGGACAAGATGTCCTGCTCTTTATTGACAATATTTTCCGCTTCACAATGTCTGGGGCAGAGGTATCAGCTCTGTTAGGACGGATGCCATCAGCGGTAGGCTATCAACCAAATCTGGCGACTGAAATGGGCGAACTGCAAGAACGCATCACATCAACGCGGCGTGGTTCGATCACCTCGATGCAAGCGGTCTATGTTCCAGCGGATGATTTCTCCGATCCGGCGCCAGTAACAACTTTTGCACACCTTGATGCAACCATAGCACTTGATCGGACAATTGTTGAAAAGGGTATCTATCCAGCGGTTGACCCACTCAGTTCCACCTCTCGCATCCTAGACCCGCGCATCGTCGGTGAAGAGCATTACCACACAGCAGGTGAGATACAAGAAATACTTCAAAGATACAAAGACCTGCAAGATATCATTGCTATCCTTGGCATAGACGAATTAAGTGAAAAGGATAAGATCATTGTATCGAGAGCCAGAAAAATCGAGCGTTTCTTTTCTCAACCTTTGTTTGTTGCTGAAAAGTTTAGCGGATTTAAAGGTGTATACGTAAGCCGCGAAGAGACCATTAAAAGCTTCCGATCCATTCTCGATGGACATTGCGATGCTTTGCCTGAACAAGCCTTCTATATGATCGGTAATATAAACCAAGCCTTCGAGAAGGCTAAGACTTTAAATAAGGTTTAGAATCAATTTGCTATAATGACAATATACTGTGAGATTGTAACTCAGGATAAAATAGTGTATAAAGGTGATGCAGATATTGTCATCCTGCCTGGCGTAAACGGAAATATGGGTATTCTGCCTAACCATGCTCCTTTACTTTCCATGCTGCAATTGGGTATTATTACAATTAGAAAGGCAGATGTCGATCAATTCTTTACAGTCGCTGGTGGAGTTGCCGAGATACAGCCAGATCAGGTTACTGTTTTGGCGGATATGGCAGAAAATGTGGAAGAGATAGATATCGCCCGAGCGGAGACTGCAAAACAACGTGCAAAAAATCTGCTCGAGCAAGAATCAGCGCACAATACAGATACATATATGGCATTACTCACGGCTCTGCGGCGTTCAACCCTTCGATTGAATGCAGCAAAGCGTTACAGACATAGAAGGCTCGGTCACTAAAAAGAGGATATTCACATGGCAGCTTTTACTAGAGAACTAGGCGTCGATCTTGGTACATTAAACACACAAATCGCAGAAGGAAACCAGATCTTAATTCAAGAACCGACGATTGTCGCGATTCTTGTTGAAGAATTGAAAATTGTTGAATATGGCTCAACGGCTTTGGGTATGTTAGGGAGAGTTCCTGAAGCTATTGAGGTCATACGGCCAATGCGCAACAGTGTCATCGCTGAATATGAGATCACAGAAAAACTCTTGCGCGTGCTTATGCGGAAAGTAACCGGCCCTGCGCTGATCTTCAGACCGAAGATCATGATCACCGTTCCTTATGGGATTACAAGCGTTGAGAGACGTGCAGTACATGAAGCCGGTCTGGGTGCGGGCAGCCGCGACGTTACCTTGATTCAACAACCACTTGCTGCAGCCTTGGGTGTTGATTTACCGATCAATACACCCACAGGTAATATGATTATCTGTTTGGGTGGGGGAACAACCCAAGTCGCCGTGATTGCTTTGAACGGTCTGGTCTCAGCAGAGACGACCACAACGGCTGGCTTGAAATTTGACGAAGCGATTATGACCTATGTGCGTAAAAAATACGGCCTGATAATTGGGCAACCAACTGCCGAGCAGCTCAAGTTACAAATAGGAGCCGTTACCCCGCAAGATGAACAGAAAAGCATGGAAATTCAGGGCCAGGATCAAGTAACGGGCTTACCAAGGCCAGCCACAATCACAACAGACGAGATCGTTGAAGCCCTTGAAGTCCCCATGCAGGAAATTGTCTTAACAGCCAGGCATGTCCTGGAAAAGACTCCCCCTGAACTGATCTCTGATATCATCGATCGCGGGGCAGCAATCTGTGGTGGCACTTCGCTCTTGCGTGGTGTCGATAAATTCCTGACCCGCGCGCTGGGTATCCCGGCATACCTAGTTGATAACCCACTCACATGCACTGTAGAGGGTGCTGTACGCAGCCTTTCAATGCTTGATGTTCTTGCACGTAATCTACCGCCAATATAAACTATTTTATGCTTACGCATCAAATTTCGACTCAAGATAATCAGCAGCCTACCAGGGTTATCTTGCGCTTGCAAAGTAAAACTCACAAAACTGGCTACACTCTTTTGTTTGTCCTTAGCATCCTGAGCCTTTTCCTTGGTTTTGCTGCCCTGTATTTTGGCATTACAGCCACAATCAATGCGATAGAGAAATTCGGCCCTGCCATTTTTTGGAATGTCAGCAAGGGTTATCTTCTTTCAGCTATCCTTTCAGGTTTGTTATTTATTATCTTATTTGTTCTTTCAATTCCCAAGCAAGACCTACAAATTGACGTATATGAAGATGGATTTATCTTATACAAAGGCAAGCAAGCAAACCAATGGTACTGGTCTTCAATTAATAAGATAAAAATCAAGGTTGCCAGACAAAGGATCCTCAAAAAAGAAGCTAGGCGCTCCTATAAGGTTTTGATCTCCCGCAATGATGACATACAGCTAAAATTGAATGATTCGCTGGAAAATATCGACAATTTCATTCGAATTCTCAGGGACAAAACTTACTCCACTTTATTGAGGCAAGCGCGGTCCGCATTTAATGCAGAAGAATATATTAACTTCGGGCGCCTGCTTATCCATCAACAGCAAGGCCTTCTGATTGGTCGAAAGCATATTCCCTGGGAACACATCGAACATATCGCAATTAAAAAGGTCTTGATCTCCTTTAAGATCCAAGATCGGAAGCGTGCATATAAATTACCCCTTCATCAATTGGAAAACATCGATATCTTATTGGCGCTTATCGAAACACGTAAAAGAATATCTCAATCGGATAGATAATAAGTCATTTTCTGCAAATATAAAATGGGATCGACATTTTGCACCTGAATACCTTCAGGTAAGATTAAGGTGATTGGTGCATAATTTAAGATAGCCTTTATACCGCATGCCACAATTCTCTCGGCGATTTCCTGCGCATTCCTGGCAGGAACTGTGATCAGGCCAACTTTAATACCATGGCTTTTAATTTCTTCTTCCATCACATCAATATTCTTAATAACAATAGGACCAATCACTGTCCCTACTTTAGCGGGATCGTTATCGAATGCTAAAATGATCTCAAAGCCATGTCTGGCAAATCCTTGATAATGAATCAGAGCATGACCAAGATCTCCTGCCCCCACTATTGCAGCTTGCCAAATACGATCGATATTTAATATTTTCTGGAGCTCATCAATTAACAGAAATAGTTGATAACCCATGCCTTGCTTTCCAAAGCCACCAAAATAAGAAAGATCCTTGCGAATTTGTGCTGCAGTAGTACCCAAGCGTTCTGCTATCACAGTGGAAGAAGCAACATGAAAACCTTCTCTCGCCATTTGATTTAAAGTCTGCAAATACAAAGGCAGCCGGCCAACCACAATATCAGGAATATTCTTATTTACCATTGAGTATCTCCATTAGCAATTATGTGAAAGAAACAGTAGCATGCATTAAAATTTATCATACATTTTCGGAAATTACCAATCTGTAAGCAATCATACCTACGATAACCATATATAATATCAGGCAAGAAAGAAGAAATTGCGCTAAAATATATAATACAAGAATTACATATCTGGAGGTAACATGCGCGCTGGAAGAATTATTGCTTTTATCACTGCCGGTCTGTTTATCATATTCTCTTTCCTTTTCATCCTTGGTGCTTTCAGCCCAGATGGAAATACAAGCTGGATCATCTTTGGTGCAATTGGTTTATTGATCGGATTTGGATTGATATTCTTTGGCACAAAACTGACACCCCCTCAAAAACCCGGAGATCAAAATGTTACCCTGAACATTGATCTACCCGGTAACGTAAAGATGGATACAATCAAATGCAAATCTTGCGGCGCGCCATTGGCTCCGGAAGATATTAAACTGGTTGCTGGCGCACCTGTAGTGACGTGTCCAAGCTGTAAAACAACCTATCAAATAACTGAAGAACCTAAATGGTGAGTCCTATGAAAAAATTTAAAATAATTGGCATCCTGCTAACACTTTTTCTAATTTTTGGGTTAACGACTACAGCCTCTGCGCAAACTTACCGTTTCGTCGTTACAGATCAAGAAGTAGAAGCTTATATCAATGAAGATGGCACGCTAACCCTGCGTTATTTAATTGAATTCTTGAATGATGAAGGTGTATCAGCGATTGATTTTGTCGATATTGCCCTGCCCAGCACTAATTACAATTTATCAAGTGTGCAGGCTGATATTGACGGTATAAAAATAGAGGATATTGAAGCCTCGCCTTATGTTGACGGCATAGCTCTTGGACTTGGGGTGAATGCCATTCCAGCCGGGGGTTCAGGCGTCGTTACAGTTTGGATTATTGGCATACAAAATGTTCTTTTCCCCTATGATCAGGGCGACAGAGATAATTATGTCAATTTTCAGTTCTCACCCAATTGGTTTGACTCGCAATATGATAAGTCAAGCGCCACAAAATATCGCACAACGATCATCCTTCCCCCAGGAGTCAAGGATGATGAAGGTATCTATTACTACCCGGAATATTGGCCCGGTTCAGATACACCTGAGGCAGGTTTAACGCAAGATGGCCGAGTTTATTATTCATGGTATACGGAAAACGCAGATACCCACTCAAAATATATATTTGGGTGTGCTTTTCCCCAACAATATGTGCCTGATACCAGCGTGGCCGTTTCATCGCAGCCTAGCAGCTCCTCTGATAATATCTCCTCATTTAATTTATGGAATATCATCGGCGATACCAATCTTTGTTGCTGTGGTGTAGGTGGTTTTGTGGCTTTGATCTTTGGTTGGGTACTTTATCAGGTTACTGTTGGGACTAAGAAACGTAAGCTCAAATACCTTCCTCCCAAGATATCTATTGAAGGTCATGGAATCAAACGAGGCCTGACTGCGGTTGAAGCTGCCATTATTATGGAAGAACCAATGGATAAGATTTTTTCCATGATCCTGTTCGGCACCTTAAAGAAATCCGCAGCATCAGTGATTGAACGTGAGCCATTAAAACTTAAAGTTACAGAGCCATTGCCAGAAGGTCTACATCCATATGAAACAGAATTCCTTGAAGCTTTCAAACTAAACAATGCAGCAAAAAGGCGTAAAGCCCTTCAGGGAATGATGATCAATTTGGTTAAAGCCTCTTCAAAGAAAATGAAAGGTTTCAGTCGAAAAGAAACTATTGCCTACTATAAAGACATTATGCTGCGGGCCTGGAAGATGGTCGAGGAAGCAAATACACCAGAGCTGAAAAGCGAGAATTTCGACCGTACGCTTGAATGGACCATGCTCGATGAAGACTTTAATGACCGCACACAGCGCACCTTCACTGGTATGCCGGTATATGTTCCCATATGGTGGAACCGTTATGACCCTGCTTATCGAAGAAGCACCATGGGAATATCACGCTCGCAACCTGCGTCAAGCGTTACAGGCGGCAGCAAAGGATCAATCTCCTTACCGCATATACCGGGTTCCAATTTCGCAGCATCTGTCGTCAACGGCACCACAGGCATGGCAGCGGGTGTCATTGGCAGTGTAGCTAGTTTTACAAGCGGTGTGACCAACCGTACCAACCCAATCCCCACAAGTACCACCCGCAGCGGCAGCAGCGGATTCCGGGGCGGCGGCAGCAGCGGTAGAAGCTCTTGCGCATGCGCATGTGCATGTGCAGGCTGCGCCTGTGCTTGTGCAGGCGGAGGCCGCTAGTAAATTATCCAAAATGTGCTTCTACTGTGATTGATAGACTTTTAGAAGCACATTTTTAACCAAGAAGAGAAACCTGGAATGCCCATTCAAATCAAACCCAACGCATCTTCAGCGCTCACCGAAACATCAAAGGCAGGGACAGATCCCCAGCAAGGGCTTTATCATTTCGAGTTGCGCGACGGAAATGACAAAGTACGTGTCCATCTGCGGATTGACCCAGACAGCCGCG
>Ga0255364_10326_pt1 | contig 11142 bp, 14 predicted proteins | sample ANMaggSSYBR01G12_FD_182087 | JGI IMG/M metagenome (GOLD analysis project Ga0255364, IMG submission 182087) | Sediment cell enrichment communities from methane seep in Santa Monica Basin, California, United Staets - ANME aggregate JGI... | ecosystem: Environmental > Aquatic > Marine > Cold seeps >...
AATTTTAGTTGTCAGTACCTCAGGATGATATCCATCAAAATCAATTAGTATAGCTGAAATAAATGTCTTGTTTTCATTTGAGGGAATGTCTCCTCCATCTATTAACATGTAAGCTACGTTATTTCCACTTGCATCTGTAGTAATTAATTCAAGATTTTTTGTAATGATTCCAAAACCATTTGGATTGAAAACATCTATTGTCGTTTGTATGATGATTTCATCTGAATTTATTTCCAGTATATCGATGGTGATGGTTGTTTCTGGAGTGTCCATTAGTTGAACATCTAAAAAAATTAATGATCCTGCGATTAGGTTTATGATAGTTATGGTTACAATTAAAAAGATTGTTTTTCTTAAGAAGACTGTAAGCTTTATCCTGTAATTCATTACTGTTTTGCTCAAGTTTGAAACCTATGAGTCTAGATGGTACTTCCTTAAATAATATTTGGGGAGATGGTAAACATTGAAAAATAAAAATGGCAAAAATGTAGGATCTCTTACTTTAGAAGCGGGCATACTCTCAGCGAAAAGTACTGTAAAAATCAATAGCGGGGGGGGACTATTAATTGAAGCGTTAAATGCTGAGATGCTTACTATAAATATAAGCGCAACAGCTAATGCAAAAATAGCAGATTTCAATAAATCCCTGCCATTCTATGCTGAAATTAAGATGAATGTTCCAGACATAGGGACATTGTTGTCCTCAGATTCACCCTTTGATATGATACTGAGAGGAGATTTTAAATTATCAATAAATGGATTAACAGTTGAAATGACACTAGAAATAAACAACCCAAATAAGATTGTGTTGGAGGCGAAAGACGTCATAGTTAGTCTTTATGAAGTCAATAATGATATAAAACAATTAATCGGTGAATGCAAGTTGAATGAAGGAATCATTGAAAAAGAAAACATGACCGCTCTAAAAGGTAGAACAGTGATACCATATTCTAGATTAATTACACCAAAAGATGGAAATATCATTCCAGAGGGAATACTGATGATAGTTAGAGGAAATGTCACCGTCCAAGGGCTGAATCAATCCATATGGATAGGATTTGGTGGTTATCAAAATCTACATCCATTCAGATAAAAAAATATTTGTAATTATTCTTCTAAAATTCGTGCTCCGCATTCATCAACACTGCAAACAAACACCTCACCAAATGATTCAAGTGTTTGACAAAGTTTATCTGTTTCACCAATGGCAAATACGGAGTTTCCTAGCATGCACATACTTGCCACACCATGTCTACTTGAAGCCTCAATAGCTTCTAGAACACGTTCTTCCGCTAGATTCGTCTTTTTTTGTAAAAATTTGTGACAGTAAAAAAAGATTTTCAATCGAAGGTTTCTCCAATAACTTCTTGGTACAATATCTCCCATAATTCATAATATCACTTGCTTTATCAGAATCTGATAAAATCTTTTTTGTATCCAGTTTTTTACCAATGACGCACAACACCAGATCATAGTTTCCAGGAATGTGTTCGATTAATCCCCAAGGCGGAAGACCTGGATGTTTACGTATCTCAATGCCGCCAAAACAACTTGCAAGTACGTCACCCAAACCAGTTCTAAGTTGAACTTCTGCGAAATGTGAAGCTTTCAATGCATCGATACTGGAAACACCAATAATTTTTGCAAGAGCGTAACTTGCACTAACTGCACTTGCTGCACTCATGCCAAAACCCTGACTAACAGGCAGATCTAGACTGGTTTTTACAACAACATGGACTTTGTTTTCTCCAAGTAAACCTTTCAATGCAAGATGCGCAACCGGAGAATCAAATTGTTTATTGTTAACATAAATTTCAAAAATCTGACTTGTAGATTCTTCAACATTAACCTCAGATACAGCACCTAAAGAAACATTAATACCTGCACCGCAAGAACCAGTTCTAGCCATATCTTGTTTATTATATACCGGTTCGAAAAATCCAGAAATATGGCCCGGTGCAAATGCAACAGCTCTCATTTAGTTCACCTTTAGTTTACTACATCTAAAATGCAATCAGCTAGATGTTCTTTCTTACCAGTCTTATAGATAATATCTCCTTTTTTATCTATTATCCACACCTCGTTTTTATCACCGTTAAGGCCTGAAATTGTATTTGCAATTACAAAATCAAGATTGTTTTTCTTAAGAAGACTGTAAGCTTTATCCTGTAATTCATTACTGTTTTGCTCAAGTTTGAAACCTATGAGTCTAGATGTTGGGGCTTTTTCCCTTAGCATAGCAATAATCTTAGGGGCAGGCGACATTTCTAAAATAAGCTTTTTTTTATCCGAAGAGATTTTACCGCCTATTTTTTTGGGGATGTAATCCGATAGCGCCGCACAGATAATTATAACGTCAAAATTCTTTATATCTCTGGTTTTCAGCAACTCTACTATATCCTCAACAGTTTCAAAGTTCACAGTTTTTATGTAATTTGGAACCGGTTCCTTGCTGCACCCATACCAAATTTCAACATCTGCGTCTCTGTAAAAAACAGATTTTGCAAGGGAGACTGCCGTTTTTCCAGAACTGCGATTAGAAATTAGTCTTACATCATCAATTGATTCAGCAGAAGATCCGCCAATTACGAGAATTCTCTTGTCTGCCATGTCACGTTTACCTGCCTCCCGGATAACATATGCAACAATCTCATCAATATTCGCCATCTTGGCTTTATTTCCTTGGATGAATGGCTCAACAAATCCGATGCCCACCTCTTTGCATTTCAGAATATTCTTCTGAACTATTTTATGGTCATACATAGACAGATGCATGGCAGGAACAATCAACATTGGTATGCCTGAACCAATGGCTGTAGTTGCAAATGTTGTGACTGCCGTATCATCAATGCCATGCGCAATTTTTGAAATAGTATTGGCCGTACAAGGCGAAATAATAAATAAATCCGCGGGTTCTTTCACCCTGCCACAAAAAGAGACGTGCTCTGTTTTTCCAGTCAATTCAATAATTGGTTTGTTTCCCGTAGCAAATTCCAAAGAATCAGGATGAATAATTTTTTGTTGCAGAATGTGTCATCACTGGAAAAACCTCAGCGCCATGTCTGATAAGCTCCCGAGACAATTTAACAGATTCAACAGCAGCGATGCTACCAGTAATTCCAAGAACTATTCTTTTTTTAGCAAGTCGTTTACTTTTAACTCCCCGTATTTCATCCACAGGATGCATTATTATCACTAAAATGATTTTTATCTAACTACTAAAACTGACACCCCTGCATGTCTTACTACTTTGTCGGTGACACTTCCAAGTAAAAATCTTCCCTCTTTTCCATAGCCTTTGTATCCAAGGACAATAGTATCTACCTCACGTTTCTTTGCTGACATGAGGATTTCATCTGCCGGATCTCCAGTTTCCACAACAACATTTACTTTTTTAACGTTATTTTCAATTTCCGCTACAACCTCAGACAGAGTCTCCATAGCCCGCTCCTTAAAACTACCCGATTTTACTACAGAACTCAAATCAATTGTAGGCAACAACATTTTTGTAAAGGACGATTCGGCTAGCTCTGCTGGTATTACAGTGAGAAGAGTTAATTCATCATCCTTATTCGAACATTTTAAAGCCATTTCTATTGCCCTCTTAGCAGCAACAGACCCGTCATATGCAATAATCATCTTTTTCATGGTAATCAGCAAGGCACTAATACAAAACAGTTATAAAAAGTTTCGAATGAAATTATCTATAGATTGTATCATAAAACACATTAAAATAAATATGTACTCTTCTCTTATCTTAAGTTTCAGGGTTAGTTAAGAGAGTAAAATGCATCTAATATTTTTGACTGGTAAAAACGAGTCAATATCTCGTTTTGTCTGATGGATGTGAGGATGATTGAATTTTTAAACAATCCATTTACACCTTTTGCATTATTACAAAAAATGAACTAATCACCGCGGAATTTGACTTGCATTTATCAATTTCAATCTGGTCTTTATTAAGCTCATTACTAAGATCAGAGTCGTTAGGATACTTATGACGGAACTCTTGAATGAGCTGCTCTAAGGGAGTATAATATTCAAGCCACCAAAGATTATCCGATAATTCAAATTGAGCGATAGGCGTATAGCCATGCTTTGCTATTAATCCAAGCTTTTTGATTTTATCTTTATTTTCATCATGAATTACTAAAAATCCATTAGGTTTTAAAAATTGACGCCACTTCCTAATACTTTTTTCAAACCCAATTACAAATATCGAACCTTCGCTCCAAATAATATCAAAGCTTTCTTCAGGGAAAACCATAGTCAATATTGAATTCTTAATAACACTCACTCGATTGTTTAATCCCGTTTCCTTTATTTTTCTTCGAAGCAAATTCAATGATGTTACATCAATATCAATCCCAATAACATGTCCATTAGATATTTTCGCCAATTCTATTGTTGGAACTCCGGTTCCACATCCAATGTCTAAAATGTGAGGATTCTTACATTTAGGGAGTAAGTTAAATGCCTTTCTTGTGTATTTATTCAAGTTCTCTCGTATGTGATCTTTTTCAATTCTATACAAATTCAAATTTGACATTTGATTTCAATCTCCTTCTTTATAAATCTGGCAGTCTGATGTATTTTTAGGTATAATGGTAGAAACCTCAAAATATCTTAGATATTCATTGCTCTGGTAATTCAATCATCGCTCCATCGATATAATTTTTTCTTATTTTTTAATTTATTTAATCCACAGTTGAAACATATTCCATTGTGACAGCATATTATTTCCCCACAATTAGGGCATTTCCATTTTTTGCCTTCATTTTCTAGAAAATCTTTAATGCCATGTTTTTTTATAAATTCCAGGTTTTCAATCATACTCATTTTGAAATTTGTTTTATATCGTTTGTCGATGTGTTTAAGATTCCTGCAAGGAAATTCCTGGCATTCATAACAATATTTTACTTTGTTATTTAATAGCAATTCACAACTTTTTTTAAGAAAAGCACATTGCTTATTTCTTGGTCTACAACCAGTACAATAAGACATTTTGAGTCCTTTATCTTTAACATTATATGATAGAGCCAGATATCCGCTGCATATACTGCAATTCATTCCACATGGTGCAATTAATTCCTCTTTCATCTTTTCCAACCTTTTTAAATAAATATCATGGGTTAACTCATCAAATATAAATTGTATATTTATAAACGAGATTGATTTGCTTAGAACATATGTTGTATATTTATGAGTTTTAACTGGATTTCATCAAATATTTCAAGATGAAAAAATGATTTTTTACCATTAAAAACGTATTCAAATCTCTTATTGTCTGATGGACAACCAAGACAAGTTTTATTAAAGGAAGGACATGCTCCACAAAAAACTCCACAGGGTACTAATTCGTTTCTTCTGTTTTTTATTTTCTGTTCTCCTTGGTATTGTTTTTAGTATGTCGCCTAACATGTTATATTCGAACTTGTTTCGTATATCATTCCAATTTATCATCTTCTGTAAGAGGTAAATTCTCGATTAATTCTTAACTCTTTTAATAATATCCAGTACCGTTCCATCAATCCATTTAGTCATACCTACAATTTCTTCTCCAAGATCCAATTTCTCTGGAATCCCTGTTTCAGCATAAGCCATATCTTTAAGTTCTTCAATAGGTAAAATATCAATTTTCCCTTTAACTTTATCATTAAGATCTTCTCTACGAGGATTTATTGCAATACCCTCATTCGTTACAATAGCATCGACCACATCTCCAGGTGTAGTAATTGTTGTAACTCTTTCCCTTATAATTGGATTTTTTTTCCTAAATAATGGTGCTGTAATAATAGTTAATCTTGCGCCCGCGGCAGTATCCTGATGACCCCCAATACCATGCAACATACGACCATCACTATGAGTATTAACATTAACATTAAAATCAGTGTCCACCTCTGTTGCCCCAAGTACAACAACATCTAAATTATCTACACTTCTCCCTTTTGAAAGAGGATCTGCATAATGTCCAACATTTAAAATAGGAATCCCAGAATTTTCAGAAAAATAGGAAACGCAATCGGAGTCAAAACACTGCCCAAAAAATAATTCTTTAATTCTACCACTATCATAGATGTCAGTTAGATATTTTGTAATTCCACCAATGGCAAATGCTGCAATGACATTTTTCTCTTCTAATGCCTCGCCAAGATATTTTGTTACAGCTAGAGATATTCCACCTGCACCTGATTGAAATGTCATTCCATTTTTTATTATGCCTGCTGCATCCATAAGATCGATACATCTATGTGCAATTTCTTTTTTCATTGGATCGTTTGTTATTTGTGTCGTACCTGAAACAATGTTTTTAGGATCACCAATAAAATCAACTTCAACAACATAATCAACATATCCCTCAGTTATTTCTTGGTATCTACATGGATATTCTACAATATTATCAGTTACAACAATGACTTTATCTGCCATTTGCGCATCAATTTGTGAGTAAACAAGAGGACCGAAAGCGCTTTTTCCAATAACACCAGTGCAATTTCCTTTCATATCAGATGCTGATGCAGTGATTACCGCAATGTCAATTGACAAATCATTGGTTTTAATTGCAGCCCATCTTCCACCATGAGAACGTAATATGACTGGTAATGGTAGAGGATGTTTAGAAATATAATCACCAACAACTCCGTTAATGCTACCCTCTATCCTATTCACAACACCTTCCTTAATAAAATCAATAACAGGTTTATGAACATTAAACATCGCAGTTTGTGCCATTCTAATATTTTTCGCTTTTAGATCTTTAACTGCTTCAAGTGTCATATTAATAATTTTATCGCCATTGCGGAGCTGATGATGAAACGAAATTGTAGAACCATCTCTTAGACCGCTTTTAATTAAAGCTTCAGATAAACTAGTTACTTTTGAACTGCAACTATATTTTTTTGCACTATTGAATGGTTTATATATTTCACCGTCTATATCTGTCTCGATTGCCCTACCTGCTACATTTTTAATTCTCATTATCATCTATCCTTTGTGTATATGAATATTAATATATCTCAATATTTTTTAATTTTTAAACATTTGGGAATGCACCGATATACTTCCACCCCAAAGAAACGGCCTGATGTGGTAATAAATGGTAAATAGAATTATTGAAAATGCAGTTATCACATATATGGATGGATATGTTGTTTTTATTGTAGTCATTTGATGATTATTATTGGTTAATGATTCGAATGAAAACCTGCTAGGTACTGCTCCATTATCTAACAAGTGAAAAGATATTTTTGTAGAAACCTCAAAATATCTTTGGTATTCTGTATACGGAAATTTGTAAACTTTTAAGTGATATTAGATATTCCTTGGCGACTCATAGGATATCAAAAATATTCTGCAACTATTCAATTTTTCATGGGCAACAAAAATATTATCGACCTAAGCTTGATAATACCAAAGATATTTTGAGGTTTCTACCATTATGCCTCACAATAATTTTATTAGGAACTCAATGTTATTAAAAAGGCGGTGAGGTTAAAATGGCAATAATGGCAGAAAAAACATGGGAAAAACATGCAAATCCTTGGAGCGGATGGACAAGGATGATTACCTATCCTCTGTTATATCTTCCTTTTTGGTTTCTCAGCGATTTTTTAAATGAACCTTCTGCAAATTGGTTTATGCCTGTGGGGCTTTTCTTCGTTATTATTTGGTTTGTAATTAATCCTAGAATCTTCCCAAAACCAAAAAGTTATGATAATTGGATGAGTAAAGGAGTTTTTGGGGAGAAACTCTGGACTGCAAATAAAAGATACAAAGATATTAACATCATATTTACTATTATTCCTGCTCCTTTTTTTGTAATTGCACTTTATACTACATACATGAATCTTTTTTGGGAGACAATGTTTTTTGCATCAGTTCCATTTTTGTTTAAACTTTGGTTTCTTGACAGAATGGTTTTTTATTATGAAAAAAATAAAAACAAGATAAATGACAATAATGTAAAATAGTACAGGAGGCGAGATTTGAATACACTTTTATGATAAAAATTAATTATTTTTTCTTGAGTTCAATATTTGCTAATGATGCTACAAACTCAATTGATGATTCAAAGATATCTTGGTCCTTTAGATAATCCTCTGATTTGTCCCTATTTATCTGTACCCATTCTCTCATTTTTCTACCCATGGGTTGAAAAGGTACAATTTCTTTTCTTTTAAGTAGTTCAACTACTAGTGATTCTGGGATTTTCACACAGACTCCTTCCATGTAGAGAGACGCAAAAAGTTTACCTCCAACATAATACGCAGGATGACCATACATCTTACCTTCTTTAACAAATGGGATGTTTAATAAAAATGCGTCAAGAACTTCTTTGTGTTTTATATTAAATTGTGCTTTACTCATCATATTCCCCCAGTATTTTTTAAGTTTTAATCATAATTAGCATCATCTTAAATTTTTCAATTGCTTTAACAGCATGAGGCACGTTTGCTGGCATGAGTATCATTTCACCGGTTGTAAGACGATGTTTTTTACCAGAGATTACAACTTCCACCTCACCATCAATAACCTGTAATAATGCATCAAATGGTGCAGTATGTTCACTAAGCGATTGATCTTTATCAAAAGCAAATAATGTGACAGTTCCTTTATCTTTATTAATTAAGGTTTTACTTACTATTGTTCCATCTTGGTAATTAACCATTTCGCTTAATTTTTGTACCTCAGAATGTACCATGCCACTCATTTAAACAACCTCGTATCGCACGTATAATAAAAAACCTGATTATAAAATGAATGGGGCCAATAAGTATTATGTGCTGGGTGTAGGCCGTAAACCTCCTCATTAATCCTGTAAAATATCAAATTTTGGAAAAATTGAAGACGTAAGAACAATGCTGAGTTGTCACTTATCTTTGTAAATGCTGATAAATTCATCTCTGCTAATTTTTGCTTGCCGTAGTATTCCAAATAATGTTCCTGTTTCTAATTCATCATGTAGTGGAACAACACACCCGATTTTTCCTTGTTTCGTCTTTTTAATTAACATTACATGGCTACCTTTTTGACGGCTTTTAATAAAACCAAATTGTACAAGAATTCTAATAAGTTCATGCCCTGATAGTCTTGGAAGTTTTGGCATGGGCGGTTACCTCAAAAAACGAGACAAATGGTTTTGATGTCTTTTTCGTTGGAAACTCTTCTAGATATAATTCTGTTGCTTCCTTTAAATTTTTAATTGCCTCTTCTATGGTTTTTCCTTGTGATATCGTTCCAATTTCAGGACATTCAGCAACATAATACTTTTTTTCTTTATGAACAACGACGCTAAAGATACGATTCATGTTAATACAATAGGTTTTTGCGGTATTTAATTTTTCTTATCGGGCTTCCAGAAATTTTTAAAAAAAAATAATGTGCTGGGTGTAGGCCGTAAGCCTCCTTGCATCTCATTATATTTGACTATTAGAATAATTTTATAGAACAGAAGAAACCAAGTAGGAAACTCACTAACCATTTGGGGCAGGCTGATTCTATTTTCCAACCTGTCCTTCTACTTATTTTTTGTAATTATAATTGCCATTTTGAAGATTATTTGAAAAAGATATATGATAAGATTGAAGATTCATAAGTATTTTAATAAATCAGTTTCAACTATTTGATATCATGTATCGAAATATATTTGTTAGGAATCTTCCCTGGATAGTGTTAACACCAATTCTATTGATTAGTATTAACCAATATTTTGGGAATATCAACACATTAACATTTTTTACTTTAATCGTTGCTTATGGAATTGTAACCTCATTGTTATTATCAGTATATCTAAAATTTGAGAGGACTGTTTATTATTTAAATAAATTTGGAATAGAGAATACTACAAGAGAATATAACTATAAAAAAGGACAGAGATACATTGGAATAGTCATAATTCTCAATAATTATAAAGAGAAAAAGGCATTAGTGACTTATTTATCAGCTCCAATGCTTCTAATAGAATATTTAAAGAAAGAATCAAGGCCTTTCAAGTTGGTAGTCGATCCAGATTATAAAGAATTTGAAAAATTAGTTGCAGACCCAGATTGCAATGTACTTTACATAATGGGACATGGCAGATTATATCGTTTGATTATTGGACCCAAGAAAGAAGACACAATTTGGTATCGAGATTTTGTTGGATATCCTGCTAAGGAAAAAGTTGTTCAACTTCATTGTAATCATAAAAAGTGGCTCTTTAAGAATCGAAACCTTCAAAGCTTAACAGATATACTTCATGCAGAAACTGATTTTAATCAAAAGGGAATGAAAACTAATTTAACAATTCTTGACTATATTTTAAAAAAAATTGAAGAGAGGAATTAAAGAGAATATATGACAAAGGCATGGTTGATTGTATGTATAAGGAGAAAAATATATAAAATGCTCAGGTCACACAAATGTACCCTCTGACCTATAAAGGGGTCACACCCCACAAATACCAGACCAATGCATTATAGCCATTTTTGTGGCTATATATAGACTTTTTAATGCCATTTTTTACTATATATAGCATGGTCATTTACTGAACTGGGCTGTAAATCTAGCTATTTTACAGATTAATGATGTTCTGTGGTATGTTCGTATGTATTCAAAGGCAAAATGGTGTTTTAAGTCATTTTAATAATAAAGTGCGAATAATTTAGGTTTTCTTAAAATCTGCTTCAGTCATTTCAGGAAGCCAACGTTTTTACTAATCCTTTTAGCACTTCAATGGATGAAAGTGGACATTCAATCATCAAATTATTGTATTATACATTATTCTATTTGTTACCATAACATTAATTAATATGCTTATATTATATCTAAATGGAGGAAAATATATGTTTAGAAATGAAGATTTGAAAACCTTTTCTCAATTTATTCAAAATAAAGATATTGAAGAATTAACGAATCTCAGTGAACAAATTAGTTCATCAGAAAATAAAATCAAAAAGTACAATGAATTATTAAAAAATTATATCAATATTAATCCTAAATTAGCTTCTGAACAAATGATAGATTATTACAAAACACTGCAGGAGCAGACAAATCAGTTAAAGCAAAAAATTGACAATAATAAAAATGCTAAACCTGAGTTAGCCAGCAGTATTTTAATTGGTATTGAAGAATATATTAAAAACCAAGAGAAAAAAGTAAAAT
>Ga0255364_10248_pt1 | contig 11139 bp, 8 predicted proteins | sample ANMaggSSYBR01G12_FD_182087 | JGI IMG/M metagenome (GOLD analysis project Ga0255364, IMG submission 182087) | Sediment cell enrichment communities from methane seep in Santa Monica Basin, California, United Staets - ANME aggregate JGI... | ecosystem: Environmental > Aquatic > Marine > Cold seeps >...
CACGACACACCGCTTGACGATCCCTTCTACACTTGGTCGGGACTCTGTACGGGTAACTGGGCAATTACCCTGAAACCTAGAACCGGCCATGCAGATCTGTCCGGTTTCTCAAAGATCAGGTGGCGAAGCAAGCAATCCGGATTCAGGGAGCTCCATGTGCTTCTGAAACTGGCAGATGGCAGCTGGAGAGTAAAGGAGTTCAACCTGATGGATCTTGATTGGCTTACTATAGACATGGAAAACATCATAGAAGGGAAGGCTGTTTATCTTCCGGATCTATCTGATGTGGTGGAAATTGGATATACCGATTTGATGACTGGCGGACAGAGTATTGCGTGTTCGCGACTTGACTGGATCGAAGTATATGCATATATTGTAGAATAAACCTGCCTTATGAATAAAAGAATTACCCGAAGACAATTTGTTCAGGCCACAGCTACAGCAGCGGCCGCAGTTGCCATTTCTCCTCTTACAGGATGTGCAGCCACTTCACCTTATAATCCTAATGGATTGCCCACCGTCAAACTGGGTAAAACCGGTGCCACCGTGCCGAGAATGGGGTTTGGATGCGGTAGCCGGTGGATGGCTGTTCAGAGTAATGAAAAAGCGCTGGAGATCCTGGAATCCGCATTTAACCAGGGGCTTTATTATTGGGATACAGCCGCCAGCTACGGGAACGAAGAGGTCAGCAGCGAAGAACGAGTTGGTATGATTCTGAAGGAGAGAAGGGAGCAGGTGTTCTTAAGCTCCAAAACAGGCGACAGGGAGGGTGATATGGCCAAAAAGAGTGTGGAACGCAGCCTGAAGCGCCTTCAGACTGACCACATTGATCTGCTGCATGTGCATGGCATATCCTCTGTGGAGGATGCGGAGCAAATGTGTGAGAAAGGAAAGGTGCTTGAGGTGCTGGATCAATTCAAAAGTGAGGGAGTCATCAGGAACATAGGTTTTTCGGGACATGCCTCAGCCGCAGGAATGAAACGGGCAATAGAACTCTTTGACTTTGATGTTATGATGATGGCCCTGAATCATCAATCCACCGATGGAACAGAGGATTTCGAAGGATTACCAGCTCCCCAGGCAAGACAAAAGGGGATGGGTGTTGTGGCCATGAAAGTAATACGCCCCCGTGAGACTGTCAATGGCCTGGCCGCAAATGATCTGGTGCGTTATGCCCTGACCCTTGGGGATTTTCATATGGCCAATATTGGAATTGACAGCATGGAGGTGCTTAATTCAAACCTGGAGATCCTGAAGAATTATTCTCCCCTGGGTGAAGAAAAGATGGAGGAGCTGAGGATGGCCCTGCAACCCTTCTATCAGGGTAAAAACCTGACCTGGATGCAAAGGGGATACCAGGATGGCTGGAACCATGATGTAAGAATGGCCTGATTTGACAAGAGCCCTAAGATCTATTCGCTGTAGAACCTGGTGATATGCGCCTCAGCGATGCCGATCAGTTCTTCTGCAATCTCTGCCTGTTCTGAGATTACATTGGTACTTTCCAATGGATCGCTTAGCATATCGAAAAGAGCAGTATCGATACGCGCAATTCCATATTTCCCCGGGATGCCGTCCGCCCCGTCTGTTTCAAGAATACGGTAAGCATGTGGAAGGTGTAGTTTCCACCTGCCATCGCCGCTCAGGATCCCTTCAAAATTATTACCGTTTGAGAAGGCATAGTAAGCATGCGGGTTTACAGCACCCTCTACTCCCGTAATCACAGCCCAGACATTCTCACCGTCAATCTCATTCTCTGGCAGAGGAACGCCAGCCATCTGACAAAGGGTAGGGAGGAGGTCCACCGATCCAAAGGTCCGCCCCGAAACTGCACCTGCTTTAATTCCTGCAGGGTATTTCATAATACAGGCCGATCTGATCCCCCCGTCGAAGCTGGTACCTTTGGCCTCTCTGAAAGGGGTGATTCCGGCATGATTTCCATAGGAGATCCAGGGTCCGTTATCTGAGGTAAGTATCACGATGGTGTTTTCGTCAAGACCACGCTCTTTCAGGGCCCTGTTGATCTCACCCACACTCCAGTCAATCTCCAACATCACATCCCAATAAAGGCCTTTGCCTGATTTGCCTTCAAATTCGTCACTGCAATAGAGGGGGACATGGGGCATGCTATGTGGAACATAAAGCAGGAAGGGGTCATCCTGGTGGCGATCGATGAAATCAACAGCATGTTCGGTATACCAACGGGTCAGGTTCTTCTGATGCTTATGATCCACATCTTCAATAATCACCTTACCATTCTCCCAGTACTGTAAGGGCCATTGTCCCCAGTAATCCGGGGCTTCCGGATGATTTTTCCACATATCATTGGAATACATCAATCCACAGGTCTCATCAAAACCTCTGGCATAGGACCGGGTCTCCGGCTGGTCTCCACAATGCCATTTACCAAAAGCCGCGGTGGCATAGCCCGCCCGGCCGAATACCTCACCCATGGTTGCAAATGTGGTATCTAATCCCCATGCATTGGGACCATGGGCACCAAAAACTTTGGTGCGCCCCGGGTAACAGCCACTCAACAGGGCCGACCGTGACGCTGAACATACAGCCTGGGGCACATAAAAATTATGAAATGCGGTACCCTCAGCCGCCATCTGAGTTACATGAGGTGTCTCTAAAGCGATTTCACCAAATGGCTCAAAATCGGCCCATCCTGAATCGTCCAGAAAGATGATCACCACATTGGGCTTATCTGGTACTTCCTCAGTGTTACAGGAGATCATTCCAAAGACAGCTATTAGTAAAAAGAGAATCGATAGTCTGGATTTCATCGTTTATGTTTTTGATTGTTAATAAGATGGTGTATACCGAATATAACAAATGTAAGTAGTGTTATGGATATGATAAAAGCAGTATAGATCAGGAAAATGTTGAAGGCGCGCTCACTCCCTCTGAAGGTCTCACCATTGGAAAAGGTGTAGGCCCAGTTGCCAGCCAGCATGTAACTGACACCACCCCAGGCCACTCCAAGCAGGGTGAACACAAAGAAAGCCTGTTTGTAAAACCGGTAAACTTGTGAGGTGGGGTTGCGAATTAACCTGATTCCTATTAATATAGAACACGGAAACATGCTGATTCCCACCCATACTATGAGTGTCCCAAAAGGCAGACCCATGCCTTCTATAACTGGTTCCGTCAAGATAGGTAATCCCTCAAGCAGCAGGATACCACTACCAATCAATAGCAGCAGGGGAAGTATTCTTAACCAGGTTCTTATCATCTTACCTGAAGTTCTTCAGTTATTTAGTTCTCTTCTCGATTTCGATGCAGATGGGAGAATAGACAGCGCCACGAACCTCGTACCATCCTTCAAAGGAATGGTTCCCCGGATCCAATACCACATTCTCAAGAATAATTTCCTGCCTGGAAGTATCGGAAATGGTGAACCAGTATTGCCTGGTACCCGCCCTGATCCTGGCCTCTCCTACAGCTGGGAGATGATCCCTGAAAATCAATTTTACATCGTAGGGTCCTGGATCCACAATAGAGATATCATAGTAGCCAAATGCTTCATCTGATGACCACTGCATGGCTTTAGGTCCTTTCCAGTCATTACGTCCCAGAGTTACAGGATTCTCGTGTTCAGATCCAATTACCATTCTTGGTGGTTCCAGGAGATGGGGACTAACAATAATCTCTTCATACCAGTTATCCAGCTCCTTGAGCAATCTTGTTTTTACCTCCGGGTATTCCATGCTTACATCTTTCAACTCGTAGGGATCATCTTCCAGATTGAAAAGTTTAAGCTGATCATCTGAATCCCCATGCTTGGTATGGCCCACCAGCTTATAGTTACCCTTCCTTACCGCCATATTGCTGTATCGCTGCGGATAGCCACGTGCCCATACGAAAAAGAGAGGGCGCTCTTCCTGCGTTTCATTCTTCCCTGTCAGAGCAGGGTAAAGGCTGATTCCATCCATGTCTCCTTCATAGGGAATTCCGGCAAATTCAAGCAGGGTGGGCATCATATCAATATGGGCCGAAGGATTGTTAATAATCCTGTTTTCCTGAAGTACACCCTTCCAGTAGAACATACAGGGAACACGGATTCCACCTTCCATTACGCTTCCTTTCCCCTGGTTCAATCCTGCCGTGTAGCGTCTTTGCTGTGGACCATTATCGGTCATAAAGACCACCAGGGTATTCTCTTCAATCTCCAGCTCCTCCAGCGCATTTAAAAGTCTCCCCATGTTATCATCAATATTGCTGACCATTCCATAGACCTTCCGGGCAGCCTCCATATCACGGCTATTCATTGTTGATACGCGATCCCCGCTGATCTCGAAATCGGCAGGGCCGTATTCCATCTCCTTGTATTCACGATCGTATTTTTCAGGTAGCTGGAGCGGTGTATGTGGTGCATTGTAAGAGAGGTAGAGGAAGAAGGGTTCTGAAGGCTTCTCGACCTTATGTTCTCTGATATACTGGATAGCCTGGTCAGTAAATATATCGGAGCAGTATCCTTCTCTGCGTACCTGTTTGCCGTTTTCCCATAGATAAGGATCAAAATAGGAGCTGTCTCCACGGATGTAATTATCAAAATCGTCTCCGGGCTGACCAATACCACCTCCCTTATGAGCCAGGTAATACTGAAAGCCCTGGTCCATGGGCCGCATGGGATAGGAGTCGCCCAGATGCCATTTACCAAGCATGGCAGTATGATAGCCATTATCGGCCAGCACCTCGGCTACTGTTACCTCCTCTGTGGCCATCATTGCGCCACCATTATAGGTATCATATACACCAGTGCGCAGATGGAACCTTCCGGTCATCAGGCTGGAACGGGTGGGGGCACATACTGGCGATACATAGAAAGGATCTATCCTGGTACTTAAGATTGCCAGGGAATCAAGTACCGGGGTCCTGATAAAGGGATTGCCATGAATCCCCAGGTCCCCGTAGCCCTGGTCGTCCGTGATTACCAGAATGATGTTGGGTGGGATGCTTACAGAGGGATTTTGCGGAGAGTCACATGCTGACAGTGTCAGCAGGGCAAGGAAAATGTAAATTACTCTATTCATATGGGTATGGGTTAGCTCAGATTTTCTTAATTTCAACATCAATCCTAAACAATCTTCTAATGAACATCAAAACGCACCTTTCAAACTGCCTCTTTGTTCTTCTCCTGCTCCTGCTCACTAGCTCCTGTGAAAATAGACAAAAATCAGCCTCCAACAAGCAGTTTTCTGCAGATGTGATCATCTATGGCGGAAATTCTTCAGCAGTAATCGCCGCAGTACAGGTGGTAAAAATGGGAAAAGAAGTGATTCTTATTTCGCCCGATAAACATCTCGGGGGACTCACCTCATCTGGGTTGGGATGGACCGATACGGGAAATAAAGCGGTAATCGGGGGGCTTGCCCGCGATTTTTACCATCGTCTTTACCTCCATTACCAGGAGGACTCGGCCTGGCGATGGCAGGAGAAAAATGAGTATGGGAATAAAGGGCAGGGAAATGTTGCCATCGACGGCGAGAACAGAACCATGTGGATCTTTGAACCCCATGCTGCCGAACTGGTATTTGATCAGCTTGTGAATGAATATAAGATTCCTTTATACCGGGAAGCATATCTGGACAGAGAAACGGGGGTAAGCATGAAAGATGGTTCCATTGTCTCTATCCGGACACTGGATGGAAATATCTACATGGCAGATCAATTTATCGATGCGAGCTATGAGGGTGACCTGATGGCTGCCGCCGGGATCAGTTATACAGTTGGACGGGAATCGATCGGTACCTATGGGGAGGACTGGAACGGAATCCAGACCGGGGTGCTGCACCATGGACACCATTTTAAGAGCGATATTAGTCCCTACCTGATACCGGGCGATCCCACAAGTGGCGTACTGCCCAGGATATCCACAGAAGAGCCGGGTGAGTTTGGTAATGGTGACCATCGTTTGCAGGCCTACTGTTTCCGAATGTGTCTGACCGATCATCCTGAAAACCGCCTGGCCATCTACCGGCCGGAAGACTATGATTCCACCCAGTACGAACTGCTCGGACGAGTGTTTGCTTCGGGTTGGCGAGAGGTGTTCCATAAATTCGATCCCATACCCAACCACAAGACCGATGTAAATAATCACGGTCCCTTCAGCACCGACAATATCGGTATGAATTATGACTATCCTGAGGCTGATTACGAGAGAAGAGCGGAGATTATCAGCGAACATATGCTTTACCAAAAAGGGCTGCTCTGGTTTCTCACCAGCGATCCGGCTGTACCCTCAGACATTCGGGAAAAGATGGGTCAATGGGGATATGCCCTGGATGAATTTACCGACAACGGGAATTGGCCCCATCAGATTTATGTTCGTGAAGCGCGACGGATGGTGGGTGATTTCGTGATGACTGAGAATGAAGTACTGGGAAAAACGCCTGTGGAGCAGTCGGTGGGCATGGGATCATATACCATGGATTCCCATAACGTTCAACGCTATATCAAGCCAGATGGCTTTGTTCAGAATGAAGGTGATATTGGTGTGCACCCCGAAGATCCATACCAGATTGATATGCGTTCCTTGTTGCCTTCAAAGGATGAATGCTCCAATCTGCTGGTACCTGTCTGCCTCTCTTGCTCTCATATTGCTTTTGGTTCCATCCGTATGGAACCAGTATTTATGATCCTGGGACAGAGTGCAGCTACCCTGGCTGTGATGGCCATAGAGGAAGAGGGGGCAATTCATGATATAAGCTATGAAAAACTTAGACAACAGCTTCTTGAAGATGGACAGGTGCTTCAACAATAGGCCTAAAAAAACAAGTGACATGATAACATTTAGAAAACCGTTCCAGTGGATTCTTATACCAACTCTTCTTTTATTTTTGAGCAGCTGCCACAAGGAAATTTTTGTAGAATGTGAAGGCTTTGACAATAAAGGGGGCTGGGTAGTGGATCCGCAGTTTGTGGAGCAGATGGGATCGCCCTACCTGATGGCCCATGGCATGGGTGAGCCTGTGGAAAACGCCTCTACAAGCGTAGATGTTCCGTCAAGCGGAAACTATCATGTATGGGCTCGTACCACCGATTGGGCCCCAGGAAGCTGGTCCCCGCCTGGAGAGTTTAATATATGGCTTGGCGAAGAGAAACTACCCAAATCCATTGGCCATTACCAGGGATGGGGGTGGAACTATGCCGGAAAAGTAAAAGTAAAGAAGGGCCCTGCTGTAGTACAGCTGGAGGATCTGACCGGGTTCAACGGCCGCTGTGACGCCCTGTATATAAGCAACAGGTACCGGACGCCCACCAACCAGCACGACTACCTCCTGGACATGAGGAATCGTTTTTCAGGATATGCAGAAAAGCCAGGAGAGTCCCTTGCATTTGACCTGGTAGTGGTAGGAGGGGGGATTGCGGGATGCGCGGCCTCCATTGCAGCAGCAGAACAGGGGCTAAAGGTGGCACTAATCCACGACCGGCCAGTTCTGGGTGGTAATGCCAGCAGCGAGATCAGGGTTCACACCCTCGGTATCTACGGTCATTTTGAAAGAATCCTGCGTATGCTTGATACAGAGCACTATCCCAATGGATCACCCCTGGCGCTGGAAGACGAGAAGAAACGGCATCAACATATGGAAGGCTATTCCAACATCAGCCTGTTTTTGAACTATCGGGCCTTCCAGGCAAATAAGGATAATCAGCTGATAAGCTCTGTAGATGCCAGGCACACTTCAAGTGGAGAGGCTATTCGCTTTGAGGCCCCATATTTTGTAGACTGTACCGGCGATGGATGGATCGGATACTGGGCTGGGGCCGAGTTTAACTATGGTCGGGAACCGGACAGCCTGTATGGAGAAGCGTGGGAGGAATACGGGGAACTTTGGAGCCCAGAAAAAGAGGACCTGCAAGTCATGGGTTCCTCGGTCCTTTGGCGGACGTATTATTCCGATTCGGTGAATGTGTTTCCGGAAGTGCCCTGGGCCATGCCGGTGGCAGATGGTTATTCTGCCAGCTGGGGAACATGGAACTGGGAGATGATCAGTGATCGCTGGCACCAGGTGGATCATGGCGAACAAATCCGGGACCACATGCTAAAGGCCATTTACGGCTCATTTTACAACGAGAAGCAGAAACCCGGGGTAGAAGAGTTAAAACTGGAATGGGTCTCTTATTTGCTCGGAAAAAGGGAATCACGCCGCCTTGTGGGTGACTATATCTATACATTTAATGATATGAGGGAGTCCCGCACCTTTCCCGATGGTGTTGTTCAGGAGGTGCGCGAAGTTGATGTGCACTATTCACAAAACAAATTGGACGAGTCCAAACCCGACTTCCTTTCCGAAGCCATGTTTCACCCGGTAGATCGCTACTATATTCCTTACAGATCGCTCTATTCAAAGAATATTGGCAATCTGTTTATGGCAGGCAGGTGCTTTAGTTGCAGTCATGTAGGACTGGGTGGCCCCCGGGTGATGCGAACCACGGGACAGATGGGTGCTGCCGTTGGGTATGCAGCTTCCCTCTGCACCTCACATCAATGTTCACCACGTGAACTCTATGAAAAGCATCTGACTCAGTACATGGAACTGGTATATCATTCCAATAAGATCCAACTGACTAACTAAAAGCAGGCCTCCGCTTGAGGAGTATCTAATCCGTATTAAAACAACGGACAGATTGTTCATTTGCCACGGCAGCCAGACATTTATTGCAGGACTGGCAGGAGACTGTATCTTTCTTGCCTTCTTTGAATTGATGCAAAATATGTGGCTCACGAATGAAAGGACGGCTCATGGCGATCATATCAGTGTGTCCTTCAGCAACAAGTTTTTCCATATGCGAAAGTCTGCGGAAGCCACCCACAACCGAAAGTATGGTGCCATTTAACCTCGGTCTTATAAGTTTTGCTGCATCCATATTATAACCCTCCTCCAGGTTGAATTTCCCAACCATCTTCTTCAATATCATTCTACCCATCGGTTTCTTCCATCCGGGTAATCCGGCAACCATTTCATTCAATGGCACATCCCCTCGACTCATATTCATAAATGCATAGAGTGCAGAACCACTGCTTAACTCAAGACCGTCCACGTTCATCTCCTTCAACCAACTGCTATATTTAGCAGCTAAGGCTGGGATAACACCCTCATTTGGAGTAAAATCCTGTGTATTCAACTTGACTGATAAGGGCATGCCATTTGGCATGCTTTCCCGGCAGATTTGAATACCTTCCCTAAGGAAGCTGAATCGCTTTTCATCAGATCCTCCCCACTCGTCTTTTCTCTTATTAAAGTAGGGGGAAAGGAACTGGTTAATCAGGTATCCATGGGCTGCATGCAGCTGAATTCCATCCGCACCAGCTTCCACAGCCCGCCTGGCGGCATCACCGTAAGCTGCAATAGATTCCATTATCTCCTCTTTACTCATCTCTGCTGCTTTCACCATGTTTGTTGGATCCCTGTCAAAACTGGAAGGTCCCATGGGTCTTCTTCCAATCAAGGCTTTCTTGGTTTGCCTTCCCGCATGGGAGATTTGTAAGAATATTTTTCCCCCTTCTTCATGGACGGCATCGACCAGGCGTTTTAATCCCGGTACCATCTCATCTCTATGAATGCCTGTCTGGAATTGGCTAGCTCTTCCATATGGGTGAACAAACATTTGTCCCGGAATAATTAGTCCGATTTCTCCCTTAGCGAGTACCTGGTATCTTTTGACCAGTTTCTCAGTTACTTCACCGGTTTCTGAAGCCATGGCCTCATAGGTGGCGGAATGCACAAACCTGTTTTTGATTGCAACACTCCCATACTTGATAGGTGTGAATAAGCCTGCCATGATTAGCTAGGTTAAAGGTTAGTAATAATCTTTATCTCTAATTATAAATTAAATTAATTATAAATTGAAATATAATGAGGATTTAGATCTACAAGATTGTTTCTGTTGTTGAGATAATATATTTCTCATTTACAATTGATTCGCTTACATTACCTGAACCATACATTTCTCGTGAAGGTATAGAAACTCATGTTATGAAATCCATTGATCCAACTTCAACAGATCAAATAAGATAATTCCCTGGAGCACAAATCTTACCAGACGGGCCAGGGCAAAGAGCAGGAAATTACGGAAAGGGTAGTGAAACAGGGTAAGAGCAATCACTACCAGTGAGAAAGGAGTGAAGGGGAAGAGTGCAGCTATCACAATAAATGCACCTCCCCACTTATGAACAAAGGTCATATATCTTTTAAGTCGACGCTCTGTAAAAGCCTTGATGCGGGGCCTTCGGGTAATCCACAAACCTATCCCATAGGAAATCACTCCGCCTGCATAGGAAAGTACTCCGAGCAGGGCAAGCCAGAGCAGGGGGCTTTCAAATTTCTGCGTCCATATCACGAAAAGGTCCACCGGGATCATTCCTGTAAACGATTCGGAAAGAAAAAACAGGATGATGACGAATTTATCAGAGAGGTGCTCTATGATCCCGCCAAAAAAGGCGTTGAAGTCAACCAGGTGTTTCCCCAACAGGAATACGATTAAAATAACGACGAGGTAAATTGACAGGATCAGTAAAACGCTTCGGCCCACATACCTGAAGAATCCCCTTTTTCTGAGACTATTATAGGATTCCTTACACCGGCGTCTTAGGGAAGTGGATTCTAAATGATCATTGATCATTTTTCTGGATTTAGATCAGTCACATAAAGTACGGAAAAGGAGGATGAATTCCAAAACTTGCTTAAATCCAACTTAGCTTAGTAGGGTAGGATCCCTGAAAGGATTATAAAGAGATATCATATGCCATCAGAGCCTCTCCCCGCCGTTGATAGAGAACTCCCTGGTGAATAACCGGATGAGAAAAGTGGTGCCGGGTACCCTTTGTGATCTTAAAGGAGCTTACCTCCTTCATCTTGCCCTCAGTATAGCTTAACAGAAACATCTGGCCCCTCTGGTTGTAATAATATAACATCTGATTGGCCGCAATTAAGGCGCCCTGTCCAATTTTCAAGGAATCAGTGAGAATTCCTGTGGTGGCATCGATGGAATATAAAAACTGACTGTGCGTTCCGCTGGTATAAAGATGATTGCCAATCAAAACAATTCCGCCAAAGAAACTGTCAAATCCCGGATTGCGCCATACCTGGGTAATTTCGCTGCCATCTTCCGAAAGGCCGAGCCTGACTC
>Ga0255364_10327_pt1 | contig 11136 bp, 10 predicted proteins | sample ANMaggSSYBR01G12_FD_182087 | JGI IMG/M metagenome (GOLD analysis project Ga0255364, IMG submission 182087) | Sediment cell enrichment communities from methane seep in Santa Monica Basin, California, United Staets - ANME aggregate JGI... | ecosystem: Environmental > Aquatic > Marine > Cold seeps >...
ACGAAAGAAGAAAGATAGCTGAGTTATGGTCTAAACGATACAATGCGGAAATCAAACAAGAAGATATCAACTGCGAAGGCTGTACGTCGAAAACTGGAAAAAAATTTAACTACTGCAATGTTTGCGAAATAAGAAAATGCGCACAAGGAAAAGGTGTTAAAAACTGCGGTTATTGCAGTGAATATGTCTGCGAAAAACTTGACAACTTTTTTAAGGTAGCGCCTGAAAGCAAAGCAACTCTTGATCAAATCAGAAAAAACCTGTAACACTTAGCAAGTGATATCCCTTCTGGTTTAACTGGGCAAAAACACACGATAAAAAAGAAATACTGCAAATGTGTTGATGGAGCGATTAATATGGATTACGAGTTGGCGGTTGTTGGGGCTGGACCTGCAGGATATTCAGCGGGTATATATGCGGGAAGATCAGGGATAAAAACAGTTATTTTTGATAAAAGTGGCGGTGGAGGACTTGCGATGCTTTCCCCAGATATTGAAAATTATGCTGGTTTTGAGTCTATTTCTGGTACAGAACTTATGGAAAAAATGAAACAACATGCCAGCAAATATGCCGACATTCATTTTTATGAAGACGTAAATAAAATAACGAAATCTGAAGATATACTAAACATTGAAACATCAGAAGGTAAATACACTGTCGGTGCAATTCTTTTTTCAACAGGAACTGAGCATAGAAAACTTACGGTTCCAGGCGAGGTGGAACTCCAAGGAAAAGGCGTATCTTACTGCGCTACATGTGATGGTTTCTTCTTCAAAGATAAAAAAGTAGCAGTTATTGGTGGCGGTAACTCTGCACTTATCGAGGCTATTTTTCTGAAGCAAATAGGTTGCGAAGAAGTCTATCTTATCCATAGGAGAGATGAACTACGTGCAGAGAAAGCATATGAAGAAGAGGCACGAGGAAAGCAGGTTCAGATATTGTTTAACAAGACTGTAGAAAAGATCAATGGAGAAGAAAAGGTTGAATCGCTTGATTTGAAAGACACGACTAATAATGAAAAGTCAAAACTTGAAGTTGATGGTGTGTTCGTTTCAATTGGTGAAATCCCTCAAAATGAACTTGCAAAAGAGCTTGGAGTGAAACTGGATGAACATGGGTATATCGTCACGGATAGGCAGCAGAGAACCAGTATCAAAGGCGTTTATGCAGCAGGAGATATCACAGGTGGACTACGTCAGGTTATTACTGCATGTGCCGAGGGTGCAATTGCAGCTCTTGCTTCAACTGAAGCGTTAGGTAAAAAATATCCCTATTAGTTTTTTACGGCAGGTATTCATCAAGCGCGTCTTTTACTTCAGAAACATATGTCATTGCCGGTCCACCGCCCATAAGAATCGCTACTGTTGCAGCTTCAAATATTTCTTCTTTTGTAGCTCCGGCATTTAATGCTTTTTCCACGTGAATTGCAATGCAATACTTGCATCTTGCTGTGATGGATGTTCCAATGGCTATGAGTTCTTTGGTTTTCGTGTCAAGAACACCTTCCTTTAGTACTGATCCCATGAATGATTTAAAATATCTCAAGGTTTCTGGTTGGTGTTTTGATAGTTCCCCCATCATTTGCATTACGCTGTCTACGGATTCTTTCATTTCTCCCATGTGTTATCACAAGGTGGGGTATATTGAATCTTCAAAAAAACCTTACTACTATTGCAGTTTTTCAATCGAGGCAATATTTTTGTTTATTATTAGTTTTATGAGATTTTCTCCACTTGCTTTTACTGAGTCGGTAAGTGAACCAGACATGGTTTTGGGTTGAATTCCTACGAAAAATATGTTTTCTATATATTCTTCCAGATACGTCATCAGAATAGAGATTGGTATGCCGTGGGTACTTATGTGCATTGTACCAATTTTCTCCTTTGGAACAATTCGCATTTCGCCAGGAGTTAACCCCATCTCAACAGCATCAATTATAATCAGATTTCTTGGTTTATGTCGTTTTACAACTGAAGTAAAATTTTCTGGTACGGTTCCACAGTCCAAGACAACAAAATCATTGCTTTTATCTTTTAACTGATCAGCAACATAAGGGCCTATTGCATCGTCCCCACCATATCTATTGCCAATGCACATAAGTAGGTAGTCCATTGAGCGTTTTCTAACGGTCTGAAACAGATAAAACTTACGTATGGGCAAAAGCTATTGTTTTCTATTGAAATATTTAGAATATTTTACTTTCTGATGCTAGATGCTTTGATTAAAAATAACAGGTATGTAAAAAGGACATTTGGTAGATACCAAATATCTCCAATGCCTTTTCAATCATCGAAAAAGACAGATATCAAATATCTCTCTTCTCTATGACTGCATACCTATTTATTTTAATATACGTAATAATATTTAAATTTTATGTATAAAAAGATATAAAAATGAATAATATGCAGTACATCAATGCATTAATCCTAATCTGCCAATTAAAGCATTAATAAAGAAAAACAAAGATATGATTGTGTATAAACTTCAAGGGAGAATTTAAATTAGACTTACACATCGCCTAAATTGAAAATTTATTGTGGGAATATACATGGTAGAAAAAATAAGACTTGCTCAAGGAGCAGGCGGAGAATTAATGGACAACCTCATCAAAGATAAAATTTTGAAGTATTTTGCTGGGAAGTCTAATTCAGCAGAGATCCCTCTTTCCATGTTAGACGATGCTGCCGTCATTGATGATATTGTTTTCTCAACTGATTCTCATACTGTTCAACCTCTTATTTTTCCAGGAGGTGATGTGGGTTCCCTTGCAGTTTGTGGGACCATTAATGACGTTTCTGTACTGGGTGCAAAACCTCTTGCTCTTTCAGCTGGTTTTATTCTTGAAGAGGGTTTTTCCGTTGAAACATTTGAAAAAATTGTGAAAAGCATGGGTAAATATTCAGGAGATGCAGGTGTTCCTATCATTACGGGCGATACAAAGGTTGTTGAGAGGGGAGCGATACAAGAATTTATGATTAATACAAGTGGCATAGGTAAAAGAAGTGAGTTTCTGGATAGCAATATTGGAGAAGTAATGCGATATAGACAATTCAATCAAAGGTGGCTTCTCGATTCAAATTTAGAAAAGGGTGATAAGATTATTGTTTCTGGAAATATGGGTGAGCATGGTATAGCACTTCTTTCTTTTCGTGAAGGTTATGGTTTTGAAACTAAGATGAAGTCGGATGTGGCGCCAATAAACGATCTCATGGAAAACGCCCTTTCAACGGGTGGAATTGTAACTGCTAAAGACCCAACAAGAGGGGGACTTGCAAATACTGTAAATGAGTTTAGTGAGAAATCAAAAATTGGGATTATACTCAACGAGGAAGCAATACCAATTCCCAATGGTGTTAGATCTGCTTGTGATATGCTTGGAATCGATCCTCTTGAAATCGGTAACGAGGGAAAGGTTGTGATTGGTGTTGTAAAGGAGAAAGCCGAGGACATTCTTTCTGTTCTTAAAAAGTATTCTCTTGGTAAAAATGCGGCAATTATAGGTGAAGCAACAGATACTGTGAAAGGAGTGGTATTGGACACAGTTGTTGGCGGTAAAAGACTTCTTCATAAGCCTATTGGAGATCCTGTTCCAAGAATATGCTGATATATATCTTTAGGCCACAACTTTTTAAATAGTCTACAGGATTACCACAAACGAAACTAATGAAGTTCATACTGCATTGGAGGTAAAATTTTATGGCAAAAGGTCTCCCAAAATCGTTTAAAAAATCATTGTGGGCGTATCATATAAATTCCGGTTCCTGCAATGGATGTGATATCGAAATAATTGCAGCACTATGTCCCCGTTATGATGTCGAAAGATTTGGTATTAAACTTGTTGGTTCACCACGCCATGCTGATGTACTCTTAATTACAGGTCCTGTGACGCGGCAGATGGTGGACAAGGTAAAGCGAGCGTATGAACAAATTCCTGACCCAAAAGCGGTTATTTGCGTTGGTAATTGTGGTAATACTGGCGATGTTTTTTATGAATCTTATAACCTTGTAGGTCCCATTGACAACATCATACCAGTAGATGTTTATGTTATTGGCTGCCCACCCCGGCCCGAAGCAATCATCAATGCGGTTGCAAAAGCTTGGGTTAAACTTGAAACATTGGAGGCGAAATGATGGCTGATAAGAAACGACTCACTCCAGAAGAAATTGTAAAATCTTTTAAAGATGAATTTAAAGCAAAAATTAAAAATACTCGTATTGAAAGACGGACGAAGGGGCCTTCGAAACACGAGTTTGTCCATATTTGGATGAAAGTTGATAAAAGCATTTTTAAGGACTCTGTAAAGCATCTCGCGACATTACAAAAGTATCCCCATCTTGCTGTTTCGTCAGGAAATGATCTTGGTAAAACTATAGAACTAATCTATCATTTTTCAATATATTATGGCGTACCTCTGGGTGAGATATCAATAAATATTTCTGTAGAACTACCAAAGTCAAAACCAGAGATTGAAACAATTTGCGATATTATTCCGGGAGCACTCATTACAGAACGTGAAAAACAAGAAATGCTTGGCGTAACAATAAAAGGAATTCCCGACAGCAGACGTGTCTTTTTAACTGATGATTTTCCTGAGGGAGTATATCCATGGAGAAAAGACGAAACAGGACCACAAAAATTGATTAGAAACTTACATGAGGTGAAAAAATGAAGACAAAACAGACAACAAAAACAACCTATCACATACCAATTGGTCCCATTCATCCGGCCCTTAAAGAACCAGTGGCGTTTGAATTTGAAATTGACGGAGAAAAAATTGTTGATGTTGATGTGAGTCTTGGTCATGTTCATAGAACTGTTGAATGGTCGGCTACAAAAAGAAATCCTATTCAGATACTTTACTTGGCAGAGAGGATTTGTGGGATTTGTTCATATTGCCATCCTACTGCATTTGCTCTTGCAGTTGAAAACATTGCAAATATAGAGGTTCCAGAACGTGCAGAATATCTCCGGGTTATACAGGCTGAACTTGAGAGGATTTGTTCCCACGTCTTATGGGCTGGTGTAGCAGCTCACGAGATCGGTTTTGATTCAGTGCTGTTTTTGACCTGGCAAATACGAGAAAAAGTACTTGATCTCACTGAATATTTAACAGGAAATCGAATTACCAAAGGAATCATTACCATCGGTGGTGTGCGTAGAGACATCACAAAAGAACATCATTCTAAAATCTTTGAAACATTAAATTATCTTAAAGATAATTTTGAAAAACTTCGCAAGATTTATTTGGACGATAAAACTTTTAGAATGAGAGCTCAAGGGTGCGGTATTTTAACAAAGGCGGATGCATTAAAATTGTGTGCAGTTGGACCTACTGCTCGAGGCTCAGGTGTTAAAAAAGATGTTCGTGTTGATCAAGTCTACTTTTCCTGTGCTGACCTTGACATTGAATGCATTACTCCTGATGTGCTTACTGGCGAAGTCAATGGCGATGTCTATGATAGAATCATTGTCCGTCTTCTTGAAGTGAAACAGTCAATTGATTTGATAGAGCAGTGCATTGATAAAATGCCTGCCGGGGATATTGTCTCTGAACCCAAAGTTGCAAAAGTATTGGCAACGCTTAAGAAAGCAGGTGGGGAAGGCATTGGTCGGATGGAAGCACCTCGTGGAGAGGTCATTCATTATGTGAAGCTTGTAGAGGGAGAGGAATATCCATTTACTTGGAAGGTTCGTGCTCCAACGTATAGTAATATCATGCCGTGGGTTCCAATGCTTATAGGTGAACAAATTGCAGACATACCAATTGTCGCCGCCTCAACGGATCCTTGTATGTCATGTACTAACAGAGTTGCAATAGTCGATAGCGGTAAAAAATATGAGTTGAATAAAGAGGAGCTTCATCGACTTAGTGTTGAAAAAACAAGGAGGCTTATGGCATGAAATTTTCTATGCTCCCTCAGGTATTTGCACAGATGTTCAAAAAACCGTTTACCAACAAATTTCCTGCAAAGTATATACCCTCTTCCACCACTAAGTTCTTAGGGGATGTTGGCAGTGGTAAAGCAGAAATTATTCCACCAATAGAGACACCAGATGGTTTTCGTGGAAAGATTGTCTACGATAAAGATAAATGTATTGGATGTAAGCTTTGCATTAAGGTTTGTCCATCGGGGGCTATCGAATTTAAACCTGAGGAAAAGAAAGTAAAATTCTATCTTGCAAGATGTGTGTTTTGCTCTCAATGTAATGATATCTGTCCAGTTGACTGTCTTAGTATGAGCAATGAATTTTTACTTGCTGATACTGACAAATATTCTAAGGATTTAATTGTTGAATAGAATGGTAAGATTTGATGAAACTTATCTTTAAAGGTGTAGTACAAGGAGTGGGCTTTAGACCAACGATTTATCGAGTTGCAAAAGAGTTAGGTTTAAAAGGCTATGTTTTGAATAAAGGTTCTGAGGTAGAAGTAGTAATTGATAGAGATTCAGATAAATTTATTTCCCAAGTAAAAAAAACAATTGCCTTCAATAGCTAAAATAACTGATGTTTTATTGGAAGAAGATTCCAGAACGTTTGATGATTTTTGCATTCTCCACAGTTCCGAGGGAAAAAGGCAGTCACTTATTCCCGTTGACATCGGTATTTGCGATGAGTGTCTCTCTGAACTATCTGACCTGAATAATAGGCGACATCATTTTCCTTTTACGAATTGTACGGTGTGTGGTGCCCGTTTTAGCCTCATCAAAGATGTGCCCTATGATAGAGAACGAACATCGATGAATAAATTTCCCCTCTGTAAAGCATGTAAAAAAGAGTATGGGGATCCACTGAATCGTCGTTATCATGCACAGACGATATCGTGTCCGAGTTGTGGCCCAACATATAGATTGTATGATAAAAACCAAAGTGATTTAGGGGAGAAAAATGCGATAAAACGTTTTGCAGAACATATTGATTCGGGTAAAATAGGCGTTATAAAATCATTGGGTGGCATGCATATCTGCTGCAAAATTGATGAAATGCAGAGATTTAGGAAATGGTATGGCAGACCACAGAAATCCTTTGCAGTCATGGTAAAAGACATACGGACAGCAGAGCAGTATGGTGAAATAACAGATGATGAACGAAAACTATTGCTATCAAATAGACGGCCTGTTGTTCTGGTGAGAAAGAAAAAAGCAGAACAAGTATCTCCTGGTTTAGACACAATCGGTTTGTATCTTCCTTATACTGGTCTGCATTATCTTCTTTTTTCTTTTTTGAAGACTGATGCTTTGATTATGACCTCAGCCAATGTTCCAGGTGAACCTATGATGATATGCAATGAGGAGGCGTTCCCCTTGGGTGCTGATGCATATCTCCTTCACGATAGAGATATACCAAACAGGATCGACGACTCGGTATTGAGGCTGTGGAAAGGAAATACATTCTTCCTGCGTAAATCACGAGGCTTTGTACTAGAACCACTCGACGTATCATATGATAAGTGTGTTTTAAGTGTTGGTGCCGGGGAGAATATCTGCGGTGCTGTTTCTTGTGGGAAAAAGTTGTGGCCTAAAGATATATATCAGCATATTCTTGGAACAGGATCTCCAATAGGCTTATGAAGAAGTCTTTTACCGCCAACAACTGTGTCCAATACCACTCCTTTCACAGTATCTGTTGCTTCACCTATAATTGCCGCATTTTTACCAAGAGAATACTTTTTAAGAACAGAAAGAATGTCCTCGGCTTTCTCCTTTACAACACCAATCACAACCTTTCCCTCGTTACCGATTTCAAGAGGATCGATTCCAAGCATATCACAAGCAGATCTAACACCATTGGGAATTGGTATTGCTTCCTCGTTGAGTATAATCCCAATTTTTGATTTCTCACTAAACTCATTTACAGTATTTGCAAGTCCCCCTCTTGTTGGGTCTTTAGCAGTTACAATTCCACCCGTTGAAAGGGCGTTTTCCATGAGATCGTTTATTGGCGCCACATCCGACTTCATCTTAGTTTCAAAACCATAACCTTCACGAAAAGAAAGAAGTGCTATACCATGCTCACCCATATTTCCAGAAACAATAATCTTATCACCCTTTTCTAAATTTGAATCGAGAAGCCACCTTTGATTGAATTGTCTATATCGCATTACTTCTCCAATATTGCTATCCAGAAACTCACTTCTTTTACCTATGCCACTTGTATTAATCATAAATTCTTGTATCGCTCCCCTCTCAACAACCTTTGTATCGCCCGTAATGATAGGAACACCTGCATCTCCTGAATATTTACCCATGCTTTTCACAATTTTTTCAAATGTTTCAACGGAAAAACCCTCTTCAAGAATAAAACCAGCTGAAAGAGCAAGAGGTTTTGCACCCAGTACAGAAACGTCATTAATGGTCCCACAAACTGCAAGGGAACCCACATCACCTCCTGGAAAAATAAGAGGTTGAACAGTATGAGAATCAGTTGAGAAAACAATATCATCAATGACGGCAGCATCGTCTAACATGGAAAGAGGGATCTCTGCTGAATTAGACTTCCCAGCAAAATACTTCAAAATTTTATCTTTGATGAGGTTGTCCATTAATTCTCCGCCTGCTCCTTGAGCAAGTCTTATTTTTTCTACCATGTATATTCCCACAATAAATTTTCAATTTAGGCGATGTGTAAGTCTAATTTAAATTCTCCCTTGAAGTTTATACACAATCATATCTTTGTTTTTCTTTATTAATGCTTTAATTGGCAGATTAGGATTAATGCATTGATGTACTGCATATTATTCATTTTTATATCTTTTTATACATAAAATTTAAATATTATTACGTATATTAAAATAAATAGGTATGCAGTCATAGAGAAGAGAGATATTTGATATCTGTCTTTTTCGATGATTGAAAAGGCATTGGAGATATTTGGTATCTACCAAATGTCCTTTTTACATACCTGTTATTTTTAATCAAAGCATCTAGCATCAGAAAGTAAAATATTCTAAATATTTCAATAGAAAACAATAGCTTTTGCCCATACGTAAGTTTTATCTGTTTCAGACCGTTAGAAAACGCTCAATGGACTACCTACTTATGTGCATTGGCAATAGATATGGTGGGGACGATGCAATAGGCCCTTATGTTGCTGATCAGTTAAAAGATAAAAGCAATGATTTTGTTGTCTTGGACTGTGGAACCGTACCAGAAAATTTTACTTCAGTTGTAAAACGACATAAACCAAGAAATCTGATTATAATTGATGCTGTTGAGATGGGGTTAACTCCTGGCGAAATGCGAATTGTTCCAAAGGAGAAAATTGGTACAATGCACATAAGTACCCACGGCATACCAATCTCTATTCTGATGACGTATCTGGAAGAATATATAGAAAACATATTTTTCGTAGGAATTCAACCCAAAACCATGTCTGGTTCACTTACCGACTCAGTAAAAGCAAGTGGAGAAAATCTCATAAAACTAATAATAAACAAAAATATTGCCTCGATTGAAAAACTGCAATAGTAGTAAGGTTTTTTTGAAGATTCAATATACCCCACCTTGTGATAACACATGGGAGAAATGAAAGAATCCGTAGACAGCGTAATGCAAATGATGGGGGAACTATCAAAACACCAACCAGAAACCTTGAGATATTTTAAATCATTCATGGGATCAGTACTAAAGGAAGGTGTTCTTGACACGAAAACCAAAGAACTCATAGCCATTGGAACATCCATCACAGCAAGATGCAAGTATTGCATTGCAATTCACGTGGAAAAAGCATTAAATGCCGGAGCTACAAAAGAAGAAATATTTGAAGCTGCAACAGTAGCGATTCTTATGGGCGGTGGACCGGCAATGACATATGTTTCTGAAGTAAAAGACGCGCTTGATGAATACCTGCCGTAAAAAACTAATAGGGATATTTTTTACCTAACGCTTCAGTTGAAGCAAGAGCTGCAATTGCACCCTCGGCACATGCAGTAATAACCTGACGTAGTCCACCTGTGATATCTCCTGCTGCATAAACGCCTTTGATACTGGTTCTCTGCTGCCTATCCGTGACGATATACCCATGTTCATCCAGTTTCACTCCAAGCTCTTTTGCAAGTTCATTTTGAGGGATTTCACCAATTGAAACGAACACACCATCAACTTCAAGTTTTGACTTTTCATTATTAGTCGTGTCTTTCAAATCAAGCGATTCAACCTTTTCTTCTCCATTGATCTTTTCTACAGTCTTGTTAAACAATATCTGAACCTGCTTTCCTCGTGCCTCTTCTTCATATGCTTTCTCTGCACGTAGTTCATCTCTCCTATGGATAAGATAGACTTCTTCGCAACCTATTTGCTTCAGAAAAATAGCCTCGATAAGTGCAGAGTTACCGCCACCAATAACTGCTACTTTTTTATCTTTGAAGAAGAAACCATCACATGTAGCGCAGTAAGATACGCCTTTTCCTTGGAGTTCCACCTCGCCTGGAACCGTAAGTTTTCTATGCTCAGTTCCTGTTGAAAAAAGAATTGCACCGACAGTGTATTTACCTTCTGATGTTTCAATGTTTAGTATATCTTCAGATTTCGTTATTTTATTTACGTCTTCATAAAAATGAATGTCGGCATATTTGCTGGCATGTTGTTTCATTTTTTCCATAAGTTCTGTACCAGAAATAGACTCAAAACCAGCATAATTTTCAATATCTGGGGAAAGCATCGCAAGTCCTCCACCGCCACTTTTATCAAAAATAACTGTTTTTATCCCTGATCTTCCCGCATATATACCCGCTGAATATCCTGCAGGTCCAGCCCCAACAACCGCCAACTCGTAATCCATATTAATCGCTCCATCAACACATTTGCAGTATTTCTTTTTTATCGTGTGTTTTTGCCCAGTTAAACCAGAAGGGATATCACTTGCTAAGTGTTACAGGTTTTTTCTGATTTGATCAAGAGTTGCTTTGCTTTCAGGCGCTACCTTAAAAAAGTTGTCAAGTTTTTCGCAGACATATTCACTGCAATAACCGCAGTTTTTAACACCTTTTCCTTGTGCGCATTTTCTTATTTCGCAAACATTGCAGTAGTTAAATTTTTTTCCAGTTTTCGACGTACAGCCTTCGCAGTTGATATCTTCTTGTTTGATTTCCGCATTGTATCGTTTAGACCATAACTCAGCTATCTTTCTTCTTTCGT
>Ga0255364_10328_pt1 | contig 11114 bp, 4 predicted proteins | sample ANMaggSSYBR01G12_FD_182087 | JGI IMG/M metagenome (GOLD analysis project Ga0255364, IMG submission 182087) | Sediment cell enrichment communities from methane seep in Santa Monica Basin, California, United Staets - ANME aggregate JGI... | ecosystem: Environmental > Aquatic > Marine > Cold seeps >...
CCTTTTCCATGAAAGCTGCGCTAGAGGGGAGAGGGTATTCAGTAGGTGTGCTTGCTCACAGCCTGGAGAAGACCATCAGGAACAAGGAATATAGAGATTCACTGGAGAAAGGAAACCTGACCTTGATGACTCCCTTCGCGCCCGATGCAGGATTCAACGTCGGAAATGCCATGGGGCGTAATAAATTGATCTATGCCCTGGCTGATTATGCCCTGGTGATAGCCTCGGATTACAATAAGGGAGGCACCTGGACTGGTGCGACAGAAGCGCTAAAGAAAAACTGGATCCCGGTTTTTGCGGTGGAGTCTCCTTATTCCCCGGAGGGTAATCGGGAATTGATAAAAAAAGGAGCGCTTCCCTTTCCGGATCCTGTGCCATTTCTTGAGAAAGAGCTGCTTGACTGGTTGAAAGGGCAAACAGCTGATAGAAAATCAAATCCAACACAGCCCAGCCTCTTCTGATTGTCAGAATTCAGGAATCACAGCAAAACATTAATTTTTCGGAGAATACTCCATGCCCTTACCATACCGTGAAGAACTCAGCTCCCAAATCCCTGCTGCTCAAACTTTGATAAACCTGGGTTACACATACCTCACTCCTGAAGAAGCGTTGCTGCTGCGGGAGGAGAAAGAGCGCAATGTTGTGTTAACGGGCATCTTGAAAAAATGGCTTTCATCTCACAATCAATTCGCTTATAAAGGAGAAGACCATAACTTCAATGATTCTGCCATCCAGGAAGCACTGCGGCAGATTACGACCATCAGTTTAAATGATGGTTTAACCCGGGCTAATGAAAAGATCTATGATTTACTTACACTCGGTATTTCCTTGCCTCAAACTATCGCCGGGGATAAGCGACATTATTCTTTAAAGTTCATCGATTGGGAAAACCCGGCTGAAAATGTGTACCATGTTACAGAAGAATTTGTAGTAGAGCGAGAGCGAACTCATCAAACCAGACGTCCTGATCTGGTTTGTTTTGTTAATGGCATCCCTTTTGTGGTAATTGAATGCAAACGCCCGGATTTGAAAGTGGAAGTTGGGGGATTGCCGTACGAGGAAGCCATCAGCCAGATGCTCCGTAACCAGAAAGAAGGGGAAATTCGCTCTTTATTTGTTTATTCCCAGATTCTGCTCGCGGTCAGCACAAATCATGCTGCTTATGCCACCACGGCTACCCCTAAAAAATTCTGGGCGGTTTGGCGGGAAGAGGATTCTGAGAAAAAAATAGATGAATTTAATGAACGGGTCTCCACAATTGTAAACACACCTATGATTGAACCTTTGCTGCCAGATTTTTATAACTGGCGAGATGGTGGAGAGAACATCCAGCGAGATTTCGGGAACAGAGATAATCGGCTGCCAACAGCCCAGGACAAGGTCCTAGTCAGTCTGCTTACTCCCGAGCGTTTGATGGAGTTAACTTATCAATTTATCGTTTATGATGGTGGGATCAAAAAGATCGCCCGCTACCAGCAGTACTTCTCGGTAAAGGCAACTTTAGATCGTGTTTCAAATCTTAACGCTCAGGGAGAGCGTACTGGTGGAGTGATCTGGCACACAACCGGTTCCGGTAAGTCCTTGAGTATGGTAATGCTAGCAAAAGCCCTGGCTCTGCATCCCAATATCAAAAATCCCCGGGTGATACTGGTTACTGACCGTGTAAATCTGGATGCACAAATTTACGGCACCTTTAAAAATTGCGGCAAAGATGTGGTTCAGGCCACATCCGGTAAACACCTTCTTAAATTGGTATCCTCTGAAAAAGCAGATATTATTGCCACCGTGATTAACAAATTTGAGACAGTCGCGGACGAAAAAATTACCAACGACGACCCCAATATCTTTGTGCTGGTGGATGAAAGCCACAGGGGGCAGTATGGAGAAATCCACAGTAAAATGCGCCGGGTCTTCACCCACGGTTGTTATATCGGCTTCACGGGAACGCCTCTGACGAAAAAGGATAAAAACACTGCCAGGCAATTTGGTAGTTTTATCCATAAATACCCCATGCGCACGGCAGTAGAAGACCGTGTAGTGGTTCCTTTGCTCTATGAAGGGCGGATGGTGGAGATGGAACCCCACCAGGATCAATTGGATCGCTGGTTTGAGCGCCACACAGCGGATTTAACAAAGGAACAGAAAACTGACCTGAAGCAAAAAATGAGTGCGGCGGACATAGTTAATGAAGTGGAACGACGTATTAGAGAGATTGCCTACAATCTGTCAGAACATTTCTCCCGCAATTTCCAGGATCCATTATCTGGGTATAAAGCACAATTAGCGACATCCAGTAAACGAATGGCGCTGCTTTATAAAAAATATCTTGATGAATGTGGACTTCTAACGTCCACTGTGGTTATATCTGCTCCGGATACTCGTGAAGGCCATGAAGATGTTGAGGTAGATCATCTGCCTGAGGTGCAGGTGTTCTGGAAAAAAATGATGCAGCGTTATGGGACAGAAGATGCCTATAACCGAGAGATTCTGGAAGATTTTTCCCGTTCTGATGGTGTTGAATTATTGATTGTGGTTGATAAACTGCTGGTCGGATTTGATGAGCCGAGAAATACAGTTCTTTATATTGATAAATCTCTCAAAGACCATGCTATCCTGCAGGCCATAGCCCGGGTCAACCGACTGTTTGAAGGGAAAGAATTTGGATTTATCATCGATTACCGGGGTATCTTGGGAGAACTCAATGAGGCGATTGATACCTATGACGCTTTAGCAGATTTTGATCCAGAGGATCTGGAAGGAACCATCCAGGATGTCTCCGCTGAAATTGAAAAATTGCCCCAGGTTCATTCAGATCTTTGGGCAGTTTTTAATGGTGTGAATAAAGAAGATAATGAAGCCCTGGAGCGTTTTCTGGCTCCAGAGGATCAGCGGCAGCTGTTTTATGATGCGCTTACCCTATTTGCTAAGACACTAAAAATTGCCCTTGCTAGCATTATTTTCTACGAAAAGGTCCCTGATAAGAAGATAAAGGAATACAAACGGGATTTGAAGTTTTTTCACAACCTGCGCATGTCGGTGAAACTGCGTTATGCGGAGGCAATTGATTTCCGGGACTACGAACATAAAATTCGTAAATTACTGGACGAACACCTGGATGCAGAAGGGGTCAGACAGCTTACCGGGGAAATTGAGATTTTTGATCCGGATCAATTTAATGAGTTGGTTGAGGAACTGTCCTCCTCCAGGGGGCGGGCAGAAGCTATTTTATACCGTTTAAAGCGCACTGCAATTGAAAATATGGAAAGGGATCCGTCCTATTACCGGAAATTTTCCCAAATGATTGAGGAAACCCTGCGATCGATAGAGGAAGAGCGAATAAGCGACCTGGAGGCATTAGAATCAGCACAAGGATTACAGGAAGAAGTGACTAGAGGCTACCGTCAGGACATGCCGGTTCGTTTGCGCAGCCTCCGTGATGCCCCGGCATATTATGGTGTAGTTCAGGAGACAATAACTGAAGATCTGCTTTCTCAGGATATTCAGGCGGAAATTGCCGTGGAAATGGAAAATATTATTGAGGGGCAGAAGATTGTTGACTGGACAGACAATCGGGATGTCCGCAATCAAATGTGGGGCAAAATTGAGGATTATCTTTACCAGGTTGCGGGTGATCGAAATGTAAGTATTGACCCAAATCAAATGGATGAAATCATAGGCCAGGTAATTGAGATTGCCAGGAAACGATCATGAAGAATGATTCTAACCAACTCGGTGTTCAATATGGCAAGACCACGATCAGATATTTATTAAATCACACTGATCGCAAAAACCTGGCTATTCATGTCCATCCAGACTTGAATGTTGAAGTGGAAGCACCACTCGGTAGTGAGCTGGAAGAGATCAAAGATAAAGTTCTCAAACGGGCAGGGTGGATCTTAAAACAGCAGCGGTTATTTGAACGATATTCTTTTGAGCTGCCGCCTCGGGAATACGTCAGCGGTGAAACTCATCGATATCTGGGTCGGCAGTATCGCCTGAAGGTAATTGTGAGGGAATCTGGAGGGGGGACTGTAAAAATGGAACGCGGCAGAATCCTGATCCACACAAGCGATCCGGGAAACCAGGATAAGAAGAAAATATTACTGGAAGATTGGTATCGGAAACAAGCTTGGCGTGTGTTTGCGGAAAGGTTGGAAAAATGGTTGCCCCATTTTGAGCGTTTTGGGATAAATCAACCTAGCTTGATGATTCGAAAGATGAAATCCCAGTGGGGCAGCTGTACCCCTGAAGGAAAAATCAATTTAAACCTGAAACTTATTCAGTTACCTAAACACTTAATTGATTACCTCATCGTGCACGAGTTAAGCCATTTAGTGGAGTTAAATCACAGCGGTGATTTTTACTCCTTACTTGCCCGGGTTATGCCGGATTGGGAGGAAAGAAAGGAGAAGCTGAATCGTTTTGAGTTTTAACTTCTGGTTTTATTCCAGGTGACTTGTGTGGGTGGATACATGAATTATTCAGATCAAATAATGATTGGCAAAAAAGCATATTCTCTGACTAGAGATTACCTTTTAGGATTTTTGGACTATTGTGTATCAGCTGAAATACTCAGCCATTATCTGAATATATGTACTGGTCTAATAAGAATCTTTCATGGAATTGGTCTTTGTCCAGTGAAATCAGCAGGTTTCCAGCTATTTAATTGCATCACCCGAGTTGCTGAACACAACCGTGGCAATGCCTATCACACTGATAAATTGTTCTGGCTAATTGGCAGCGGATATTTCTTTGACCATAAAGAAATTAGTAAGAGAGGAAGGATTAAAACAAATCGAGATGAATTTGTTCAGTGGGCTCTGGGGAAGTTGCCGTAAACTATACAATTTCATCGTGTAATATTTATGGTGCCTTTCTATACTGTTGATAACCTTTATTTAAGTTTTTTATTCAATTTGTATGATAGGAAATATAAAATGCCCCTGGTTCATGTAATATAATTGTTACACCTTGTGATAATTATATTTTTCGGAATAACTCAGTCCTTATTTAAAAGTTTTATTCACAAATTGGTTTTAGAAAAAATCTCCTTTCTAATAAAGTGAGGTGTAATTCCCATGATCGAGTCTTTGAAAGATACTCTGGTACGTTTGGATGAGCAGGAAATCCTCCTTACAACCCTGTTCGAAGAAATTGAATATATTGGAGAAGTTCCCCTGCGGAGAGAAGATTTTACACTCCTTACTCATGATCTTAAATTTGTTCAGACTGGAATGGGATTAACAAATACTACCCGTATGCTCCGTAATCAATGGCCGCATATATTTGTAACCTATCTTTCCATCACAGCTGCTTATAATGACAATCGTGGATATTGGCAAGCTGTGGTTGATAAGCTGGATATTACCAGTACTCAGTCGATTTTCTCAGGTAATAACCATTGGGGGAAATTATATCTCGAACTTCTTGATCAATTTGGCCTTGATAATTTTTCAAATGCTAAACTGAGTTTTCCTTATGTGACCCCTATTCGGCTTCAGGGAGGAATTCCCCGTTATTCCCTGCCGGATTTTTTTGAATACATCATCCTCCCAACAGTTGAAAAGCCAGGCTTGGTACTTCTTGATGATGATGAGGCTTATGTTGAAGTACAAAGCAAAAGTGACGCCAGGTACCGAGTAGACCGTGTGATTAAACTCTACATGAAGCATGGAGAAGAATTTGCTGAGCGATTTTTTTCCAGAACGCGGGAAATGGCCAGATATGCTGTCAAGGGAGAGCCCATTCCGGCTCCAAGCACACTAAAACTTCGTCCTTATGTTGTACATCTTTTTGAGGATTATCTTGAAAACCGTGTTGAAAGGAAAACAAGTAGACGGATATTTTCCCCAAGGTTGACTTTTTGGCCGCATCAACCCGCCTACAGTCTAAGCCTACCGGAACAAATTATCCCGGAAGGATCCGCCCATCGAAAATATCACTGGCGGATTCGACTTTTTTCGGAAAAACAGATTGTTCAGGAAGAACTGATTGCGGTAAGGGTTCACCGCAAGGGATATGAAATCCAAACCAAAAGTAAAGAGATCCCGATTGAACAGCCGTATGAACAGGCAGTGGTTGAATTTGGTTTTATGAAAATCGTATCAGAAAATAAACCAGGAGATGAAAATTTTCACTCAATTAGACGTTGGCCTATCAGGTTATTGCCCGAGCCTGAGCAGCCTCCTATCATGTCCTTTAATAATCAAGGAATAGTTATTCACCACATGGATGGCCTACCAGCCGATTACTGTTGGTTGCTAATACCTCAGTCCAGTATTGTAAAAGTTGATGGAAGTGGTAAGTGTTTGGAAGAAATCACTACTTATTGGAGTCCCTGGGATCACTGGAAGGCTGAACTGTGGGATTTATCTGGTGTACATCTCTTAGAAGTGTATGGAGAGGCTGGTAAAAAGATTACTGCTCTGCCTGTTGTTCAACCAATACCTGAACCGGAATTGCAGGGAGAGAATCGTCTGCAGCACAGCCGGCCTATTAATGATATCCCTTTATTCATTGGTTCCCCTCCCCGCTTAACTTTCCCGGGTGCAAAACAGGGTGAGAATTCAGGTCAATTATCTGACCTTGAAGCATGGTCACTAGTAATAAATTCATTGGGAGTTGCTGAGCCTGAAATTGATCAAAGATTTACCTTATCAGATAAAAAGTTTGAATTTAAACAAGAAAATGGTGTTCTTAATTTTTCTTTTGGGGAGATTCTTGGAGAGCGCCCCATTGGTTATTATGACGTGTGTCTAATCCATCGCGATGGGAAAGAATTTGACAGGTCATTTAAAATCTGGCCCCATTTGGAGATTCAAGGATTAGAGCCGCTTTTCATACCTGATCGTGAGGGAGGAAAGACAGTTGAGTTAAAGTTCTTTATCCCGCAAAAAACTTACTTGGATTGTATAAGTGAAACGAATTATCTTGGTAAGCGGATAACTATAAATCCTTCTCCGGTTGAAGATGAGAGCAATCAACTTGATATAATCATTCCTCCAGGATTATCCTCAGGAGTATTTACCTTATCTTATCCGAAAGATCAAGAATTCATCCACATTCCATTCGAACTCTGTATACCCCGATTGAAATGGTCTATTCGATTTGAAGACACGGATGTGCATGAATTAAATTGGCATACAGAACTCCAAAATATCCCCTTACCCAAATTAACTCAAGCTGATCATGCTGTTCTTTATGTTGCAGCTGATCTGCCCAGGGAGAGCTCAATCAAAATTGGTCTTTCTCTATCACTTCCTGGTAAAGAAAAATCACTGTTAAAGCTTGCAGAAAGAATTATGACGGATCATGAGCCGCGCTGCAGTTGCAATATAAAAACCATTCTGGATACAATAAAGGCTTTAGAGTCTGAACCGTTCTTTGATCTTGTCCTAACTATAGAAGCTGATCATCTTAATAAACCAGTCAGTCTGTCAGTTGTCAGATTAACCAGAACGATTGATGTCAGAAATGTCTCACTTCAAAAACTAGACGAAGGGAATTGGATGCTGCACTGGAAAGAGCCTAAACCGTTGCATAACAGACGGATTCAGCTATGGTCTATCTGGCAGCCCTGGCATAAGCCCATTGAAATCCGGTTACCTGAAGACACTCCCAGCAGCAATTACGTGAAGGGAGATTCCTGGTACATGCATGAACTCCCTCTGGAACTGGCACCATTGATTGATGGTTGTTATGGTGTGAGATTTATTGCAGTTCCAACTTGGGAGGAAAGACCGATACCCGCTTTTCCTCCTCTTGATGATGTGAAATATGTGCAGACTGGAGATCCTGAGCAGCGGATTAAGTGGATCAAAGAGAAACTGGAAACTGATCCAAGCCGTACCTTTCCCCTTCATTTTGAACGGATATGTATCCATCATGATCTGAGTAACGAAAAGGATCGGGACCAGGATATTGCCTGGTGCAGTTCTAACGCGGATAAAGCCAGCATTCCCTTATTGATCAGTTTTTATTACTGGTTGAATGAGAAGGATCCATTCACGCAGAAAGCACTGCGAATGCGTATGTATCAGCCAGAATGGGTTAGAAAATTATTTGAGAAACACGAATCCATTGCTGTCAGACGTAAGTATCTCAAACCCATCCTTAAGCAAAAATCAATTGACCCCAAGAGTGCTCGGATGATCCTGGATCATGCAGATTATCCAGATCTGGTTTCCAAAGCTATCAACAGCCTGATTGAAGTTAAGGATGATTATGTTATCAAACATATGTTGGCACAGGTAGAGTTGAGCAGGTTTAGTGTTCTGGGTGCTTTTGAGATTCTTAAACCCTGTGCTGATTTTGCGCTCTTTTCGCTATTGGATTTACCGGATTCCTCAGTTCGGTCTCGATTATTGCAGGAACTTTCGGAATATACAAAAAAACCATTATTGATCTATCCGGGTTGGTGGATTCGCTCTGATGCAGGTTGGGGACAAATAAAGAAAATAATAGAGCAGGAAAGCGGATCAGAAGTGAATTATTTTAGAATTGACCGGGAGAAACCACTTCTGGAAGTAACACTGAGACCGGGTGAGCATGCACTGGATATTCAGATAGACCTGGGCGATAGTCAGATATTGTTTTTTGAAAATGATGAGCTGTACCTGTGCACCCATCATACCGGTTGTTTTAATTATATTTCTAACAATCGAGCTGAAATCAGATCAATTCATACCCGGATTGCTCATGGAGGTATTCAACCAGCCTTTAGATTGATTAGGAATAATGTTTATTCCATGCGCCAGAATATACAGTATTCTGCCCAACCACCTAAAAATTTGTATGTCTGAATCTTTGAAGGAAGACTAAATGGCTCTGCATCCAATCAAAACCACACAGCATCTGCGAGAAAATTATATACGGTATTTGAAGACCATCAAAACCTTTCAAGATCCCTGGCTGCGTGCTCAGTTTGCGAATGCAATAGAAGCCAAAGAAGCCCTGGTTAAGGGGCCATTGCTGGAAGCCTCTCCCCCGTTTGTCAAAACTTTATCCATAAAGGATTTGGTAAACGGGGAATTACTTTCTAGCGGATTCAAAGATTTATGTTCTGATAGCCTTCCTTATGAACGGGAACTTTATCAGCATCAGGAATTGGCTATTCGTAAAATAGTCTCCGGACGGAACATTGTCGTTTCTACAGGAACCGGATCTGGTAAAACCGAAGCCTTTTTAATCCCAATCCTTAATCGCTTGTTGGAAGAAGAGCGTGTAGGAACATTGTGTCAACCTGGTATTCGGGCAATGCTGCTTTATCCCTTGAATGCCTTGGCAAATGACCAAGTAAAACGCCTCCGGCGTGTTTTATTAAATTACCCTCAGATCACTTTTGGCCGATACATTGGAGAAACGGCATATAAACGTAAAGAAGCCAACGAGCAATTTAACAAAATTTATCCGGACGCACCGGACTTGGAAAACGAACTCTTGAGCAGAGAGGAAATGCAAAAAACTCCACCGCATATTTTCCTCACCAATTTTGCCATGCTGGAATATTTGTTACTGCGTCCAGTAGATTCGGTATTCTTTGATGGACAGACTGGGAAACACTGGTCCTTTATTGTCCTGGATGAAGCACATGTATATGACGGTGCTCAAGCCAATGAAATCGGGATGCTGATGCGTCGGCTGGAACAGCGGGTTGTTGGCAGTGATTTAGAAAGGTTACAGGCGATTGCCACCAGTGCAACTATTGGTGGAGGTGTGGAGGATTTTCCTGAGATTGTTAAGTTTGGGAAGGGTTTGTTTAATCTTCCTTTTGAGTGGGAAAACCAAAATCCAAAGAAACAGGATGTAGTTAGTGCATCCCGTCTTCCGGTGTCATCGCTGGGCACGGTTTGGGGAAGCGGGGATCCGCAGATGTATGAGGTTTTGAAGGAGATGGCGGAGATCTGGAGAGAGACAAAAGATTTCACTCCTCCCGAAAGAGCTGATCTTGATATTGTTCCTGATGCAATCATGGGTGAATTGTCGTTAGTAAACAAATCCCCCGAGTATTTATTCAGATTATTACGTGGTGATCAAATTCTTCACCAGCTGCGTAAGGAATTGGAAAAAGAACCCCAAGATCTTGCTGATTTAGGACAATTACTTTTCCCAGGTGAAGAATTGGAAGTAGCTGAAAATGCGATCTCGGATTTGGTTTCAGCTGCTGTCCTTGCCAAAGGTAAGAATGAGGAAGCTTCTCTATTACCTGCCCGTTATCACGTGTTTGCCCGAGCACTGGAAGGTGCCTTTATCTGTTTGAATACTGGGGCGCATAAAAAGAACGGTCAAATAAACCTTCCAAATCTGTTTTTGAATCGACACAAGACCTGTCCACACTGTGCTAGCAAAGTCTTTGAATTGGCCAACTGCACCCGCTGTGGGAAAGCGTACCTCATTGGTGTTATGGATCCGAATGATGAAGGGGGAGTTACGCTCAATCAGAATAGTATGGTTTATGAAGCTGCGGTGACTGAAAAGGAAATCTCATACTTTGTTCTTGATTTGCCTGGGATCGTAGCGATCAATGAGGATGTAAAGGCTGTTTTAGGAAATGGTGATGAGGAAATCGGTTCATCCGAGGACCTTGAATTAATGAAGCTATGTTCAATTTGTGGGTCTATTCGGGGAGAGTTTGATTTATTTAAGTGCGGATGCGAGAAAGAGCCAATAGCTGTTTTTAAAATCCACCTAAAAAAGAAGAAGCCACTTCAACGGTGTGTCAGCTGTTCAACAAGATCAAATCGCGGCGTTGTATACAGATTCCTGACGGGTCAGGATCCTCCAGTAAGCGTGCTGGTGGATGCAATCTACCAGCATTTGCCGGGATCCAGTGAAATGGCACTCAGGAATTTACCAGGAAAAGGCAGAAAATTATTAAACTTTACTGACAGTCGCCAGAAAGCCGCCTTTTTTGCATCTTTTGTGGAACGGACGCATAACCGAAACCTGAGGCGTCGGTTGATTATTCTAACAATAACTGAAGACCCCGAAGCTTCTTCTGGTAAACTCCGTTTGCCAGATCTTGTAAACCGAATAACCCATAGAGCACAACAAAATGGAATATTCGCTGATTCCTTGAGTACTGATGCTCGCTCTAGGGAAGTAGCTATTTGGTT
>Ga0255364_10329_pt1 | contig 11095 bp, 9 predicted proteins | sample ANMaggSSYBR01G12_FD_182087 | JGI IMG/M metagenome (GOLD analysis project Ga0255364, IMG submission 182087) | Sediment cell enrichment communities from methane seep in Santa Monica Basin, California, United Staets - ANME aggregate JGI... | ecosystem: Environmental > Aquatic > Marine > Cold seeps >...
AACTTTCGGGTAAAAGATGTGCCGGTAACCCCGATTTACAATATCGGAGAAGTTTCTGGATTTCGACCAATTCTTATGATCCCCAAACTTTCCTGGTTGATGCTGAGACTATTCTTTTACCGCATGTGGCATAAATATGTGATCCGCGATTTTCACCCACTGATATTTTTCTATTTGCTGGCTTTCTTTTTGCTTGCTGCAAGTATACCCCTCTGGGTACGGGTATTTTATAAGTGGATCATACTGGATCTAGGTATCCCCCCTATAAATGCCCTCGCTGGAATGTCCAGTGTAATTGCGGGTTTTCAGGCACTATTCTTTGCAATGTGGTTTGACATGGAATATAATCGCGGTTTAAAGGATTAACTGATGAAAATCTTAGTGGACATAGGCCATCCAGCGCATGTTCATTTATTTCGAAATGCAATCCTGGAATGGGAGAGGCGCGGTCACCACGTAATTATAACTGCGAGAGCTAAAGATATAACCTTAAAATTGTTAGATCTTTATGGGTTTGAATACAGAATTACAGCATCACAACGCAAAGGAGCCTTTGTGTGTGGTGTTTTAGAGTTGGATTGGGCGGTTTGGAATATTGCCCGAAATTTCAAACCAGACTGGTTAGTTGGAACATCTTTTGCAATTGCCCATATTTCTAAACTGATCAAGGGGCGCTCGATTGTTTTCGGCGAGGATGACCTTGGATCAAGTGCATTATTTTGGTATATAACTAAGTCCTTTGCAGATTTTATTGTGACACCGGATACGATCCCCGACAATTTAGGGAAAAAACATATCAAGTATCCAGGAAATCAAGAACTTGCTTATCTGCACCCAAATAGATTTACCCCGGATTCAACGGTACTTAAAGAATTGGGTATAACCAATAATGAAAAATATTTTGTATTGCGATTTGTTTCTTTGAAAGCATCACATGATATAGGGGAAAAAGGATTAAGTCTTTCTACCAAGAAAAAACTATTAGATATCCTCTTAGAACATGGAAAAGTTTTTATCACTGCAGAAAGTGATGTGCATCCAGAGTTTAGGCCATATCAAATAGATATTCCTCCCCACAAAATGCACGATGTCCTAGCTTTTGCCGATGTGGTGATAGCTGATAGTCAATCAATGATCGTAGAAGCTGCAGTTTTAGGGATCCCTTCAATTCGGTGTAATACCTTTGTTGGCAGAACACCAGTCATCGAACATCTAGAGCAGCGATATGAATTAACTTATGGGTTTTTGCCACAACAGGAATTAGAAATGTTTTCCAGGCTTGAAATCTTCTTAAAAGATAATGATATTAAAAAGAAATGGGCTGAACGTCGTTCCAGATTATTAGCAGAAACGATAGATTTAACATCTTGGATGGTTGATCTAGTAGAAGAATTATGAAATAAGAGGTCTTTATGAACATTAATATTGGTGATACTGCATCCATAACAAAAGTGATTACTCAGAAAGATGTAGAAATCTTTGCACAGATCAGTGGCGATCTAAACCCCGTGCATATAGATGATTCCTTTGCAGCGAAAACAATTTTCGGGAAAAGAATAGCACATGGTATGCTGGTTGGCGGTTTGATTAGTGGGGTCATAGGTACTAAATTGCCTGGCCGGGGTTCTATATACCTCAGTCAAATAATGAGTTTTAAGAAACCTGTCTATTTTGAGGACACAATCACAGCGGTAGTAAAAGTAATAGACATCAGGGAAGATAAACCAATCATCACCCTGAACACCCAATGTTTAAACCAGAATCAAGAGGTGGTAATAGAAGGTGAGGCAATTGTCATGCTACCTGCGGAGTAGAAATGCGAGATTTTTCTATACCGAAATATGAAGAGATTTGCTCTGCCTTAGTCAGCAGAGGTTATCAATCCATTACTTTATCTGATTATTTTAACCTGGGAGGTGTTGATTTAACTGAAAAACGTGTATTACTGCGACACGATGTTGATCGTTTAGCCTCAATGGCTTTAACTATGGCTGAGATTGAGGCAGAATTTGGGCTTAAAGCATCCTATTATTTTCGCATACCTCATACATATAAATCAGATATTATTAAACGAATTGACGCTCTTGGACATGAAGTTGGGTTTCATTACGAGAACCTTTCCAAATCTAGAGGAAATCTTAATAATGCAATTAAGAGTTTTTCTCAGGAACTTGATCATTTCCGCAAATTGGTACAGGTGAAAACGATTGCCATGCATGGTAACCCTGCCAGCCGTTTTGACAATCGGGATTTGTGGAAGAGCATTAAAATAAGTGATTTTGATTTATTAGGTGATGCCCATCTGGATATCGATTTCGAACAGGTAATGTATTATTCAGATACTGGACGATCTTGGGAAGAAGGAAAATTCAATGTTCGGGATAAAATACCTGACGGCAAGTCACCAATAAATTATATACCTCAGATAAAGACATCTGATGATATGATAGATTTAATTGGAAAAGAGAATCGAAATTTATATATGGTAATTCACCCAGAACGATGGTCAACTAGCATCCCAGGATGGGTTCTTTCCTGGATTAAAGATACTGCGCTAAACTGGGGTAAGGTAGTATTTACAACGATCTATAAACTCAAATCCTGGATCAAGGCAATCAATGGAAGATAAAAAACAGACTGGATTTTCTCAGTGGGTATTGGATATTGCACAGAAACTTAATGGTTCAGCACGATTTGAAGCTGAATCAGTTCAAGATTTATTGAAAGGTATATTGAGTCGCATATTGCAAGCGATTGCCATGAGTTTTTTACCTTATCCTTCAGCAGTTCGGGTGGCACTACAACGTGCTCGAGGAGTAAAGATTGGGAAAAATGTATTCATAGGTCCAGGATGTTGGATAGACAATACACGTCCCGATCTAGTTGAATTAGAAGATGATATCTCCCTGGCTGGCAGGGTTACCGTATTAGCCCATTCAGACCCTACCGAGCCTCTACGAAAAATACTTGGACCGGAATCAAGGGTATTTAAGAAGGTCACAGTCAAACAAGGTGCATGGGTCACTGTTAATTGTGTCCTCTTACCAGGAGTTACCATTGGTGAGAATTCAATTATTGCAGCTGGTTCGGTAGTTACAAAAGACATTCCAGCAAATGTGATTGCCGGTGGTGTACCGGCGAAAATCATAAAGAAAATTGATCAAGGCAAGAATAGTGACTAAACCCGATAAAGTATAATTAGTTAATAAATTGTTAAATTATCTATGTGATTCGACCCTACTGACACAACCATTCGACGTGCATCAACAGCACTCATGCAACTTTAATTCCCTTTTTTGAAACGGGGATCAACCATACCATCATATTGAATCCAAGGCTCACGTTCTTACTGAACAAGAAAAATAGATATAAATTGATAACTCATTAAAAGATTGATATTTACGAATGGATGATAGATTATATTAGAAGTATAGAGAAATTATGAAAGTCATAACACTAATAGGCGGCAGGCCACAATTTATAAAAGAGGCAATTTTACATCAAGAGTTGAATAGGGTTGATGTTAAAGAAGTTTTAGTTAATTCCGGACAACATTACGATTTCAACATGGCGGGGACATTCCTGGATATATTCAAGATTAAGGATCCTGATTACAATCTTAAAGTTGGATCCGGCAAACATGGAGAAATGACCGCAAAGATTATGATCTCCTTAGAGGAAATCGTAGAAAGAGAAACTCCTGATAAGATCATTGTTTTTGGAGATACTAATACAACTCTTGCCGGTGCCCTAATAGCAGCAAAACAGAAAATACCGCTAGCACACGTTGAGGCTGGCATAAGAATGAAACCAAAAGATATGCCAGAAGAGATCAACCGAATTTTGACGGATAGAGTAGCTAATTATTTATTTTGTGCATCGAAGAAATCTGCAGATAACTTGAAAAAAGAAGGAATTATAGATGGAGTACATATTACCGGAGATATTGTCTATGATCTCTTTCTAAAAATGGAACCTTACTTTAACCACGATCTTATAAAGAAGCTTGATTTAGAAGAGAATAATTATGCTGTCGTCACCCTCCATAGAGATTACAATGTGGATCATAAAGATATACTTAAAAAGATCTTAACGAATCTCTCAAGAATCAATAATGAATTGAAACTTGTATTTCCATTGCATCCGAGGACAAAGAGCAGAATCACTCAATATGGTCTTGAGAAACATCTAGAAGGTATAAATGTTATTGAGCCAATCGATTATTTGAATCTTATGGGACTAGCTTCAAAGTCCAAAAAAGTCATTACTGATAGTGGGGGTTTCCAAAAAGAAGCCTACTTTTTGGGTGTACCCGCACTTGTAGTTATGCCTGATACAGGCTGGTCAGAGTTGATAGACGAGGGCTGTAATATTTTATGTAATAAAAACAATCTATACCAGCTGGCAAAGGATTTCAACGGAAGAAAGGCTCGAAAAAATATTTATGGTACAGGTGATTCCGGGAAAAGAATAGTTAAGGTGTTATTAGATAATTAGGAACTGTATAGATTAAATTGACCGACCTCCAATGATTGTATCATTCTATATGTTTGTGCAACTTGATATAATTTGAATCATAAAACTGATAGATTTACAAAATAAAAATGAACCAATAGCGAGGAAAAAATGCAAATTCGTTGTTATAGCTGTAAAATGCCCATTTCTATTGGACGAGCCTCTGTGAATCAGGCGTTAAATATCATCCATGAGGATGATTTGGTCTATTTTGATTTTTCCTGCCCAAAATGCAGAAAATCCAACCGGGTCTCCAAGAATCAACTGCTGCATGCTTCTCCCACCTGGGAGTATCAACCCACGGAAAAACCGCTGGAAAATAAGACAGACTCTAAGAAAGAAACGGAGAATAAATCAATAGATACTAAAGCTCCCGCTAAGAAAACATCGGCAAAGAAAGCGCCTGCGAAAAAGACTCCAGCTGCGAAAGCACCAGCCAAGAAAACGCCTGCAAAAAAGACTCCCGCAAAAGAAGATCCAAAGAAGGATTAATTGATGGGATAGATATATGGAAGGTCGGGGGATCTTATTTAATATCAATATCGCTGAGTTCCCCTTAGAAAAAACAGAGAGCCGATCACTAATTAATAAGTTCTAAGTTTTCTGTCATCTGCCCGGAATCATATTTCCCTGCCATAGAGATAATTAATATCAAGCAATTTGCTTTTAAGTCCTTCGGAGAGATCACTCTCAGAGAATCTCCATCCCCAATTTCCCTGCGGTTTACCGGGGTAGTTCATTCGGGCAGAGTTGTCCAGGCTGAGCAGATCCTGCAAGGGGGTAATCGCGAATACTGCTTTGGACGACCAACCCAATTTGATCATGTCCCAGGCGATATCTTCTCCTGATGATTTCAGATATCTCTGAGCGAATGTCCTTTCTCCTTCACCGATCCGCTTAAACCAACCCATAACAGTATCATTATCGTGTGTGCCTGTGTAGACCACGCAATTCTCGTCATAGTGGTGAGGAAGGAAAACATTGCTTTCACCGCTGTCAAAAGCAAATACCAGGATCTTCATGCCAGGCAAATTGAACTGATCACGCAGCTTGAATACCTCGGGAGACATTTCTCCCAAGTCCTCAGCGATAATTGACAATCCCCCAAATTCCATTTTCACTTTCTCTAAGAAATTTGCTCCTGGACCAGGCATCCAGCGTCCATTGATGGCAGTTATTTCACTGGCAGGGATTTCCCAATAGTCTACAAAACCTCGAAAATGATCCAGCCGAACGATATCAAAACGCGAAAAGACTGACCGCAAGCGATCCATCCACCAGCTATAGCCATCCCGGGCATGTATATCCCAACGGAAGAGAGGATTGCCCCACAATTGTCCTGTTTCAGAGAAATAATCCGGAGGTACGCCAGCTACTACAGTGGGATTGCCTATATCATCCAGGTACAGTAGCTCCCGATGAGCCCAGGCATCAGCACTGTCGTGGGCGATAAATATTGGGATATCACCGATGATCTGGATTCCGCGCTGGTTGGCATACTCGCGCAAATCCATCCATTGTTTAAAAAAGAGGTACTGGAAGTATTTTTGGCGCTGGACTGCATAGGGATGATTTTCCTTAAACTCTTCCAATGCCTTGGGGGCCCGGTCCCGGTACTGGGCAGGCCAGGTGGACCAGGGTTTTCTCCCATGGGCCTCTTTCAGAGCCATGAAAAGAGCATAATCGTCCAACCAGGCAGCCTGTTGATTATAAAATAACCCCGCATCCTTATGGTATTTCTTCCCTGAATAGCGGAAATGTTCATAGGATCTGTGGAGAATATCCTGCTTCCAGTTAATTACATCCCCAAAATCGACAGAATTAGGACCGAATGCTGGCAGGTTCGCCAGGTCATTTTCGTGCAGCCAACCCTCGGCAAGCAATTTGTCCGGGCTGATGAGAAAATGGTTTCCTGCGAATGTAGAAAAAGTTTGATAGGGCGAGTCGCCGTAACCTGTTGGGCCGAGTGGTAATACCTGCCATAATCCGGTCCCTGTTTCAGCTAGGAAATCGATACATTGATATGCTTGTGGTCCAAGATCACCGATGCCATAGGGGCCGGAAAGACTCGTGGGATGTAATAAAATACCGGATGATCGCTGTTTATCCATGGCTTCTTGGATCTATTGGATAGTTACCTATTTGACTTTTTGGTAAACCTGGATTGATGTGGAGCTGTAGATTTGTTCATAAGGTCTTAGAATATCAAGATCGTGATATTTATCCCGAGTGACCAGGATCAAACCTGGTTTTGAACTATACTCCTGAGAGATAGTACTGGAGATATCCTCCATGTCGATATGATATAAAACGAGATCTCCTGGGGAAGCGTGTTGATCGAGGAAAATCCAGAGAGGATACTCCCAGTCATTACTGTCCATGATTAAACCTATTTCATGAGATGGTGTATTTCGAACTAAATGACAGGCTTCGGCATACCAGTAAAAATCCTCAAAATTTCCCAAGAAATTTATTTCACTTCTATCGGTCAATACAACGGATCTGCCTTCATAAAGAATACTCAAGATGGATTTCACTTTTCCAGCTAGATTGGGATATCGGTTCAGTTTTTCCCCTATGTTTGTATAAATCCTCCTTTCAATTTCAGTGTCGTAGAATACTGAACTGTCTTCCCATAGTGGAAGCACGGGGCGGATGCTATTGAGCAGCAGGAATGGGGTGCTGGAGATCAGAAAGACGATCAGGATCAAGACCGGGAAAATCGCTTTCTTGAACAGCTTATCCAATACATAACCAGTTACTGCACAACCAAGGAGGAATATTGGCGTTTGCAGCCGCCCAACCCAAGGCTGCCATTTAAATATCAAGCTGAAGAGTAGAATGGAAAATATAAGGGCAATTTCAATAATGATCGGTTCTTTTTTGTCGTCCGTTTTTAGCCAGGGAAGGATCAAAAGGGAAAATGAGATCAGAATCAAGTGAAGTCCATTTCCCGCTTCATCTTCGTTGATACTGAAAGATAATTCAAATTGGGATTCCTGGAATGTTGATTCCGGGTTATCCATTTCAGAACCCAGAAGAGAAAGAACGCTTTTTTCAACGAGCTGGTTAGCAGATCCAATGGGTGATGAAAAATGAACAGCCCCGTTTCTGACCAAGTTCGCAAACAGGATTTTGGCGGACACAGAATCAACTATGGTGCGTTCATTGGATGTGATCAAAGGATGATGATATAAATTCCAATTCCGGAGGTAGATTCCGGTATTGAGTAATAACCCGATGATAATGATGATGCTGTAGCGGAAAAGCAGATTTCTGATTTTGTCCCATTTCTTGCCGACCAATGTTAGTCCACCAATCCCCAGGCCAGTCGCTGCAATGAATATATATGCTGTCCCTTTGGTTGCCAGGGCAAAACCCATGGACAGCGCCGCGAAAATAACATTCTCCCACTTCCTATTCTTTGTTACCCTGGAGAGGAAATAGACAAAACTCAAACAAAATGCGCTGACAACAAGGTCATTCTGAGTGCTTGAGCTCTGCAGGATGGCCATCGGCAAAGCAGCGGCAAGGGCTCCAGTGATCCATTGTCCTCTGGGAGAGATTTTCAGATCTTTTGCGATCAGAGTTACTGTCAGGATAGATAGAATGAAACTGAACCATTGAACGAGATTTGCGTAATGATCTCCCTGACTTAATATTTGTAAATGGAGAATTCCAAACTCTGCTAAAGGCATGGAATAATTCTGGCGGGGAATCGCCGTAGGATAATAGCGGATGTTTTGATTCTGTATCCAATGAGATACCCGGGCCATATGATAAGTCATGGAGTCAAAATTATTGGGTGGTGATTTCAGAGCAATGAACAGAGTTATTCCGGAGATGATGAGGATAGTGAAAAGGCAAAAACCAATTACCCATCGAGAAATTGCAGAACTCTCATTTCTTGTTTTTGTTTGATCTTGATCTGGTTTTGGCTTTTTATACCAGGATGCGATTAATATCAAGGCAGCTAAAATTGTGAGAAGAACCCAGTAGTAGAGGATTGCCTTATAGTTGATCCAGTTAATGATTGAAAGTAATTCCGTACCGAAGCCAATCAGGAAAAAGGTGACCAGAAATCCTTTGAGAAGGACAACTCTGATATCATCCCGGTGTTGCAGGAAAAAAATCAAACATATAAAACTAAAAAATATCAGTAAAATAACAGCCATAAGAATCCAGGATATTGAACAAAAAGTTTAAAAAGCAAGAGTATTTTACAACCCGCTATCGATATTATCTCAAGATACTAACTCTTGATATATGTCCATATATTCTAACGCAGATCGTTTCCAGGAATAATCACGCTTCATTCCCCTTCTCTGAAGACCTGACCAGCGCCTTTGATCCTTGTAGACTTCCAGCGCCCGGCGGAGTGCGCTGGCAAGAGTTTTTGAACTTGGTTTCTGGAATAAGAATCCTGTACCGGTTCCAGTTTTTCCATCATGATAATCAACAATTGTGTCCTTTAATCCCCCGGTAGCCCTGGCTAGCGGCACACAGCCATATCTCATCCCAATCATCTGAGTAAGACCACAGGGTTCGTAGCGGGATGGGATCATGATCAGATCGCTGCCGCCATAAATTCGGCGGGCAAGAGCTCCATCAAATTCCAGAATGGATCGAACCTGAGGATTCTCCTTATCCAACTTTTGGGCAGCATCTTCTAACACTTGATCACCAGTGCCGAGGATGATTGCCTGCCAGTCCAGGTCAGTGATCATCTCGAGAGCAGGGGGGACAAGATCCACGCCTTTCTGGTGATCCATACGGTTGATCATAGCCAGTAAGGGAGTGTCTAGGTCAGGAGAAAGCCCCAGTTCTTCAAGAAGCAGCTTTTTATTTTCCTTTCTCTTTTTAAGTGTATCGGATGAATATTTTACAGGGAGACTGGCATCAGTTTCAGGATTCCAGGAAATCATATCCAATCCATTCAGGATTCCGATAAGGTCTCCTTTCCTGGTAGTCAGGAATTTTTCCAAGTGAGCGCCGAATTCAGGTGTTAACATCTCATCAGCGTATCCTGGAGATACAGTGTTGATCTTGTCTGCAGACAATAGCCCCAGGGCGAGCGGAAGTTGTCCGGCCCAGTCAGGCAGGGCTGACATATGGGCTCTGGGTAATCCAAATGCTTGTAAAGCATCTTCGGCACCATGGCCAAGATAGGGCAGATTGTGCACAGTTAACAAGGATTTTGTGTTTTGATAAAAATCATCCTTGTTTTTGGTCAATCGTAGATTATATACTGCAGGTGCAGCATGCCAGTCATGGGCATGGATGATATCAGGCGGCCATTTTAGTAATTTGGCAAGGTCCATCGCAGCAAGTGAGAAGAATGTGAACTTGGTGCCGTCAAGATAATTATCACCGCTATACACAGCATGAGAGGAAGCCACCGGAGGACCGTTAATGAAATAAAAGGAGATACCATTGACCTCAGCCTGAAAAGCCTCCACCAGCAGCGGATCATCCCTGTGGGATACCTCAAAACTAGCGACAGGGTTGAGTTCCAGGGAGGATTTCTTTATTGTGGGGTACAGCGGGAGGACAACTCGGACGTCGGGAGATGACGGCAGAGCTGATAGTGCCTTTGGTAGAGAGCCGGCCACATCGCCCAGACCGCCGATTTTTACTAAGGGAGCTGCTTCTGCGGCAATAAATAGGATCTTCAATTTTTTATTCATTCTTTTCATTTATTCGTTAAATACTTGTAAGGATTATACTTGGTCTGGGGGGCTGAAAGGCAAATATAAAATATAAGATTGAAGATATAAAATAAGTTGAAAGGTTTAAGGTTACAGGTTACATGTTTTAAAGTTGCAAGCTGGACTGAGTGCCGGTAGATGACCAGGCTTAGGTATTACATATTTTAGTAGAATTCCATTTATCAAACCTTCAACCTTCAACCTTCTAACCTTTTAACCTGTAACTTTCAATTTTCAACTTTCAACACTCCTCTTGTCCACAGGGTATGTACTGATTTTTAGGATAATTTCCCTTGGTTATTAGTCTGGCAAGTATAATAATGTTATATGTGGTCTGGAAGTAATGTTTGATAAAAGAGAAAAATTATGATTATGCCTTTATTATTTTTAATTGAATCTATAATCGTGGGGGGAGCGTTTACTTCCCGCCATCTTGATCAGGGTGGCGTCCTACATAGTGGTTATTTCACTTTGGATCTGGCACTCCTGTTTGTCAGTGTGGTCGTTATTATGGGAGCCAGTTCCCTATTACTATCTGCCAGTTTGAGAAAAGATGTTTTCACTCGAGTAGACCAATTTCTAGAAAATCAAAACAGGTTTGCTGGATTTACCATAAGCTGTTTTCTGATTTGTTATGAATTATTCCAGGATTATCTCTTCCTGCGGTCAGATATGCCGTCAGTGCATTATTTCCAGTACAGAGAATTCTTACTAGATAGTTTTCCTGGATTACTTCTGATTTTCCTGATTAGTTTTCAATTTCTGTTATTTTTAATTATATCTAAATGGAACCTGGTTAGAACCTGGATAAGAGAAAAATTCTATATTCGCTGGGTCATCATTTTCCTTGGTTTAGTAATTGTATTTTTCAT
>Ga0255364_10330_pt1 | contig 11094 bp, 9 predicted proteins | sample ANMaggSSYBR01G12_FD_182087 | JGI IMG/M metagenome (GOLD analysis project Ga0255364, IMG submission 182087) | Sediment cell enrichment communities from methane seep in Santa Monica Basin, California, United Staets - ANME aggregate JGI... | ecosystem: Environmental > Aquatic > Marine > Cold seeps >...
TATAGCTATCCACTTCCGCCTTATCAAGCCAATTATTGTTAATAAGACAACTAACACCATGAACACTATTGAATCATTGTTAGAGGAAATCCAGGCAGCTCAAGAATCAGGAAACCTTTTTCTTGCAGGGAAAGCCAATACAAAAATAGGAAAATTGCTCCTGGAAAGGAACATCTATCACGATGCTGCCCAATACTATCAACGGGCAGCTTTCTTGTTTGGAGAAGTTAACCAACAAAACCACCAGGCCCGGTCTCTTAATCACCTCGGAATATGCCTGGTGCTGCTGGATCTTCCCGAGCAGGCTTTGCAGCCCCTAAATCAGGCGATTAAACTGGCAGACGATGAAGGAGATTTCCCCCTCAGAGCGTCTGCCGGGGGCAATTTGGGCCTGGCTTACAGCGCCCTTAATGACTATACGAAAGCGATTAAGGCTCATAAAGCCGTGCTCGAAACTGCCGAAAATCTTCGGGATCAGACGATGCAGCTTAACGCGCTGATTAACCTGGCGGATTCAAATCTGCAAAATAAAAATTTTCAATCCGCCCTTGGATTTGCCCTGGTTGCCTTTGACATCGCAAAATCATTAGAATCTCTACCTTCACAGGTATTGATTTATGATCTGCTGGGTATGATTTCTTCCCGTCAGCAAGATCTGAGATCAGCTGTGGATTACCACCAACAAGCATATCTAATCGCCAAATCACTCGGTGACCTCCAGCGCCAGGGCATTGCTTTAGCAAATCAAGGACTGGCCCTTGAAGGCTTAACCGAACTCAGTGAAGCTTTTCAAGTTCTAGAGCAAGCGCAGGAAATATTCACTTTGCTCAAATCAGATTATCTGAAAAAAACAAACAAAGACCTGGAAAGGATCAAAACCTCTTTATCTTTATCTGCCTAAGCCTGTGTACTATTGCTCCTGTATACAATAGTTATAATTAGGACTATAATCTTCCAGAGTAAATTGACCAAAAATATTTATATACCCGGAGGAAGTGTGATCCGTTCTCGAAATACAATTTTTGCCATCTTGATCCTTCTGATCAGCCTATTCCCGCTGGCAGCTGCAGGCAACGCCCAGGCGCCTGTGATTCGGGCTGTTCTTTTCTATTCCGATTCCTGTCCCCATTGTCTGGAAGTAATCGATAATGTACTACCTCCCCTGGTTGACCAGTATGGGAGCCAGCTTCAAATCCATGGAATAAACACCTATTCTGAAATTGGAAATACCCTTTATGGTAATGCGATTCAAGCTTACGGAATCCCTCAAGAAAGACAGGGAGTGCCCACTTTAGTCGTAGGGGACTCTGTGCTGGTTGGATCATTTGAGATCCCGGATCAGTTGCCCGGTATTATTGAACAGGGATTGGAGAACGGCGGAATTGATTGGCCAGATATTCCAGGTCTTGAAGAGATCATGTCAGAAACTGAGCCAGGTGAAGAAGAAAACAATTCAACACTGGATCACACGATGACAGTTTGGGAAAAATTTACTTCCGACCTGTATGGAAATATCCTATCTGTAATTGTTCTTTTAGGTATGATCGGAGTGTTAACTTTTACCGGAATCAACCTTGGCAAAGACGATTTATCAGACCAAACCAAAACAAAGGATTGGCTGATTCCAGTTCTTTCTTTGCTTGGCCTTGGAGTTGCCGGCTATCTCGCCTATGTGGAAGTCAACCAGGTTGAGGCAATCTGCGGTCCGGTTGGGAACTGCAACACTGTACAGCAGAGTACTTACGCAATGCTATTTGGAATTCTTCCCATCGGAGTCCTGGGCGTATTGGGTTACCTGGTGATTATCATCCTCTGGTTGGCAGGCAATTTAGATTTAGAAGCCTGGCAAAAAACAATAAACGCTCTGCTCTGGATCGTTTCCATGGTCGGGTTTTTGTTTTCTGTCTACTTGACTTTCCTGGAACCTTTTGTCATTGGAGCAACCTGTCTGTGGTGTTTAAGTTCTGCAGTAATAATGACAATCATGTTTTTGCTGGCCACTCAAAAATTTAAACGTTCCCTGGTTATTATTACTGAGGAATCTTGATTCAAAATGCATGAGTTAGCTATCACAGAGCAAATTGCAAAAATTGCCAACGAACACGGAGAGAAAAGCAAAGCCACCCAGATCACAGACCTGTATCTTGTAATCGGGGAACTTTCAACCGTGATTGACGACTCTGTCCAGTTTTACTGGGATCTAATCACTGAGAATACCCTCTGTGAGGGGGCAAAACTCCATTTTAAGCGGATTCCAGCAGTATTTCGATGCAGAGATTGCAACAAGGAATACAACCTTGACCAGGGTGAATTAACTCCCTGTCCACACTGCCAGAGCAGCAGCATGGACATTCTCCAGGGAAAGGAATTTCACCTCGACAGCATCAATATTATTTAAAAAGAGATCATTATGGTAAAAAATGTTTCAGTTGTAGAAAATATCCATAGTGCAAATGACCAGCTAGCAGCAGAAATCCGACAGCGATTGGACAACGCATCCGTATTCAGTATAAATATCATGGCTTCTCCGGGAGCCGGAAAAACATCCCTGATTGAGCGTACCCTGCATGAGCTAGCAGCACTGCATGAAATCGCCGTCATCGATGGAGATGTCGCAACCAGCATTGACGCTGACAGAGCAGCAGAAGCCGGTGCAACTGCGGTTCAAATTAACACCGGGGGTCAGTGTCATATTGACGCCAATATGCTCCGCATTGCTGTAAATGAACTAGATCTGGCAAATTTTGATTTACTCCTGGTGGAAAATGTAGGGAACTTAATCTGTCCCGTATCCTTCCAGTTGGGCACTCATAAAAATATACTGATCGCCTCCATCCCGGAAGGCGATGACAAACCATATAAATATCCCGCGATGTACCAGGATGTGGATGCTCTTATCATCAATAAAATTGATCTGCTGCCATATGTTGATTTTGACATGGCCTACTTTGAAAAAGGCGTCCAACTTTTAAATCCAGACCTGGTCACTTTTCCCCTTTCTTGCCGCACCGGGGAAGGAATTCAAGCCTGGATCACCTGGTTAACAGGATTTATCAATAATCCAAAAACAACCTGAAATGAAACAGAAAAAAGCCTACTACGTACATATCAATGGCATTGTCCAGGGAGTAGGTTTTCGACCTTTTGTATACGGCTTGGCTGCCCGGTATAAACTAAACGGCTGGGTAAGAAATACCTCTGAGGGAGTGAATATCGAGGTAACCGGACCGGAAGATAAACTGGACCATTTTATTTCAAGCCTGGAAAATGAAGCTCCCCCACTGGCTCAAATTGATTCGCTCCACTTCGAAGAAATTCCTCCAGATAACCATAAGTCTTTTCAGATCCTCCATTCCCGGTCTATTGATGGTGGATTTCAGCCAATATCCCCTGACGTCAGCATTTGCGGGGATTGTCTGAGTGAGCTATTCACTACAGCGGATCGCCGGTACAGGTACCCTTTTACCAACTGTACCAATTGCGGTCCCAGATTCACAATAATCAAAGATATCCCCTACGACCGTCCCCAAACAACCATGGCTGGTTTTGATCTCTGTCCTTCCTGCATGACAGAATATGAAGACCCTCTTGACCGCAGGTTCCATGCCCAGCCGGTTGCCTGTCCTTCCTGCGGCCCTCAAGTCTGGCTTGAATATGCTGGACAGGGCAGCAGCAACCCTGCTGCAGTTGAAGATTCCGCAATCATAGAGACACAGGAATTGCTCGCTGCAGGGAAGATCGTAGCCATTAAAGGCCTGGGCGGATTTCACCTGGCTTGCGATGCCGGAAACTCAGCAGCTGTTCAAAGATTACGAGAGAGAAAAAACCGTCCTGCTAAACCGCTGGCCATGATGATGCCGGACTTAAAGACCATTCAGGAACACTGCCTGATATCTAATGAAGAATCAGATCTGCTTTCTTCTGCCCAACGCCCAATTTTACTCCTGGAGAAGAAAACCAGTTCTGTTCTTCCTGATAATCTTGCACCTGGGCAAAATACCCTGGGAGTGATGCTTCCTTATACTCCACTCCATTACCTGTTATTCTCCGCAAGCGATCAGTATCCCGCAGCTCCCTTTTCGGTTCTGGTCATGACCAGCGCAAACTTCAGTGGAAATCCTATCCTGACTGGCAATCAAGAAGTGAGAGAGTATCTCAAAAACATCGCAGACGCCTATCTCTTTCATGACAGGGATATCCATATTCATTGTGACGATACAGTGACCCGAGTACCAATTCAGTTAACAGAGGAGATATTGGTTTCTTATCCAATCAGACGCTCCCGGGGTTACTCCCCTCATCCTGTCAAACTGGCGAAAAAAAGCGTCTCAGTATTGGGCGTGGGAGGGGAACTAAAAAACACTTTTTGTCTCACGAAAGAGGACTATGCTTTCCTCAGCCAGCATATTGGTGACTTAAAGAACTTTGAAACCTTAACCAGTTTTGAAAATTCCATCACCCATTTTGAGAATTTATTCCGAATCGACCCGGAGCTGATCGCCCATGACCTGCATCCAGATTATTTATCAACCCGTTACTCACTGGAGCGGAGCAAACGTTCCGGCGTTCAGGTAATACCTGTTCAACATCATCATGCCCATATAACTTCCTGTTTGGCAGATAACCTTCATCACGGGGAGGAACCGGTTATAGGTATAGCTTTTGACGGCACCGGATACGGAGAAGATGGCGCAATCTGGGGTGGAGAATTCCTTATTGCCGACTACCAGCGCTTTACCCGGGTTGGCCAATTAATTTATTATCCACTTCCCGGAGGAGATATTGCCATTCGGGAACCCTGGCGAATGGCTTTGTCAATTTTGCACAGCTGCGGTTTTTCCTGGGAATCGGAGAATCCTGCAGTGAAGCACGCCGCTTCCCTGCCAGAAAATATTCCCGGGGTATCCCCTCTGTCAGTGCTTGAAAATCAACTCAAAACCGGAACGAACACACCTCTGACATCTTCAGCGGGACGACTCTTTGATGCGGTTTCTGCACTGGCAGGCATTCGTCAGACCATCACTTATGAGGGCCAGGCAGCAATAGAGCTGGAAGCTTTGGCAGATCCGGAAGAAGAGGGTCTTTATTCATATGAAATCACCGGGGAGAATATTATTGATCCCAGACTAATGGTAAAAGCCATCTTGGACGATCGAAACAGCGGGATATCAATTCCCAGAATTTCAGCCCGTTTCCATAACAGTTTAGCTGAGATGGTTTTGGAGATGTCTATCCATTTGCGGGAAAAACATCATCTTAATCAGGTTGCATTGAGCGGCGGTGTGTGGCAAAATATGACCCTCCTCAACAAAACCGTCAAAAATCTAAAATCTGCAAACTTCCAGATTTTACTGCACCAGCATATCCCCCCCAATGACGGCGGTTTAGCTCTCGGTCAAGTTGTCATTGGTCAAAAGAATTTACAGGTATAAAGAGAGGTAAGTCATGTGTTTAGCTGTCCCGGGAAAGATCATCGAGATTTATGAGAAACAAGGCTTAACAATGGCCAAAGTCGATTTCAGCGGTGTAACTCGCGAAGCCTGTATCGAACATGTTCCTGAAGCACAGATCGGAGATTATGCAATCATCCATGTGGGATTTGCCATCAGTCTCTTGAGCGAGGAAGAAGCCCAGAAATCAATTGATTTACTCCGGGAAATACTCGAAGCTGGAGAAAAACCAGAGGACGAGAATATCACATGAAGTATCTTGCTGAATACAGGGATGCAGAGTTGGTCCATTCCACGATTGCAAAAATCAAAGAGACCGTGTCTCAACCCTGGACCTTAATGGAAATCTGCGGCGGTCAAACCCACTCCATCATTAAAAACGGGTTGGACCAATTACTCCCCGACGAAATTGAACTGGTCCATGGCCCGGGTTGTCCAGTTTGTGTGACTCCGCTGGAACTAATCGATAAAGCTCTGGCAATCGCCTCCCAACCTGATGTGATTTTCACCAGCTATGGAGACATGCTGAGAGTCCCAGGCTCACAGGCTGATCTTTTTTCCATTCGTGCTCAAGGCGGAGATGTTCGCGTTGTCTATTCCCCGCTGGATGCGCTGAAAATTGCCCAGGAAAATCCAAACAAAGAAGTTGTTTTTTTTGCAATCGGATTTGAAACAACTGCACCGGCAAATGTAATGAGTATTTTGCAAGCAGAGCAATTAAAAGTCAGCAATTACAGCATTCTTGTATCCCATGTCAGGGTACCTCCCGCAATCGAAACCATCCTGGGTTCCCCAAATAACCGCGTGCAGGGTTTCCTGGCAGCTGGTCATGTCTGCGCTGTAATGGGGTACTGGGAATATCTCCCCATCGCAAAGAAATATCAGATACCGATATCGGTTACCGGTTTTGAACCGCTTGATATTGTCCAGGGGATACTGGATACAGTTGAGTCTCTTGAAGCTGGGGAATCGCCGGTAAAAAATTCCTATATCCGGGCAGTCACCGAACAGGGAAACAAAGCTGCCCAGCAATCCATCAATCGAGTTTTTGAATCCTGTGACAGAAAGTGGCGCGGCATCGGTCTCATACCTAACAGCGGTTGGCGCCTTAACTCAGCCTACGCTGACTTTGACGCGGAACAGCGTTTTAACGTCCAAGCCATTGAAGCTGAAGAATCACCTCTATGCATTTCCGGCCTGGTACTCCAGGGAATAAAAAAACCTGCTGAATGTGAGGCCTTTGGAAATCTCTGCACTCCGGAAAACCCACTGGGGGCCACAATGGTTTCCGATGAGGGAGCCTGCGCAGCTTATTACCGCTACCGTAACCAGCCCGCCGAAAACGCGAGGGACATTAAATGACAAAAGAACTTCCCTCCCTTGAAGGTCCAGTTTGTGCCCTGCCCAAATCCCACAAGGATAGAATCGTTATCGGTCACGGCAGCGGTGGAAAAATGACAGCTGATCTTATCCGGGATATTTTCTATCCCCCTCTCTCAAATCCAGCCCTCTTAGCCGGCAATGATGCCGGGGTTGTGCAATTGGCAGACGGGTCCATGCTGGCAATCAGCACAGATGCTCACGTGGTTTCTCCGCTGTTTTTTCCTGGTGGCGATATCGGCAAACTCGCTATTTGCGGGACTGTTAATGATGTTGCAATGGTTGGAGCGAAGCCGCTTTATCTTACAGCCAGTTTTATCCTTGAAGAAGGTCTTGAATTATCAATCCTTGAATCCGTAGTTCAATCAATGAAATCCTCCGCAGAGGAAGCCGGTGTAGAGATCATCAGCGGTGATACCAAGGTTGTGGCCCACGGAGAAGCTGATGGATTGTATATTTCTACTACCGGGGTCGGGGAGCTTAATCCAGGGCTGAAAATCGGCGGAGCAGAAGCTAAACCTGGTGACCTGGTGATTATCTCTGGCACAATTGGAGAGCATGGAATTGCAGTCCTCGAGGCCAGGGGAGAGTTAGGGTTTGAATCCAATTTAGAGAGTGACACAGCACCTCTCAACCACCTGGTTGCTGCGATGCTGACCGCCAGTAAGAACATTCATGTACTGCGAGATCCCACTCGGGGCGGCGTAGCAACTGCTCTAAATGAGATTTCCAGGCAATCCGGTGTAGGAATCATTCTGGAAGAAGACTCTCTTCCTATCCTGCCTGCAGTTGCTGCAGCTTGTGAAATGCTCGGTTTTGATCCCCTGTATATTGCAAACGAGGGTAAATTGTTAGCAATTGTCAGCCAGGAAGATGTGGAAAATGTGCTGGCAGTGATGAGAAAAACCAGGTATGGGGAAAACGCAGCTGTGATCGGAGTTGTAGAAGGTTCTCCTCAAGGACGGGTATTGCTAAAAACCGTACTTGGATCCACTCGAATTGTAGATGTCCTGGCGGGAGAAATGCTTCCCAGAATTTGCTAATCACTGATTTGCTCCTTCAAGATTAGACGCTGTTCCCTTCAAAAACATTTTTCTAGATAATTTCTATGCCCTTTTTCCCCAGATGGGAATCTATTTGTATATAATATAACCATAGTCATAACTGGAAGATCTCGAGGAGTCCTCATACTGATGGCTACTAAGACTTATCCTGTGCTTGTGCTCTGCGGCAGTGACTCTGAACGAAGAGAATTACTCAGAGTTCATGACCCTGAAGGAAAATATCCTTCCAAGGTCTTGCTGCCCATGCTTGGAAAGCGGGTAATTGACTGGCAATTGGAAGCGCTCCAGGCCTCATCCTATGTCGGGGAAATTTTTCTTTTGGGATTATCGCAATCTGACTATCCCATAAAATATCCAATCCACCACATTCCGATAGATACCACATCCACTATCCTGGAAAAAATATCCGCCGGCATTAAAATAATTTCAAAGAATTACCCAGGGCTGAAACACACGATTATTAGTACTGGAGATGCACCAGCAATTACCACGAAATCAATCGACCTGTTTTTCAAAGAGCTGATCCGGCACAACGATGCAGATGTATTGCTTACAGGAGTTCCTGAAGACATCACCCTGGAGATATTTCCGGAGCATGGCAGGGTTGTGGGCAGGTTTAAAGACCAAGATATTTATCTCGGGGAGATGTTTGCCCTGCGTCACAACATATTCCCTGTTCTAGAAAAAGAGATCGATCAACTCTCCACCAGGCGCCGGCAGTTTAACCGCAGGGCAGACACATCAAAACTTGGACCAATTCTTCGTTATCTGGCCAGGAAGCCTGGTTTATGGCTGATGATTATTAAATATTTACAGGGATCACTCACTCTTGATGAACTCGAAATTATCCTCTCTAAGGTCTATAAGCTGAAAATAAAAACTGCAATCATCCCTGATCCCGGATTCGGCATGGATCTGGATTTACCCGAAGATTATCAAAAATTATCCGACTATATAAAGCAAACAAAATTTTCATCAATCCCTAAACTCAACCACTAAGTACAATAGTGAATTCGTTAGCAGCTCGCTTTCAGGATGAGGGGGATATGTAAAGTTTATCTCGGTATGAAAAGAACACAGTGCCAAAATAATTTTAGCCCTGTGACTCATCCATAGTAAAATGGGATTATTGGATCATAACGACAGGAGAACAAAAATGGACACTGTAATTACTCGGCAAATTGCCGACAACCTGTTCCTGATACGCACCATAGACCGAAAACTTAAGTATTTTGAAGCCTTGTGGGAAGTTCCTGAGGGTATGGTTTACAATGCTTATTTGCTCAAGACTTCCGAGGGCGCAGTGCTATTTGATACCACAAAAGCCAACTACACCGAACCGTTTCTAGAAGCTTTGCGCAGCTTGATTGATCCGCAGGAAATCAAGCATTTAGTTGTTCATCATATGGAACCTGATCACAGCGGCGCAATGCCTGCAGTCCTGGAGACTATCGGAGAGCACGTCCAAGTTTGGGGCCATCCTTTCGCTAAACGATTGATTAAAAGCCTTTATGGCCTCGAACCCAATTTCCAGACCGTCAAGGATGATACTGTGCTGGAAATTGGCAACAAAAAATTGACCTTCCGGCAAATGCCCTGGCTTCACTGGCCTGAATGCATGATTACCTATATCCCGGAAGACGGATTCTTATTAGGCGGCGATATATTTGGCAGCTACGGTATCCCTGAAGGTATTTTTGACGATGATGGCGACGATCTGCATGAATTCCTGCATCTAGCGCGTGAATATTTCGCCTCTGTTATTGGACATTACAAATCCTACGTCACTAAGAACTTACTCAAACTCGAAGGCGAAGCAGCCGCTCCCAAGATGATTCTTCCAGCACATGGCCTGCTCTGGCGCAAGAACCCGTCCCAAATCATGGACGCCTACACCAATTGGGCTAAAGGAACTCCTGAAAAAGGAAAGGTAGTCGTCGTTTACTCATCCATGTATGGCTTTATTGAAAAATCAGTACAAGTCATCATTAACGATTTGAAAAAACGCGGCTTCAATCCTGAAGTTTTGCGAATCACCGACGAACATCGCGACGATCTGGTTGACATTCTAGGTCAAATTCCCGACAGCGAAGCTGTCGTTCTAGCCACCGCGACTTACGAAGCTGGTATTTTCCCCCTAATGGCATACATCATTGACGAAATACTGCACAAAGTCGCCTATGAAAAACCAATGCTCTTGCTCTCAACTTTTGGCTGGGGAGGCATGGTCAGCAAGCAATTGAAGTCCAAGCTGGAAGAAAGTCCCTTCCAACTGGTCGACGACATCGAAATCAAAAGCCTGCTGGACGATGAAAGCCGGAGAGAGATCCTGTCTGGGGTCAGCAAGCTAGTTGACGCCATCCATTCGTCCTAGGCTTGCTAACCTGAACCATTTTTCCTCACACACCAGCAAGGAGTTGATGCTGCCCAATCAGTGGCTGATGAAACCATAAATGGGATAAGTGCCGGCCGAAGCAACTTGATCGGGGAAAACACCGCAGAAAAGGGTACTTTCCTCCTGAAATTAGCCCTTTGGTACTCAAGCAGGATCAATCACCTGATTGACAAGTGATTCACACCACGTTAAAATTAGCTATCAGAGAAAACAGCTAGAAAAACCTTTTTATCAAGAAATGCAAAACTGAGCCAATCCCTGGACACCAAAGTTCAGGGAACTATAAATTTTTATGGAAAGCCGCTCCTCAATCCTTGAGTATAGGCGGATGCGTCATTAAATTCACATCAATTAACTGGCTGGTTCAAGATTTTCATTCCCTAATACGCTCCTGCTCGAGCCAGACAAATTGTTTATCCGAAGGACTTTGTTGGTTGTTTACTAACCATCGCTGCCATCATCGCCTGGCCCGTTAGTAACTTATACCGGTGTAGAAGGGAGAGAAAGCACAATGTCGACTTCAATACCTCGGCCACCTCAGCCTGATAATCCTGTTGGAGCCGTGATGATCGTAGGCGGGGGTATCGCAGGAATGCAGGCTTCTCTGGATTTGGCAGAGCAGGGATATAAAGTCTATCTGGTTGAAAAAGAAACCGCCATTGGGGGAAAAATGGCGCAGCTGGATAAAACCTTCCCCACAAATGATTGTGCCATGTGCACCATCTCTCCAAAGCTTGTAGAGGTTGGACGCCACCCCAATATTGAAATTCTAACCAGCTCGGAAGTCGTTGATCTCACCGGCCAG
>Ga0255364_10333_pt1 | contig 11067 bp, 11 predicted proteins | sample ANMaggSSYBR01G12_FD_182087 | JGI IMG/M metagenome (GOLD analysis project Ga0255364, IMG submission 182087) | Sediment cell enrichment communities from methane seep in Santa Monica Basin, California, United Staets - ANME aggregate JGI... | ecosystem: Environmental > Aquatic > Marine > Cold seeps >...
TTGACCTTTTTTCAATATAATTGTTTCAAACACATAATGTTGCAGATAACCAGCGTGGCTGATGAATTTTGAGTTAGCGCTGACTTTAACGATAAATGCCGAAGTTTTTCACGGCTGGTTTATCCGCCTCGTTAGAGATCAATGATTCATTTTGCGTTCGGCTATCCATTCAAATTCAATATGATCGGTTACTACAACTGCATGTAATTTCCCATTGATGATTTTCACCTTGTGTAAAGGCGACCAGGATTCCGGGTGTTTTGTGCCACAACAATTGGACAACAGCAACTCATGCCCATTATTAATTAAAACCACCAATTCAAATTTATTTTCATAATCAAATTGGTCCTTATAATGGCCGGTTATATTCCCATTTTTCTTTTCTATTTTAAACAGCTTTGGGTATTTTATTTCGCCGAAATATGAATCACTGTAGATTACCTTCGTAACCTTCCATTCCCCAATGAAATCGTTTGCTAAAAGTGGAGAAGTGCTAATAAAAAATATTAAAATAGCTATCGCATACTTATGTTTATACATAGTAATTCTCCATCCTCTAACAAGAAAATCACCTGCCGAAATCGCGCAGCGATTTTGACAGGTGATTTATTATATTTTTTAGTTGATAACTGATAATTTAATAATCATATCGAAAAAGTCCTATTTTACACTCTTCACATCTTACTGCTTCTAAAGTAGGAGCATTCCACCAATCTACCTTTTTTTTGAGCCATTTAGCTCTAAATAGTGTCTTTGTTTTTTCTTTTTGCGTCCTCCATAACATGCCTTTTCCTGCAATGTAGCCATGTGACATTTCTTTGCCACATTTCGGACATTTTATTTTTTTTAATTCATCTGACTTCACGGGAATACTCATTTATCAATAATTTTTTATTTTTTGAACATAACCTGTAAGGACAGAGCCCGACCTTGAAAGGATCGGCCTCTATCCTTACAGGTTAGCAGCTGAGATATTTGATAAAACGCTTATTTTTTTGTTTATACCCATGTTTCTGATAAAAGGTGTGTGCTTCAGTGCGATGATCTCCACTTGTAAGCTCCGAGGACCTGCAACCATTTTCTTTAAAATAGATATCGGCGGATTGCACAAGCTTTGAACCTATGCCTTGATTCCTTGCTTTTTCAGCAACTACCAAACTGGTGATTCGACCCGCACTACCAGGCTTATGAAAAAGTAATGTCAGATGACAGCTTACACAACCAACTATTTCATTATCTTTTATTGCTACAAAAACCTGATCTGTTGTTGATTGCTCAAACTCCTGTATTTTCTCACAAAGTAGTTTAATAGATGAATTGTAACCCAATTCAAGCATTAATTTGGAAATCTCTTTTGAATCGTTTTCTATTGCAATTTTTATTTCCATGTTTTTATTATAGCTAACCGCGACGGTCAGCGGCAGCTAGGGCTTCCACGAACGTTCGCAAAAGCTATTTGCAGCTAATATCCGGAAATTTTCCAGAATTGGCCCGGCCCTGGCTGCCCAATGAACTGCCAGGTTATAAATTTAAATCTTATTCTCCATTTGAGATAGAATTTTATCAAATCTATCAGCTTGCTTTTCCCAACGTTCTATAAGCCGTTCAAATCTTTCTGCGCTTTTTAATGATTTTTCATTGATTTTTTTAATTTTTATTATCTCTTCATTCATTTTTTCGAAATATTGAGAATTCCTTTTATCCTGTTTCTCTAAATATTGATGATAGGTATCAACTTGTTGGTTATAGGCCGTTTTGTCTATTCCAGATGATTTCGATCCACCACTGAACAGGTTGTAGGCTAAAATGAAACCTAAAAGAATAATGATTGTCAGTGAGACCCCTTTCCAAAAGCTGTTCATAGGCAAGTTCCTTTTTTCTTTTTATTTATAACGACCGCAATAAGGGGGCGCCGAACTGCGGGCCGAAACGCTTAAATTACCGACAAAGCTGCTGCGGAGCAAAATGCTAAAATTCAAGTACGCGTGTTTGGTGCTCCCTCTTAATTGCATTGTTGGTTGCAGTTCCTGCCACAGGGATTAAATGTGTAACCGGTGATGGCTGTCGCCTGTGTGGCACAGGCCGATTTTTACCTTTTGTTTTTAGTATGGTATAACTTCCAGCTGGATAAGCATAACGTAGTGCTGGTTTTGTAAAATCATCGGGTACGATGAATTCAAATGCCGTGCTTTGGCTGCCTAAAAATTGCGCCCAAACAACAAAATGATGCCCTTTTCTATCTTTCCACCCGTAGTTTATGATTGTCTTTGCTTTATCATTAGAAACATTTTCCTCAAGGATGGCAAAACCACTCTTTGTTCTAATAAGTGACCATTTTACATCAGGAGGTACAACTCCCTTGGCTTCGTAAAAGATCAGTACTTCGTAGTCTTTCATTGAATTGACAATTTTACCTCCCGATATACACCCAACAATACTCATTGCTAAAAATACGTTAAGGAACATAGAATGCACGATTTTTTTCATTATGGAGTCTCAAAAAAGTTATCATCTGTTTCTATCTGTGATATCAGTGATTCAAGCACTTGTTGTGTAACAAGTCGTCGTGCAGTTTTTCTAGCATTTCCAGATTTTTTAATATAGTTTTGTGATCTTGGGTCACCTACCCAATTTGACGTGGTATCTGCAGTGGCACTGTATTCACGTTTTTCCCCATCAAACCGTTCGATGACCAATGTCGCTTTTGAGGCATAAGAATAATTAGCTGGTGCTGGTGCAAGGCCAAGCGTAAAAAATCCAACAAGCATTGCCTTGCCTACGTTAGCACCTGTATGCATATTTTCTACTTCATCAACTTTCAGAGTGGCAGATATTATTTTTTCATCCATACCATATTCTTTATCACCAACATCCACACCTGAAAATAAGTTGCTTTCGCTCAACATATCAAGAAAATGACCTTGTGCTGTGCGTAGTTCCCAGCCCCGTCTTGAACTTGGCACTATGTTATTACCATTAATTTGGCCACTAATAGCATTAACGATAATTTTCATATGAGATTTTTTAGATTCACTCACTATATTTCTTACAGTAACATTTTCATCGAGTAATTCTACTAATCGCACAGAACCATTTTCTTCCGCAATATCTTGTGCCGTTTTCTGGTCTTGAGATAGTGTTATAATATCAGCACCATGCAGGATTAATAGCTGCGCAATTTTGTAATGATTTCCAGATACCGCCTGCATTAAAGGAGTCTTAGCATTTTTGTCTTGGATATTTGGATTAGCACCATGCAACAATAGGTATTCAACAATTGCTGTATAACCTTCAGAGCATGCGATAAATAGCGGTGTTACACCATCATGATTGGGATAATTAACATCAGTTCCTTTTTGTACAAGTTGTTTAATTACTGGGTAGAATTGCTTAATTGTTGCAAAATGTAGCGGTGTGAGTCCTTTTTTTGATGGCAAATCTATTTTTGCACCATGCTCTAACAGGATATCTACCAAAGAAGGTACACCTTGATATGCGGCTTGCGACAATGCGGAAATCCCAGAGACACTATCAGTTATATTTGGATCACCACCGGCTTTTAGTATTGAACGAACGACATCCTCTTGAACCCGTATACTGGCTAATATCAGGGCTGTTTTCCCCGCACTATTTTTCTTGTTGATTTGTCTTTCGTCAGATTCCGCAAGTTGTACTGCTTTATTGGTATCACCACGAATAATAGCGTTTTGCAATCGTGTTGTAGCGCAACCGACTAATAATAACACGACAATTACGGAAACAACTTTTGTAAAACTCTTCATTTGACTTTCCTCCTATAAGCCGAGAACCCTGCCCGGCTGATTATGCAACGTTTAAATCAGCGGCGCGGCCTTTTTGCGTCCGCTGAATTTATTTGTGTACGCCCGGCATGGGCGTGAACTAATGGGGTGAAAGTCCCCTGTATGTGAACCCTGTTAATAAGTCTATGATTTGTTAACATAAATACTAGCCGAAGGCAAGGGCGTTTCCGTGAGGGAAGGTCTGGAGGAAGCTGGAGCGCAAATCCATGAGCCGACGGACAGAAACAGCATATAAGGCCCAGTCTCCTGGTAAGTCAGCACAACATGACGAAGCCCAGGGTTCGGGAGGTAGGGTAAATGCTGCGGTTGTGTGGAGAAAGATCACGTTCTTATCCGGGGAGATCTGCCAGACGTGGCGGTTTTGGAAGACATATCGCCTGGTATCCAGTGAAAAGACCGGCCGGGGCAACCGGTAAACCAAGTCCCGGCGACTGCGGGAAAGCGATCCGCCCGATGTCGCGTTAAGAAACAAAGGGAGCTATACAGGATACCATTGCCATGTGTTTTTAAAATTGCGCTTTATGGGGCAACCTATAGGGTGATCCGGCAGAAGTCAGCAGAGGCCATAGTAGCCCAACGCCCGGAGTAATGTCCGGGACATGGTGAAGGGCCGAACCTTTGAGAGCAGGGAGGAGCCGGTCATACTTGAAAAGGCTATGAACCCGACAGGGGGAGCTATTATTTTCGACGTGTTGACTGTAGCCAGCCTTGGGATGCAATCAGGAATCTGATTGTACTTTAAAACTCTCGGGGAACCGCCCAGTGCGGACCCGTTTGCTTGGGTGGTGTGGGGGCTGGGGGAGAAAAACCTCCGGCTACCCGATTATCTGCCTAATTTCATATCAAATTGTCTTTTATACCAAACAAGAATGGCGAAATTCACAGTGCCCATTATAGCCCAAAATGGTATGCTCGCTATTACAGCTACAAGACTAAATACAAACAAACCAATGTTAAAATTGAAATCACTATTGAGAATAGAAATCGCAGCACCGAAAATAAATGACCCTACCACTGGAATCAAAAGCGCCACAAACAGACTTATCAGAAACAATAATAAATAGCTGGCTCGCTTTCTAAATTGGTAAATTAGAAAGATCAAAAATATTACCGATGATATTGAAAAACCACCTTGCAGCATAAAAGCATTAAGCAGAGTTTCTTTTTTTCCTTCAGTGCAAAATAGAATGAAATTCCCAACTACTAAATTAAATATATACAACGATATTAAAGAAAGTTTCATTTCACAGATAACAGTGTTAATAGACGGAAAATTTTTCCATGATATAGGACTATATATATGGAAAATATTTCCATGTATCCGTATATTAAATACAAATACAGCAAATATTTTGCTTGAATGTTTTATCTCTTTTATCGATTATTAAATTTTCTACTTAACAATATAATATAATGAAAATATGGAAAAGAAGATAAAATTTATTTCTTGAAGATCAAAATGCTTTCCTGGCCCGGGCAATATTATCCACGTCTCCCATAGTAATTAATGTCATTCCTGCGGTAAGAACTTGTGAGGCATGTGGATTAAATTCTATTTCACCGTTATCATGTCTTACAGCAAGAATAAGAAGATTGAATTTTGCCTTCAGCCCTGATCCCTGAAGATTTTTTCTGGTGTGCTACCGGGCTTTTCCCATATAAGTATAGGCTTTAGGAACCAGACTGCAAAACATCTGCCCGTAAGTGTCTTCATCTAACGCACCGCTTTCCTCAAGTGCTTTAACGACTCCTTCAATCTGATTTTTTGAAATAATCATCTCGCTAATCTCACGGGCCGGAGATATTTCCTTGGACTCCGATTTTTCTATGCAGCGATATTTTAACTTGCTTATTGTTGCCCCTCGGACACCGGCATCCATGGCCGCCTTTATCAAATCCGTGGCGCGTCCTTCATTGCAAATCAGGGTGAAATTCACAAGGTCATTTAGATATTTTATTTTCTTACCAGAGGCTGGATACTTAGAAAATTCACGCCGACGCCATCTGGAGCCTCCCTTAATTCCATCGATTACTGAAACTATCTGTTCAATACTCGCTGGCTGGCTGCTCAATCCCACATAAGCTTTCATATTGACCGATCCCATTTTTATGGGATAAAGATAGATAAAACCCTTCCCTGGCTGATCTAAGGCCCCAATATCTATCATCATTTCCATCACACGCTCTACGTGATGAGACGTGGTTACCAGATTCACAATTTCCTTTTCGGCCGGGATTGTGACTCTCCAGAGCCCGATCTTATCTCTTACACCGGTTCCAATACCCAAAGTAATTGCCGGAACACCACTGCCCGTTTCCAATCCAACCTTCCCCAAAATGTTTCCTTCTCCACTTTGTGCGATGCAGCATATGCCGGCTAAATCGGTTAATAGTTCTCTCTTTACAATTTCGATATTCCGGATTTTATTTTCCCGGCATAGTTCATGTGCCTTAATCAATGTAACCTCTTTACTGAAAACCGTCCCTCTTCCAGGGATATTTAACCTGCCTTTCTTAATTATAAAACTTAAAATTTCCCGCTCAACCTCCGAGGAGATTAAAAAGGTGATGATGGTGATGGGATCATGCACAAGGGATTTACCGGATCCAACCATTTTAAGCAGGCCTTTCCTCTCCTGCAATAGGACCCTTCGCCCTGCTGTGGAATTGCTGTATTCTATGCCTATGGATTCCAGATCTTCAAGGACGGCCGACGCTATTTCCTTATTGGCAACAATCGTAATCTCAATGACATTTTTATTAATATCCATTTAGGCACTTTCCTGTCGCATAGCCTTTCTTTTCTTGTTTACGTAAAGCCCAACTGTCAACACTGCCAGTATTGGGCAAACCGATGCCAGGGATAATATACCAAAACCCTCCACCACATTCACCTGGCTACCTATCCCCAATCCTATGGCAAGCACTAAAGGTACTGTGATCGGTCCCGTTGTAACCCCTGCACTATCCCATGCTATATTCACAAACTCCTCAGTAGATATTTTCGTAATAATCAGGAGTAAAAGATATGGGGGGATTAGCAGATATACCAAAGGTACATTCCAGATTATTTTTACCACACCGAGAAGCATACCAAGGCCAACGCCGGAAGCCACAGCCTGAATTAAAAGGGATTTTTGAAATGTCCCTACGGTTATTTCCTCCACTTTTAAGCCCAGCGCATTTAATGCAGGTTCAGCTAAAGTCGCACCATAACCCATGATAAAAGCAAATAATAATACCACCAAAAAACCAAACATTCCATTCTCCCCCCCAAATAGAGGTCCTCTTGCAGGCGTATATATGTATTGCTTGCTTGAAGGATCGTAAGAACTCTGATCAAAGGGAATAGGCACATACTCATCGTTAATATTAGCATAGAAAAAGATTTCTTTTTTACCATCCGGCTTTATGGCAGTCTGAAGAATATCCCTGTTAAAATTGACAATGGTTTGCTTTTCATTAATCAAAGAAATCTTTTTAAATGAAGAAGGGATATTGGTACCTACGCTATTGCCGAGCTTTGATAATCCGAGTTCAATTCCAACATTAAACAGGCCCATGCCGACAACAGCTATAATAATTCCCAGTATGATTTCATCTGGTCTTGGGAGCTTTTCACGCAAAACTAAGAATAAGATCAGAAAAAATAATATGGCAAGCGGTATGATTGCTTGAACAGCAGCCTTGCCATTACGCGACAAAACATCAACCGGACTGGTTTTTATATTCTTAACACCGGAATAGTTCTTTACTGCCTCTTTAAGGGCGTTGGGTTCTGAAAAAACAGCGAGCCTTTGTGATTCTGTACCTTTTTGAACAGCCCAATTTTTCAGATGTTCAATATCTCCTTTTCCAAGAACAGATTTTCTTAAACTCGGATCTTTTTTTAGCCTGCCAATAAATTCGAGCATTTTTCTCTGGTTACCGTCAAAAAGAACCATTTGACTCTTTGGTTGGGCGTTTCGCAATGCATATCCAATCATCTCATTTTTGTCATTAAACAAATTCAATATCTTAGATTGATTTCCTTTAGCAAAAAATTTGGTTTCTTCCATGGGCTGAGGGACATGGTTCAGATAAAGAGCGCCTAAAGACAGTACTGCTAAGATTGGAAATAACGATGCAAGCGTCACTACGCCAAAACCAGCAGACTCCGAAGTCCCACTGCTTACAATCCTACAGATTCCGATGCCCAGCGCCAGTACCAATGGAACTGTTACAGGCCCTGTAGTAACAGCGCCGCAATCCCACGCCAGGCCTGTTAAGAATTTCATATTGGGCTCAAAAAGTGCCCAGATAGAAAAAGCCGAAAGAGTGCTAACCAAAATATAGATAAAAGGCTTTAATGACCACTCATACAGAAATCTGAGCATACCGAACAACACAGCGATGCCAACACCCACGCCTACTGAATACACAAGATAATTGGAATGCTTATTTAAAACCAGAAAGAGTAAGGGTGCATCCCAAGCCTTTACATATGCGCCGGCAGTCTTTAATATGCCGATAGCAGGTTCGGCAAAAGTTGCACCTAAACCCAAAATAAAAGCAAAGGCTAATATGATGGGGAGTTTGGTCTTTTGTGGCAGTTTAATCCCAATAACCTCGCCTAAAGGCATTAAACCTAAGAAGAGCCCTTCGATAAAAAAGGCCAGGCCAAGAACTACTACAGCAATTCCTGTTGCAACGATCGCAGCTTCACTAATGGCAATGTTTAAAACAATAGTTTGAAAACAAATTAAATAAACAACTATGAGCGCTACGGATTTAATCTGCGCTGTTATTCGCTCTTTTACATAAGGAACTAATAATCCAAGTTTTTGGTTAGCGGTGATTTTTACTTCTGATTGCTGTATAGAAGCCATTATTTCTTTGTTCCCGTCTGTGAGATCTGTGGTCTGGGATAAATTAAACTTTTTACGGTAAATAGCGATTCATAACCCAATAATAATTACTATAACAGCAACAGCGATACTGTAAAGCATTTTCTATAGAATAATTAGCGTTTGAAAAGTCTTTACAAATTATGAGCCATAGTTTATAATTCTTTGTTATCTTTTAGTTTAATGAAATACATTTTTAAGTGAAAGTTTGCGATGAATGAATTGATTTCCATTGTTATTGCTACAAGAAACAAAGGTAAAACAGCCGAGATCAGGGAAATGTTAAAGGGTTTCCCTGTTAACATAAAAAATCTCGACGACTTTGGTCCTATCCCGGAAATAGAAGAAGACGGCGATACCTTTGATGAAAATGCATATAAAAAAGCAAGCGTTACAGCAAGAATACTTGGGATGCCGGCACTGGCAGACGATTCCGGACTGCTGGTCGAATCCCTTGACGGTGCTCCAGGTGTTCACAGTGCAAGATATGCAGGTGAAAATGCCACTGATAAGCAGCGAGGTGAAAAGCTGTTAGAGGAAATGAAGGGCAAAACCAACCGAAAGGCCGCTTTTGAATGTGTAATATCGATTGCAGTTCCGAGTGGCCCTGCCCTGACATATGAAGCGCGCTGCGAAGGTCTTATTACCGAAGAACCAGCCGGACAGAATGGATTCGGATATGACCCTGTCTTCTTTTTCCCGGAGCTTAATAAGACTTTTGCAGAGTTAACCCGCACGGAAAAAAGTCGTGTAAGTCACAGGGGAAAAGCGCTTGGGGAGCTTAAAGAAGAATTTGATAAAGTTCTTACTTGGATTGGGCTGCATATGCCCTAAGGTGAACAACATGATTGAAGAGCTTATAAGACAAAATAGAAGCTGTCGCAGATTCTATCAGGATTATGAGATAGATACGAAAACCTTGAAAGATCTGGTAAATCTTGCCAGGCTGTCAGGATCTGCTGCAAACCTCCAGCCCTTGAAATATATCCTTTCCTCTACCGCTGAAAAAAATGAACAAATATTTTCCTGTCTGGCATGGGCCGCATACCTTAAAGACTGGCCGGGTCCTAAAGCAGGGGAAAGGCCGTCAGCCTATGTTATAATTCTTGGTGATACCAATATTGCTAAGGACTTTTGGTGCGATCATGGTATTGCAAGCCAGAGTATTCTTTTAGGAGCCAGGGAAAAAGGGCTGGCAGGCTGTATGATTGGTGCAATAAAAAGGAAGGGTCTGCGGGATATCCTGAAAATAGAAGAGCGTTTTAAAATACTTCTTGTCCTGGCAATCGGAAAGCCAAAAGAAGAAATCACGATTGAAACAGTTGGTGATAATGATAACATCAAGTACTGGCGCGATAATAGCAGTGTCCATCATGTACCGAAAAGGAAATTAGAAGACATCATTTTGAGTCGTCATTAAAAACAACATGCTTGGCAAAATGCCGGTAAAAAATACAAAAGGGAGAATCGAAATGCTGGAAATGAAAAAAGGAATAGACATTGTAAGTGAAATTGGAGGGATTTCCACCTATGAAGAGGCAATACAGCTTTTTGAAAAAGAGCTGGATGAAATAAATTTGTCAAAGATAAAACAGATAAAGCATACGGAAGTAATACTGAAAGTTGCTAATGCCATTTCCATGTGCAGACCGGAAACCGTTTTTGTTAATACAGGTTCAAAGGAAGACAGGCAGGCTGTCAGGGACCTGTGTATAAAAAACGGGGAAGAGAAAAAACTCCCCATGGATGGACACACGATCCATTACGATCTGAAAGACGAACAGGGGCGGATTATCGACAGGACATATTATATTGCCAATGAAGGGGAAGATATAAGTTCCCTTGCAAATCAAACGGGCAGGACAGAGGCCCTTGACCTGGTACGGGATAATATGACCGGCATTATGAAAAATAAAACCATGGTTGTCGGATTTTATTCGCGCGGGCCTGTCGGGGCGCCGTCATCAAACCCTGCTTTAGAGATCACAAGTTCCGGTTATGTGTCTCACAGTGCTGAAATTTTATACAGGAATTCGTTTTTCGCTTTTGATAAAGAGGTTGACCGCCTGGGTCATTTCTTTACCAATGTACACAGCGAAGGTTTAAACAGAGCTGAAGACCTGCCAAATGCACGGGTCTTTATGGACAGAAGCTATCAAACAACATACAGTTTCAAATGCACATATGCCGGCAATACTCTGCTGCTTAAAAAAGGTAATCACAGGTTTGCTGTTGACAAAGCAGTATATTTAAACAGGGGGAACGAACTATCGGAACATATGTTTATTACAGGAATCGAAGGCCCCGGGGATCGCACAACATGGTGCGCCGGAGCAGCACCAAGCGGTTGCGGAAAGACT
>Ga0255364_10313_pt2 | contig 11050 bp, 10 predicted proteins | sample ANMaggSSYBR01G12_FD_182087 | JGI IMG/M metagenome (GOLD analysis project Ga0255364, IMG submission 182087) | Sediment cell enrichment communities from methane seep in Santa Monica Basin, California, United Staets - ANME aggregate JGI... | ecosystem: Environmental > Aquatic > Marine > Cold seeps >...
CGTCTCGTAATTGCTGCAACTTATTAAAATTAAAGGGGTTTGGTGATTCCAATTGCGAGCGAAGCAAACTAAGTTCTATTTGTTAAAAGGCCTTAATGGCTTTCGGTTTTCCCACCTTTTATGCAAAGAAATCTATAAGGTTTTCCCCTGATGTCACTTCATGAGTGACATGCTCTTCTTCAGGCAATATATCGTCAATGTCCTCTTCTATGGGCCCATTCCCCATGCTTGAGAGTTTAGCATTCTCATATCTACCTCCGTGTTGGTCCGAATCATGAGCAACAAAAACATCAAAATCATCAATTTGCATACCATGAACGTGGAGAGCGGCCTTTAACTGATTGATGTTGTTTTCTATGATTTCTTTTACAAAAGGCACCTCGGTCATTATTTTCAACATGACCTGGTGGTTTTCAGTTGTTATCTGCAAGCGTAGGTGCCCAAGAGATTCAGGCTTAAGGTTTATTCTAATCACCGTTCGGCCACTATTCAAATTCATTGCTGCCCTGTCCACTACTTGCTTCATAATCTCGGTTTGAAGCGGTTTTTGGAAGAAATCAGTGTCTTTGGGCGGTGAAATAATTTCGGGACTTCTCTCCTGGGGCTGGCTGTTTAAGAATGAAAGGCTGCTTTCTCTGGTTTGAGAGCCTATGACATCAATTTTAGCGCCGGCCAGATCTTTATGAAAAAAGCCCGTTCTTCTGCCCATGGCTCCCATATCCTGAAAGCCGGGCTTTGATTTGCCAGAAATCTCCTCAAATGGCAGTTCCTTAGATAAATGTTTGGTGACTTCGTCACTCTCTTGAGACTTTGTGCTTAAATTCTGGGGGGGTGCTGCCAGGTTCACATTCCCGGATGACCGGTTTTGGCCCGCACGTATAACACGCATACCCACCTCTTCAGACAGGTGTTTTGAATCCATTTGCAACTTCAATACAATCTCTTTTTCGACCCCTTTATCCTCTCGGTGAATAGATGCCTTTTCTATTTCCGGAGTAATGGGTTTGACGACGTTTTTTAATTCAAATGGGGCATTGTTTTCCGGACGGTCAAAATTGGCGCTTAACTTTATTATTTTATTTGAATTTGTATTGTCGTTCTCTATCCCACTTACTATCTGATCCGAGAGAGTGTGGGCGTTACCTGATCCCGAATCCGGCCTTGCACCTTCACTGGCGCCGATACTGCATGGGGCAACATCTGCCTTTTGCGTTGTTAAGTTGACAAACTGAATGGGGTTTTTCAATGATAGCGCGTCTTCCTCCGTAGAAGTAAAAAACGATGATACCTTGGAGCCATCATCTCCAACTGCTTTCTGCATTGCCTGATCAGCAACTTGAATAGGGTGTCTCATCTTTTGGCCGTCTTTTTCTTGTCCTTCAATAAAGGACGACGCATTGATGCTTTCATTCGAATTCGCATTTTCTTTCCCAGCCTTCTCTGAATCCGTGGGTGAGACATCGACTCTAAGTTCTGGTGTTTCGTCCTCGGGTAGTTTCTCCAAATTTATCAACCGGGTATTTTCGGATATATCCTCTCCCAGGACTAAATCCGGTAGTATAAGACTTCCTCCTGCCTGTGAAAAGTCATGGTCGTGTGCGATTCCAATCAGGGTAGATAGAAACTCCATTTCTTCCTGCTTTGAGGTATTCGGTCCTTTATAAGATCCAGACACATGTCCACTAATTCCCGTTTCGCCAGCGCAGTTCATCAAAAAGGAATTGCTTGTATCTTGCAGGATAAAAAAATCTGTTTGCATATTATTATTCCTGTGGTCTTATTCTACGGTTAAATTGACTAACAGCCACTTCATTGAGGAAGTCCTGTTCGTTCTTTATCAACTTTTGGTTATAGGTTTTAAATGCCTTTTCTTTCAATTTTTGAAGAGCTTTCTTGTTCTTGGTGGCTTCAAGCAAATCTTTGAGATTCTGCTCAACTTTTTTTTCAAGCTCTAAAACCCTCTTCTTCTGCCTCTCAATATCTTTTGATACCTGCTCTGTGAATGGAAGGTACAGGAGGATATCGGAAGTGGTTGTGCCTTCTTTCTGAATTTGTTGTAGCTCTTCCAATAGCTGAACCCTGCTTTTTTCGTAAGTTATTAGTCTTTCGTTTTCATCAATAAGTGATATCTTTAGTATTGCCAGGTCCTTCTGTAGAGTCTCCTCAACTAATCTACGGTGATTCAGGACAGGTTCTAAATTAAATCTGTACTCTTTCATACTTTTGCAGGCAGAATCATTTATCCCTTACCGCTCTTAGAGGACGTGGATTTCGGTTTTTCGCTAAACAGGCTTTCCAATTGCTTGATACTGTCTTCAAAAACGACGTGTTCGTTTATATCCTGCTTTAAATATCCGTTTACCCTGTCAATCATATCAATTGCGTAATCAATCCTGGGGTTACTACCTGACACGTATGCCCCGATATTGATCAGATCCTCCGCCTTTCTGTAAGTATCTAACACGGCCTTTAGCTTTTTGGCGTTTTTCCTGTGTTTTAGATCCATAATATCATCCATTACACGGCTAACGCTGTTTAACATATCAATGGCTGGATAATGGTTTTGCGTGGCAAGATCTCTTGAAAGAACAATATGCCCGTCCAGTATTGCCCTAACGGCATCAGCAATGGGTTCGTTCATATCGTCAGATTCAACCAATACGGTGTATAGGCCCGTTATGGTCCCTTGATTAGAAGAGGTGCCTGCCCGCTCCAGCAGTTTTGGCAGCAAAGCAAAAACAGAAGGGGTGTATCCTTTTGTAGTGGGCGGCTCTCCTGTGGCTAGGCCAACCTCTCTTTGCGCTGTTGCAAATCGGGTTACGGAATCCATCATAAGAATAACCTGCTTGCCGCAATCCCGGAAGTACTCGGCGATGGCTGTAGCAATAAAAGCCCCTCTCATTCTGATTAGCGGGAGATGATCCGAGGTGGCAACAACTACTACTGATCGTTTTAGGCCTTCTTCTCCGAGATCCCTTTCGAGGAAATCATTTACCTCCCGACCACGCTCGCCTATCAGGGCGATTACATTTACATCAGCAGTTGTTTTGCGGGCAATCATACCGAGAAGAACACTTTTTCCTACACCTGATCCTGAGAAAATGCCCATCCTCTGTCCACAACCTATGGTTAAAACACCATTGATAGCCCTGATCCCTATATCAAGAGGTTGGCTAATTCGTTTTCTCAACAGGGGATTCATGGGATCTGTATAGATGGGATATTCTTTATCAAATTTAACAGGGCCTTTGCCGTCTATGGGTTTCCCAAGGCCATCAATCACTCTCCCTAAAAGCCCTTCCCCCACACCTATTGTTGCATTTTGTTGTTTGGCCACTACCCGGCTGCCAGGAGCAATTCCGCGAAATTCACCGAGAGGCATAAGCAAAACCTTGTTGTCTCTGAATCCCAGAACCTCTGCCTTAACCTTGTTGGCCATGTCCCCTTTGGGGAAGATTTCGCATATTGTCCCTACTCTTGATGCAGGTCCCTGCGCTTCAGTAACCAAACCAACAACTTTTGTTACTTTGCCGTTAGCCATGATGGGATTTGAGGTCTGTAAAGCCATATGATATTTTTTCAGGTCGATAAATGAATCCATAAGTCCAGTTTTCAGGTTCGCTGGGATTCTGTTTTTGCAAACTCAGATTCGAATGCTTCTTCCACTGCCTCAAGCTGTTTGTCAATTCTTGCGTCTATGTCACCTGAATTTGTTTCTATAAGACACCCACCAGTGAGAATAGCTTCATCCCCTTCAAACACTACGCTTTCCATGTTATCAATAAGGTGTGAAAATTTATGATTTTGAGTTTTCAAAAACTGTAAGTCAGAAGGATTGACCCGGATTTTTATGTTGTCATAACCAACTATTTTTTTAAGGGCTTGCTTGAGAACATTGAGAATAATGTTTTCGTCTATAGTGACCTCATGCCTTACAATTTTTGTAGCAATACCCATGGCCAGGCTTACCACCTCTTTTTCTGAATAACGATATATTTCATTTTTAATTTCATCCAACTGCCGGACTACCTGACTAAGTGTATCTAATACCGACTTGAGGTTTATCCTTTCCGAATCTATTCCGACCTTTTCTCCTTCAGTGAATCCCTGGGCATATGCCCGGCCTTTCAATTCCATGATGCTTTGTTTTGAATCTCCTGAAAGCTTCCAATTCATCACAGAATGTTCAGATAAATCAGCAAAAGGCTCACCCTCTCTTTCAAAGGAAACAGGCTGAAAGTTGCCATCCTGCTCTACCCGCCCGCTCCTTTTTGATGGAGGATTAATGGGAATCTCAGGAAAGTAGTGCAGTTCGAATAAATTTTTATGGTCTGCTTGCTCGTTTTTCATGGGTCTATGAAATAAATTCTTCGCCTCCCCGGCCACTAATTATTAATTCACCTTTCTCTTCCATATCTTGAATTATTCTTGTGATTACCTGCTGTGCATCCTCTACTTCTTTAATCCTGACAGGCCCCATATCCTCTACCTCTTCTCGTAACATATCAGCCGCGCGTTCTGACATATTCCGGAATATTTTCTGTTTGACCTCTTCTGACGCTGCCTTTAGAGAAACTGCCAGTTCCTGTGTTTCAACACTTCTTAAAACTTTCTGCAACCCCCTGTCATCGATCAACGTCAAATCGTCAAAGACAAACATCTGTTGTCTTATTTTGGCTACCAGTTCTGGATCGCTTTTCTCAATCTCATCCAGAATCAATTGTGCTGCAGTTCCCTCTGTCTGGTTCAGTATGTCCGCCATTTGACTTATCCCGCCGATTTTGCGGGCGCTGGAAGACTCATTGTCTTTGAGTATGGTTTCAAAGGCCTTATTTATTTCCTCAATCATTCCAGAACTTACTTTGCCCAGATTTGCGATTCTGAGCGCCACATCCGGTTTTATCTCATCCGGCAGTTTAGCCAGGATTTTGCTGGCAATCTGTGGCTTGACATGAGCAAGAGTGATGGCGATGGTCTGAGGATGCTCATTTTTGGCAAGTTTTAAAAGAAGATCAGGGTCCATGGACTGAATTGCTTTAAGGTTGGATAATTCAGATTCTGAATCAGCCTGATCGCCTTTTGCATTTTTGTTTCCCATAGGTTGCTGCATAAGGCCTGCGCTGCCATGGCCCGCCAAAGCTATAAACTCTTCTGCCACCTTTTCAGCCAAATCCTGTGGTATGGGCCCCATCTGGGAAAGATGACTTTGTATCAATTCTTTTTCGCCAGGATCAAGCCTGTTGAGCATTTCCTGTGAAGCCTCTTTTCCCATGGACTGAATGAGAATAGCTGCTTTTAGAGAGCCCGGTAAATTCTTTGAATCCATACTCAGCTCTCTTTCAGCCAATCTTGCATCACCTCTGCGGAACGTTCCTTATCATTTGAAATCATTTGCAATGCCCTGTTTCTAAAAGGCAGATTTTTTAGGTCTCCACCATATTCTCTTTCAACTTCCTCAATTGTCTTAGGGAGTTGGCCTAACAAAACCCCTTCACCAATAGAACTGGAAATTAGCCACTGAACTAACGGCCGGACAACAAAAATAAATGAGAATAATAGGAACATGGTCAAAAGGCCGTACTTTATGTGAGAGGAATATTGCTTTAACATCAAAAGCCAACCTGCCTCTGCCACCGCTTCCTCCCCCTGGGGGAAATTCACCTTGGCAGTTTCAAAGGGGATGTTTGCAACTTTTATCTCATCACCTCTTGCGGCATCAAAATTTACTGCTCTTTTTACAATATCTTCAAATTGCTTCATTTCCTCTTGAGTCCTGGGAGTGTATTTCGACTCCCCTGTTCCGGGGACCTCTTTACCAGCCTTGTAAGTTCCATCTATAATAACTGCCACAGTTAGTCTTTTTATTGTGCCCATCTGATGTACTGTGTGGCTTGTTACTTTGCCGATTTCATAATTCACAGTTCGGTCTTGTTTTTGAAACGTTGGAGGTTTAGTTTCTTCAGTGGTGTCAGTAGTCTCAGCGGGTTCAGTGGCCTCAATTGTGGCTGTTTGATTCTCAGCGAGATTGGAAACTACACCGGGTACACCTATTGGCACAGTTATTTGGGCTGTGGATGTCTCATTAAGGGCCTGTTCACTTCTAATAACCTGGTTCTCAGGTTGATACTTTTCTTCTGTTGTTTCAAGCCTTGTAAAATCCAGCAGGCAGGCTACCCTTGCAACCGCCTTGTTAGGTCCTAAAGCAGTCTCCAGCATTGTAGTTACTCTATCTTCCAGGGTTTTTTCGACCTTTTGTTGAAATTCCAACTGATCAGAGCTGATCTTTCCTACTGGTGAACTGGATTTGAAACCTGCCAGCATTTTGCCGTAGCTGTCGACTATGGTAACGTTTTCCGGACTGAGCCCGGACACGCTCGATGAAACAAGATGGACAATCCCCTGAATCTTCTCTTCATTTAAACGCCGACCGCCGCGAACTTTTAATACCACAGAAGCCGTAGCCGCTTCTTCTTCTTCAATAAAAAGGGATTTCGATGGCATTACAATGTGAACCCTTGAACTTTCGATCTCAGAAAAACCGTTGATCGTTCGAGACAGTTCTCCCTGGATTGCTCTCTGGTAATTTACATTCTGGACAAATTCTGTCATTCCAAGTTTTGTATTGTCAAAGATCTCAAAACCAACGCCACTGCCTTGAGGAATGCCTTGTGATGCCAATTCCAGCCTGGTCTCATAGATTCGTTCACTCGGGATCAGAATTGAACTTCCGTTTGAAGAAATTTGGTAAGGTATTTTCTTGTCTTTCAACTGGGCCAGTATAGCTCCTGCATCTTCCGAAGCTAAATTTGAGTAAAGGAGTTGAAAATCCGGTTTTCCTGCCCAGGTAACTAAGAAAATAAGACTGATTACTGTACCTGTGACAAGGGTAAAGAGCGCAATCTTTTTTGCTGGAGTGAGATTCTTTAATAGCGTCTTTAGCTGGGTTGCCAAATCATTAGAGGGCATGTTTTATTTTCCTTTTCGAACTATTAGATCTGCATTCGCATAATTTCTTCATAAGCAGACACAATTTTATTTCGCACCTGCATCATCAACTCGAAAGATACTGATGCCTTTTCCAGGGCAATCATAGTCTGATGAATATCTTTTTCGTTGCCAGTGGCCAGTTCCTGGACAGCCTGATCTGCTTCTATCTTGGCTTGATTTACTGTATTTATTGCATGTTTCAATATGCCGGTGAATGACCCGTCTGCCTTTTCTGTCCCTTGTGTATCTTTGACACTGTTAGGCAGTGCGGTTTCTATACTATTTTGAAGGGAAATCTCATTCATGTCTAACGACCTATCTCAAGAGCTTTTAGGGCCATACTCTTAGATGCATTGATAGCGGCCACGCCTGCTTCATAGCTCCTGGTGGCAGATATCATATTGACCATTTCTTCTACTAAATTTACGTTGGGCATTGTCACATACCCCTGCCTGTTTGCGTCCGGGTGTTGAGGGTCGTATTTTAATTGCGGTGCCCTGGGATCTGTGATAATCCCAATGACTCGCACTCCTGATAGTGGGCTACCTGTCTGAGACTTCAACACATTTTGAAAGGGCCCTGAACCCTGATTGGTGGCAAATACAACGTCTTTTCTTTGATAAGCCCCCCCCTGTGGTGTACGCGTTGTATTTGCATTGGCCAGGTTACTGGAGATCACATTCATTCTAACCCGTTGAGCGCTCATACCCGATGAACTTATGTGTAGGGCGTCTAAGAAATTCATTTTTACCTTGTGCCTCCCTGAATTACATTTTTTAGCCCGGTAAATTTTTTAGACAGAATCTGAGCCAGGGCGTTATACATCAGGTTGTTTTCAGCCATGTCAGCCATCGCCTTATCAATGTCCACTGAATTGCCATCTCCTCTTATACTCAACGGAGGTGTGGCAGTAACTCTGGATTTTAGGTTAGCGTCATGGGGTTTTGTCCCGGGAAGATGTCCGGGGTGAGTCGTTGTAAGGCTCGTGGCCTTTTTTATTCCCAATGTCTTTCCAATTTCCTCTTCAATAACCAAATCAAAGGCTTTGTAATTGGGAGTGTCCGCATTGGCGATATTTGAAACAATCAAATTATGTTTCAGTGATCTTGCATCGAGAACTTTTTCCAGGGTGGAGATTGTATCGCTGAATATTCCCTGTGAACCCATTACTGAAAATCCCCTTTTCCTTATCTTCCCGCGCTCAAAGCCCGGGATCTTCGACTTGACCTTGGGAAAACCATCTCATTTCCGGATTGACACTAATTATCTCGACCAGTTGTCCCAGCACAGTGCCTTAAGCGTCTTGTGCATCGCAACGCGTCTCTTCATATATCTTGATTTGTTGAGGCGTTGTATCTCCACCGGGTAAGCTTACAGCAAATTACATACCAAAACCGGAATAACGTGGCATCCAATCGTTTAACTATTTGATTTATCACTTATTGCCTCATATTTATTGGTGGATTATTTCGTGTCCTCTGAGTTTCCTACGTTCTGAAATAGGCAAAATTTACCTATCAGATGGTCATCTTTTCCGTGTGAAATGGAGGCAATGCTGATTGGTCAGATGGGTGAATGACCGACAACCGAACTCAGGCATTATCCTTGTATTCCCGCAGTTTGTTTCTCAGGGTTCTGATGCTGATTCCCAGAAGTTTTGCTGCACGGGTTCGATTGTCATTTACCTCCTTTAAGGTCTGAAAGATCAACTGTCTTTCCATTTCTTTTAGCGAAAGCCCTACTTTTATTGGGATCGGTTGTTGGCCAGATACTTCTGGCTCTTCCAGAAAGAGATGTTTCGGTAATAAGACTTCGCCACTCCCCAGGAGCACAGCCCTCTCAATGGTATTCTCCAACTCTCTTACATTCCCCTTCCAATCATACTTTTGAAGTAAAGAAATGGTCTGTTCAGATATTCGCTTCATTTCTTTGCCATTGCCGATACTGAATTTTTTCAGGAAATGATTTGCCAGGAGAGGTATATCGCCTTTCCGTTTGCGCAAAGCCGGAATTGTAAGGGGGATAACATTCAATCTGTAAAACAGGTCTTGCCTGAAGGTCCCTTCTTTGACGGCTTTCTTTAAATCAATGTTACTAATGGCAATGATTCTCACATCAATTGGGATAGGCTTGTTGCCCCCAACTCGATCAATTTCCCTCTCCTGAAGGACCCTTAAGAGTTTGGCCTGAAGGGGCATTGCCATCTCACTTATCTCATCCAACAGGATTGTGCCATAGTTGCCCAATTCAAATTTACCTGTTTTTCTACTCTCAGCGCCGGTGAAGGATCCTTTTTCATGACCGAACAGCTCACTTTCTGCCAGGCTTTCAGGCAAAGCGGCGCAGTTTACCGCAACATAAGGTCTTTCACTCCTCTCGCTATTTTGATGAATAAGCGATGCCAGTAATTCCTTCCCTGTGCCGCTTTCACCCAGGATAAGGACTGTGGCATTACTGGGCGCAACATTTTTGGCCAGGTTCGAAATCTTGATCAACTCGGAATCCTGGGTGATGATCTTCTTAGCTCCTGAAAGCCTGCATGAATGAGCATCCAGCAACTTATCATGGGATTGCCCATCAGCAGTTTTGGAAGCTTTCCTGACCGCTGCTTCAAGGGTTTCAGAAGAGAAAGGTTTAAGTATGTAATCTGAAGCTCCTTCCTTCATAGCCTCCACGGCCTTGTTGATAGTTCCGAAAGCAGTTATCATTATTACCGGGACCTGTGGAGAAATACTTTTTATCCCCTCTAAGACTTCAATGCCGGTCATTTCCGGCATCTTCATGTCTGTGATGACAATGTTGAAAGCTTTCTTTTTAAATTTTGATAGACCTTCAAGGCCATTGGAGGCAGTTTCAACTGAATATCCACTGCGGTTCAATGCGTGGGTCAGTGCTATCCTCATTTGCGGTTCATCGTCTACGACTAATATCGACTGTTCCTGCATCCTGTTTCACTCCATGATTCGTAACTTCTCAATAAGTTCGGGCGCTCACAACCAGATTATTGTCTTAAGCGAATGACAACGCCTGTATAGCCTTTCCGCTTCCAGCCCGGAGGGGAGTTTACCCTAACGTTGCATAAATCTTTGGTCCAAAAGTGCTACGCCCGCTCTATATCAGGCCATCTAGAAACGCTGGTCCATTTTCAAGACCTCACCGTATGTTAAATACGCTTTCACCCTTGAAAATGGCCCAGCGTCCCTTGCTGACCTAATCTAAAGCGTTTTGAACTCAAATTTTATGCAACGTTAGGGTTTAGGCGTAAGCCTTTTATAAAATCAAGGTCTTGGCTGAGCCAACTGTCACTGTGCCTCTTGGCAGGCAAGACGGTCGAATTCATTGAATACATATTATACTCGAGTCCCTTGGTCTGATTTGTCGCGCAGGCCTTGTGAAAACCAACCCTTATAGAAATCCACGAAGTTCCTTAACTTCCCCACTGCAAGCGGGATAAATAGGCACTTTAAACTTTAGTCACTTTAGGCACTTGTTTCTACTAATGGCAAAGTGACAATACACACTGCACCATCTTTTTTTGAATTTCTGATATCGATACTGCCGCCATGTAGCTTTATGATGTTGTGGACAATTGCCAGGCCCAGGCCAGTACCTCTTGTTTTTGTAGTAAAGAAGGGGTCGAAAATTCTTGGCATAACTGCTTTAGATATGCCTGTGCCAGTATCCATAAACCTGATCTCAGCAAAATCAGGGCCATTTTGCGTACACTCAATTTTTTTGGTGGAAATCATCAGTTTCCCGTCACCGGGCATGGACTGAACTGCATTTAAAATAAGATTTAGATACATCTGTTTCAACAATTCTGAATCACACAAGACCATGAGTGCTTCAGCATGATAACTCGTAATAACTTCAATATGCTCGTTAGATTGAATTACATGGTCTGAGAAAAAGAGAGAGTCTTTCAGGGGATAGTGAAGATCGACAATTTGAAAATTCGCTTTTTGTTCAGGACGCATAAAAAGTAGAAGGTTAGATATAATGCTGTTAATGCTTTTCACACAGGATGAAATATGTTCCGAAAGTACTCTTGGTTCTTCAAAGT
>Ga0255364_10336_pt1 | contig 11034 bp, 11 predicted proteins | sample ANMaggSSYBR01G12_FD_182087 | JGI IMG/M metagenome (GOLD analysis project Ga0255364, IMG submission 182087) | Sediment cell enrichment communities from methane seep in Santa Monica Basin, California, United Staets - ANME aggregate JGI... | ecosystem: Environmental > Aquatic > Marine > Cold seeps >...
TCTTCCGGAAATCATTGGCATTGGTCTGGCTACCATCTCCTCGTTCGTTTGGAATTTCGCCCTCAACAAGCTGCTGGTTTTCCAGTCTTAAATTCAAGAACAGGGAAGGTGTAAATATGAACAGTCTTTCAATTGTCATCCCGGCTTACAACGAAGCTGCCAACATTGCTGGTGTATTGCAGTCTGTTTCAGCGACAGCGTTGAAGTTGAACATGGACTACGAGATTATCCTGGTCAATGACGGCAGCCAGGATCAAACTGGAATTCTCGCCCGAGAGTTGGGATCCTACATCCCCAACTTCCGGCTCGTAGAACACTACCCTAACCGCGGTTATGGCGGGGCTCTCAAAGCCGGGTTTGCCGCAGCGGCGAAAGAATGGATCGCCTTCATCCCTAGTGATGGGCAGTTTGATTTTGCCGAAATCCGGCGCCTGATTGACCGCGCTTCGGAGGCTGATATCATCTGCGGTTACCGCGCTAACCGGCAGGATCCATTCCTCCGCAAGGTTAATGCTTTCGGCTGGAACACGCTTATCCGGCTGCTGTTTGGCCGCCTTTGCCGTGATATCGACTGCGGTTTCAAACTCATCCGCGCTGAAGTTCTAACCCACGTCAACCTTGAATCAAACGGCGCAATGGTAGACACAGAACTCCTCGCTGCAGCCAAGGCTCGAGGTTACCGCATAACCGAAGTACCAGTCACTCATTTACCTCGCACCGCTGGCGAATCGACCGGCGCGGATCTTAAAGTAATCTTCAAGGCCTTCCGCGATTTACTCGCCTTCCGCTTGCGTTTAAACCGTGAAATTGTTCAAACCAAGGCCGGGTCAACGGTAACCAGCTCATCTACAATGGGGTAATGAGCAACAGCAGTCAGCTGCTGAAAACAGGAATATTGAGTAAAATGTTAGTATGACAAGAACAATACTGATGGTAGACGATAAAGCCAGCGTACGCAAACTGGTGCAAGAATATCTTGTTGAGCAGGGGTATCGGGTTGTAACCGCCGATAACGGGCAAAATGCGCTCCATATCGCCCGCAATGAAAAACCTGATTTAATCCTGCTCGATATCATGATGCCCGAGATGGATGGTTTCGAGTTCGTGCGTATCTTCCGCAAGGAGAAGGATACACCCATCATTCTTCTGACTGCCAAACTGGAAGAAACTGACAAAGTCCTGGGCCTGGAATTGGGAGCGGATGACTACGTTACCAAGCCATTTGGGATGCGCGAACTGCTGGCTCGTATCCGGGCAGTACTTCGCCGTACCGAGTCAGATTCACTCTCGCCGGATATCCTGAAAGTGAGTGATATAACGCTTGAGCGGGATACTCATCTCGTCCGTGTGGGAGGGAACCCTGTCAGCCTCACACCCTCCGAATTTGATCTATTGGCCATCCTGATGTCTGCCCCGGGAAAGGTGTTTTCGCGTGGCGACCTGTTGATCAAATTGCAAGGCACAACCTTCGAGGGTCTGGAACGTACGATCAACGTCCACATCCGCAACCTGCGAACGAAGATCGAACCAAACCCATCAGAACCATGCTACATCGAGACAGTCTTCGGCGTGGGCTACCGCTTCCGCCCCGAGATATAGCATCCAAGATTGGCAGCAAACGGCAAAATATATGAAATCACTGACTATCAAACTAATCCTGGCCTTCCTGGTTATCAGCCTGACAGTAGCAGCACTGGGAGCGTTCTTCGCCTGGCGGGTGACAACCAATGAATTCCAGACCTTTGTGGTAGACCGTATTCAGGATGAGTTCATTGCTATGGTGAGTTCCTATTACCAGGAACATGGTTCCTGGTTGGGTATTTTGAAGAAATATCCCCCGCGTCCGCCGCTGCAGACGCAATCACAGGGCCCTGACAATCAAAAACAAGTCCCAATTTCCTATGCCCTGGTGGATCAAACCGGAATTGTACTCCTCCCCTCCGGTCCCTATCGCCCCCACGATCGTGTTCCTGCTGATGTGCTGTCGGAAGGAACTCCCATTGAAATTGAGGGGCAAATCGTCGGGACAGCTCTGATAACCGGTCAAGTGCCCGAACTCAACTCGGTTGAGCAGCGCTATCTGAAACGCACAAATCAAGCCTTGCTGCTGGCCGCGTTGAGTGCGACAGGGATCGCGCTGATATTGGGTGTACTGTTAGCTCGTTCACTCACCCGCCCGCTGCGCGAGTTGACTGCAGCCACACGCGCTGTGGCTCGCGGTGACCTGGAACAGCAAGTTGCCGTGCGCTCACAAGACGAACTTGGTGAGCTTACAGCAGCCTTTAACCAAATGTCCACCGACCTGGCTCGCGCTACCCAATCACGCCGGCAGATGACCGCTGACATCGCCCATGACCTGCGCACTCCACTTACCGTAATCGGCGGGTATCTCGAATCCATGCGTGATGGCGTGCTTAAACCCACACCTGACCGACTTGAAATGATGCAAGCTGAAGTGGGTCACCTCAAACGATTGGTTGATGACCTGCGCACTCTCTCTCTCGCTGATGCCGGGTCATTAACACTTGATAAACACGAAATATCCCCCCAAACTCTCTTGTTACGCGTTACCGATATTTATCAGCTGATCGCCGAGAAAATCGAAGTCTCATTAACTGCCCGGATCGAACCAGATCTGCCATTAGTCTCTGTGGACGAGGAACGCCTGGTCCAGGTGCTGGGAAATTTAGTCAGCAATGCGCTGCGCTATACACCCAAAGGGGGACAGATCATATTGGAAGCCAAGCGCGGTGTCGATTCGGTACTGCTTTCCGTACAGGACACCGGGATAGGAATCACCGCCGAAGATCTTTCACGTATCTTTGACCGTTTCTACCGCGCTGACCAGTCCCGGCGGCAAAACGAGGGTGAATCCGGACTGGGTTTATCCATTGCCAGATCCATCATCGAAGCTCATGGAGGAACGATTGAGGTGGAAAGTGAAATGGGGCGCGGGACAAAATTCACCATTAATTTGCCTGTTTCCACCTGACCGACCAGGCTGGCCCAAAAATATTTGGCACTGCTTCAATCTGTTATGTCACCTGCGGGTAAACAAAAAAAGGGCATCTGGTGGAACTTGGAGCTTTGCTGCTTAAAACCGTGATTCATCCAAATTTATTCATTTATCCCAATAAGGATTCTTCATGGCTAGACGTGATTGGTATTGTGAAGATGTGCTTTCAGGCAAAATAGAGATTACCAAGGTATGGGAAAACAAACAGGTTCTGGCTTTTCATCATCCCAGACCTCAATCCGAGATCCATGTTGTAGTAATTCCTAAAAAACATATCCCTTCTATTCTTGATCCTCAGGCTGCAGATGGATCACTGCTTTCTTCCATGGTCGTGGCGATACAAGAAGTTGCCCGCATCCTTGCTCTTGATGAGCACGGCTTCTATGTCAGAGTGAATGCAGCTTCCGAAGGTGTTACCCCACATATGCATTGGCATATCTATGGGCCGGGTATTCCCTGATTTTGATTTAGACACCTATCCTTCTACTGCTGTGTACACATCCTTCGCAAAACTTCATAAGTGATTTGTATTCCCAGGCGCAAATTCTCGACGGAGATGCGCTCGTCAATACCGTGAAAACCGGCCAGCTCACCGGGGTCTATTATGGCAGGAAATAAGCCGTAGCAATTGACTCCCTTGCGGCGGAAGAAACAGGAGTCGGTTGTGCCAGGCGTCAGCATGGGAGCGGTGATGCTTTCGGGTACGAGTTCTTTCAGTACGCCCCCAAGGGTTTGGTAAAATTCTGAGTTCATGTCAGAGATGGTCGCTTCTTCGGGATATTGCACTATATCAATCTCTACCCGTTCATCATCAATCAGCTTTTTCAATTTTTTCAAAAAGACGGCTGGGTCACGGTCTGGTAACAGGCGGATATCCAGGGTGGCTTCAGCCCGGTCAGGAATAACATTTTCCTTACTGCCCGCTCGCAGGACGGTGATGCTGAGCGTGTCTTTCATCGTTGCGGCAATGGTCGGATCAGAAGTTAGAACAGGTTGGATTAACCGGAAGATAATCGAATTCTGAAGGTTTTTGAGCAGGAAGGATTTAGGGAAGGTCATAATATTGCCAATTTCCGCGAACATCATCTTTGTAACCGGGTGGACTTCATATTTAGCGTTGAGCTTCAGCACCTGGTTAAGGGCTTTCAGCAGGATGTTGGCAGCATTGCTGTCGTGCGGCATCCCGCTGTGTCCTGGATCTCCGTGGGCAATCAGTTTAAGCCACAAATCTTTCTTTTCTGTAACAGCCACAGTGAAAACCGGAGTAGGGCCAAAGAAATCTTGCAAACCGAATCCGCCCTCGTCCCAAATATACTCAGCTTCGATTTCAGACCAGTGATTTTCGATCATCCACTGCGTGCCGTGCGCACCACCTTTTTCCTCGTCTGCAGCGGCAAAAAAGATGATGTCACGCGTCCGCTCCGGGTGATAGCGCTGCAGGAGTTCCAAAGCCAACAATTGCATAATACCCATGCCCTTCATATCAATGGCACCGCGCCCCCAGACATAACCATCTCTTATCTCGCCGCCAAAGGGATCGCAAGACCAGAATTCCGGATTGGCTTCAACGACATCCATGTGGTTATACAAGAGAATGGGCTTTTTGCTGCCATCGCCAGGCAGGCGCGCCAGTAAATTTATCCGGTTCGGTGCCGAGGTGTAGGTTTTCACCTTCAGTCCGCGTTCACTCAGTAGATTGCTCAAGAATTCCGCTGTTTCGCGTTCATCGCCTGGTGGGTTAAGCGATTGAATTTTCAGGTAGTCGCTTAGAATTTGGGCGGCTTCATCAGTAATAGTATTCCAATTGATCATATGAGTTGCACTCCCAGTCCTGGTTGTTTTGAAGGGATGGCCTGAAAAGTCGCCATGTCTACCTGATAGCCGGTAGCGGGGTCATTATCGATGAATAAGGGACCGATCAATTCGCAGGCAATAATGCCGGGTTTGGCAGTCATAAAGTGGAGCCCGGCAGCGCTGCCTATAGAACTCTCCCCCATTGATCCAAGGATGCAAGGAAGCCCGGCGGCCTCTGCCACGGCGAGGGTTTTTGTAGCTTGATATAGTCCGCCACACTTCATCAGTTTGATGTTGATCAGGTCAGCAGCTTCACAGCAAGCAATTGCCAATACATCTTCAGGGCCATGACAACTTTCATCAGCCATTATTGGGATATCCACGGCGGAGGTGACTGCGGCCAGTTCGTCGAGGTCGCTATCGCCGACTGGCTGCTCGATCCATTCGATATTGAAATTGCTCAACTGCTTGATAATTTCAATAGCTGTGCGGGAATCTTTCCAGCCCTGGTTAATATCGAGGCGGAGGTTAACGGAGTTGCCCACAGCGTCCTGAATGTTCTTAAGCCGCAGTAGGTCGGCGTCTGGGTCTGAACCAAGCTTGATCTTGAGCGTATCTATCCCCAGGTCTACAAATTTCCGGCTCAAGGCCGCCATCGTTTGCGGGTCATCCATCGGAATGACCGGATAGAGGCCAATGCCGGAGTGGGACTTTCCGCCGAGTAGTTGGTATACAGGCACTTCCAGCAACTGCCCAACCAAATCGTAGAGAGCCATGTCAATGGCAGCAATGGCTGCGGGAAAGGCAGGGATATGATCAAGGCATTGATTGATTATATGCTCGACATCGAAGGGGTTGCTACCGACCAGGAACGTGGTGGCCTGCTGGAGGGCAGCGATGACAGCGGCCTGAGTTTCGCCGGTGACTTCCGGGTCAGGAGAAGCCTCCCCTAAACCCAGAAGTCCGTCATCGGTGATAATTTTCAGCAGGGCATAGTTCAATTCCGGATAACTGCCATAGGCTACGGTTAGGGCTGTTTGCAGTTTCAGGTCAAGCGGTTCGACTTCAATGGCTGTTATCTGCATTTAAACCTCCAATGGGACCTTTTTCGGGGTCTGTTTCCTGAGCCGGAAGAGGGCAAACACGACCGGCAACGCCAGCAAGTGTACGGTGGCGAAGATGGCAAACATCATCTGGAAGCCAAAAGTGTCAACCAACCCTCCCGCAAGCGGCTGTCCAACACCGATGCCAATATTTCCGACTGCCATGATAAAAGCGAACATGAAAGCAGCAATGCGCGGGTCGGAGAAATCCATACCCATAGCGAAGTAAACAGTTTCATAATAGCCAAAGGCAAAACCGAAGAGGAAAACGACAGCCCACATCAACCCTGCGGAGGGGGTGATTGCGAGAGCAAAGGTCACTGCCGAAGTGATCAACAAGGCGGCCAGGACACTGGCTCGTTCTCCGATCTTTTTCATCAGGGGGCCGCCGATGACACCGCCGAAAATCGTCCCGATGCCAAAAACTGAGGTGTACAGGCCGACCGTTTTCAGCGAGACCCCCAGACCTTCATTCAGGAAAGCGCCAACCATGCCCTGGGCGCTGTAAAGAGCCAGCGGGTAGATCAAGCCGAGCGCCAGGAAGAGCAGAAAGGATTTATCTTTAAAGGAACTTAATGCAGCTTTGGTAAATTGCATTTCGGGTGTACGCTCTTTTTTCTCCTGGACGAGGAAAGCCAGGATGAGTGTCAGCAACCCTAGAGCGGCGATCATATAGAAAATCAGCGACCATTGACCTCTATTTGAGAAGAATCCCATCAGGACCGCGGTCACAACCGCGCTGAGTGCCCGTCCACCAACCATAATGCCCTGTACCAATCCTCGATCTTCTTCGGGAGTAGTGTCAATTGAAAGTCCATCCGTTGTAGTGTCGTAGGTGGACATTCCCAGCGCGGCCACCATCATCAGCGTGAGATAGATGTTGAACTGGCTGTTTGGGTTGAATGCGGGCAGCAGAGCAAAAGCCGCGGTCTGCAGCACGAGACCAATCACGATATAGGGTTTGCGATGCCCCTGCTTAAAAAGGTTGACCCGGTCACTAAGCAAGCCAATGAAAATCTTAAGCACAAAGGGGATGAGTAATATACCGCCGACCACTCCGATCAACGAGAAGGATAGATCGAACGAGCGCAGGTAAAGTATGTTAAAGGCTGAGAAATAAGTCAGGACTGCGCCTTCTACAAAATAAACAGCAGCGAATAATGCCAGGCGTTGTAATCGTTCCTTTGAAGAGGTCATGGTTTATCTCCTTTTAGTCAAGGATTAGAAATCAATTCTGTAACGGGTTGCCAGTAAACCAAACCAATGATAGCAGTGATTTTATCCAGCGTTTTGGCACTCCCCTTTCCGACAGTTCCGTCATGGAAGATATGTTGGCCGTTTGTTATTGCTGCGCCTCCGGAACACCTAAATAAGCCAGATAAGCGCGGGTCAATTCTGCGATCAGTTCTTCTGTCTCATAATGGGGGCCTCCTCGCAGCGGCTCCCAGAGAAGAATCTCACGCATAGTGAAGAACATCTGCTGGAATCCCAGGCGGCTTGCCAAATTTGGATTGGGATGTGTGATCTCCTCCTGATGAGCTAGCAGGGTTTCTTGCAGTTGGGGGAATAACTCTTCCCAGGCACGTTGCTCCCGTTTTTTAAAGCGGGAATCACCATGAAGGCGCGCCTTTAAGTTTAAGGAACGCAACACTCCTCTTTCTGTGCTGTATGTCTCGACCATTAATCTGGTCGCATCTTCTATGACATGGGAAATTGATTTGCCAGCCCAATTTGATGGAGCCAATAAATCCTTTATTTCCTGCTCGAATACCTGGAAAAAGCGTTCGTCAAGCGCTTGTAAAAGGGCATCTTTGTCCTTAAAGCGTCCATAAAATGCGCCTACCGAGGTTCCAGCCTTCCGGACGACTTCCGCAATGGTCAATTCTTCGAATATCTTTGTTTCAAGAATTTGCGCGGCGGCATCCAGAATTTGATTCATTGTTTTTTGGCTGCGTACCTGTTGAGGTTCCTGAACAAGATAGGATTCAGTGTGCATAGATCTCCCTATAACAGAATAAGAATTCTAATTCTATTTTAGACATTTTGGGAGAAATGTCAATAGTATTACAACGCAGAAAGTCCCCCACAACTCACTGGCTGTCATGGGTCTATCAGTGATGGGTACTACAGGAATTTGCCGATCACGGCAGTAGGTGGGCAGGAAATTAATAGAAACGGGGCAGCGAGATTTTGCTGCCCCGTCCCGAGAGTTCTCACGGGCCCTTCATTGCACAAGAATTTCTTCTATTACCATTCAGGGACATCATCTGGTGCGATCGGACAGCCCAGCGCCTCGAATTCCACCGGAGTGAGGTAATGGAGGATGGGATGGTATGGGCCCATTGATCCTGGAGTGTTTTCGCCGACCAGTGATTTATCGTATGCTTCCTGAGCCCAATCGCCGGTTGCCCAGGGGATATTGTCATCCGTGGGGGCATACTCTTCCATGTAATGGTCTGGATAAACATTCATCCACCTCAAGATGAATCCCTGGGTTGAATCGGGACCGAAATCCTGCCAGGTGACGCCGCATTCGGGCCGGGCGTTTGAGGGCCTGTCCTCAGGTCGAGAGTAGACGATGATGTAATCATTCTCCTCATCCACTGTGATCTCGTCATCCATCAAACAGCCGTAACCGAGTTTATGATAAGCCGCTGCACCCGGATCGGGATTTTCGGGTCCGTCGCCTGTGTGACAGATAGACCAGTACCGGGCTTGAGCGCTTTCCATAGTCAGCTCGCCATCCCGCGTCTTGGGTGTCGTTGGAAGTCTTCCGGTCATGGCGTAGACCATATTCTCGCCCAACCAGTGGGGGCGGCTGAGATAATTATTGTATGGCATGTCCGTAGCGCTGAGAGTGAAATTCCCGGGCGGCCATGTCCGTAGCGCTGAGAGTGAAATTCCCTGGCGGCGGAGCATCGACCCCCTGGTTAAAGAAACAGCGGTAGGTGTTATTGATATTCTTCTTAACCATATCCTCCAGGTTAGGGTGCAGATAAGTCGATATAATTCCTCTCCCCTCCGCAAACATGAGCCAGTGTCCGAACATTTTATACCAGCCTGTTGAAGAATCCAGAAATTCCGGCGGATCATGCGGAGATGTTTCCACTCCAGGCGCAGTCGTCAATTGCCTCTCAATCGCCAGGGTGGCATCAGGCTGGATCCAGAAGGTCTCGCCGCTCTTCAACTGCAGGAGCACCTTTGGCAGCGGCACTCCGGCCAGGGGATCCATCTGCCCATCCGCGTCTTTGTCGGGGGCGTAGTAACGAAGCCAAAGAAAAGATGGGACGATTGAGCCGTCTCCCCGAGAGCCTGTTGAACTGAAAGGTCCTCCCACGCGGGTGTTTCCCGGCGCCCGGAAATGTTTATCCTGCAAAACAGGATTCAGCTCCACCGGGTTGCCGTAAGCCAGGTCGAATGCCAGGTGGTAATGGCGATCCTGGGCATTTCTATCCTCTCCCAAACGAAAAGGATTGACATGCCCGGCATCCGGCTCGATATCGACATCGACGATAGGAATTTCCATCACACCTGTGTTGGCAGCCACGGGAAACTGAGGAGTGAAGGGTTCGGTGATTTGATAGTCCATAAAACGTGCATGGGGAAAATCGCCCTCAACCAGGAGTTGGGAACCAAACGGGGCAATAAAGATTATTCTCAAGTAGGTGACATGAGTGGCAGCGTTGAGTTGATACAGGGTGCTGAATCCATCTAAGGCTGGTTCCTGGCGGGCAGGAAAATAAAACCACTGATCTTGAGGATCCACCTCTTCTGGCCGCAGCAATGTCCAGCTGTGGGTTTTTTCATTATCGATAGATTGAGGCAGCAATCCTTCCGGGATGAGCGCCTCGGCGTCGTTATAGTACCAATCCAGGATGTACGCTTCAAGTTCATCCGATAGCTCAACTGCTTCTTCAATTCTTTCTATAAAGTAGTCCTCACTTTCTTGAGCGGTCATGGTGCAGTATTTTTCTTTTTGCTCAGCTTCGCTGATATCAGGGAGAATGATCGGTATCCAGTAATCTCCTGGCTGCTCGGTAAAACCATGTTCGCCGTACATACCTTCGTCCCCGGCGATGATCTCTTCGTATTCGAGGTCTTCTCCTGCCGCGGGTACAGCAGTTTCATCCCTCTGAACTCCAGGTACCCCTGTTGCCTCACTTGATGTTGGTTCTGTTTCAGGGTATGGACCTGTCTTTAATTCACAGGCTCCCAGCATGATAACCAGGGTAAATGCTGCTAAAACCAGATACTTTTTGTTCTTCATCAATAGACCTCTTTCCTTTTTAGGTAATTTATTGAACATCATTCAAGAAAGTACTAAAACAAATACCATTTTAACTTCGCTTTCCCTGCTAGTTGTAAACGCCATGTAAAATAGCTGTCACTTATATGTAAAATCAAGCCTATCGAAGGAGCTTTTATTACAACCATTTACAAAGAATCCTGAATCTGGTTTTCAGACAAATTAGGGTTAACCAGTATAATAACAAGCACTCCCAAATAAAAACATTTACCTGATAATGAATTCAATTGACTGAAAGACTTGAGTGCATCTAGTATTAAATTTAACTGAAGTGGAGATAAACTCATGACAAAAAAAACTTTCTTATTTCTGCCGATCATATTAATCAGCACTGTATTGACAGGATGTGGTATTTTCCGTGATAGTGAGAAGCCTTTCACAACAACCGCTATCGAGAATCCAATCAGCCCAACAGCAGGTTTTAGCTCCAGCTCGGGTGGTTTTGGTTTCGGTGAAGACGCCCAATGGCCCGATTACATCCCTGGGGATATTCCTGTATTGGAAGGCGAAATCGATACAGTTATGGAGGGTGGCTCGCATATCAGGCTCTTTTATCGCTCCGTATCTATGAATCAAGTTATTGAATACCTTAACTTGCTTGAGCGTGAAGGATTTGACTTAGAATACATAGTCTATGTTCAAGAAGGATTCCCGGACAGATCGGAAGAAAAGAAAAAGAAGGGAGAGTATGATGCTGTGAAGATAACGAAGGGGGAATATCATCTGAACATTGCCTATAGTGCTGATCCCGTACTCGATGTTTATACATCTGGATTCCAGGAAGAAGCAAGCGCGGCAACTGCGCTGCAATGGCC
>Ga0255364_10340_pt1 | contig 10994 bp, 11 predicted proteins | sample ANMaggSSYBR01G12_FD_182087 | JGI IMG/M metagenome (GOLD analysis project Ga0255364, IMG submission 182087) | Sediment cell enrichment communities from methane seep in Santa Monica Basin, California, United Staets - ANME aggregate JGI... | ecosystem: Environmental > Aquatic > Marine > Cold seeps >...
GATTATTTGATAGAAAATGCATTAGAAAGAATAATTGGGGTCGAAAAAAAGCATAATATAATCCCAATAATCACTAAAAAAGACTTTTTAGAAAATCAAGAGCCTGAAGTTTTCAGATCCAAAAACCAATACCCAATTTATAAGATTCATGGTTCAAAAAAGAATATTATAACAAATGAAATTACTAAAGATTCTTTAGTAACAACTTTGGTGGGATTAGGAAAAGATAGGGAGAGTGGACAAACTTTTGCTCTTGAACCATATAAAAGGGCACTTATGGATAATCTAATGAAGGGACGAACTTTAATCGTTATGGGATATTCAGGATCAGATGCTTTTGATATTGGACCAACTCTTAAACAATTTACGGACTTTAATCGTATGATATGGATAGAACATAAGAATATAGATAATTTTGAAGTAAATTTTGTAAATAAAATTGAAAATAAAGAAGATTTGGATAAATTAGACGGTTTGGATAGTTTATTAGCAGAAATTCGTTCTGATGTAGATTTTGATGTTATTCTAATTAATGTTCATACAAAAAACCTAATTGAAAAGATACTATGGAGCCAATTCATCCCAAATATTTTAGTTAATGATATTAAGATAGATTCTTCTAAAGAAATAATCGATTTTAAAAAATGGATTCAAAAAAAGTTTATTAACCCTCCAACTGGGAAGAAATATTCTTTTTCGCAAACGATATTTCATAATTTAGGGACGTTAGATGAATTAAAGCAGAGCACAGAGGAGGGTATTAAAAGTGAGGATCCTTATACGAAGGGAATCTCTAACAGGAATTTAGCAAGAATTTATTATTATGAAGGAGATCTTAAAAACTCAATGAAATATTGTGAAGAATCTATCAAAATTCTTGAGGAAATTAAGGAATATAATGCTTTATCTTGGAGTTTATCTGATCATGCTCAGAATTATGCGAACTTACTTAAATTTGAGCTTGCTCAAGAGTATTTTCAAAAGGCATTTGAGGCAAATGAAAAAGTAAAAAATGAGATTACCCGAGAAGAACAAAAAGCTGGGCTTTTATCTGGAATTGGGAGTTTTTACGCTCAAGTCGGTAAATTTGATGAAGCTCTAGAAGTTTTAAAGGAATCACTTCTGCTAAATGAAAAATGTGGTTTAATATTAGGAAAAGCTTATTGCTATAATGCTATATCAAGTGTTTATACAACAATTCAAAAATATGATTTAGCAAAGAAAAATGGGGAGGAAGGATTAAAAATTGCGAGAGAATTAGGGGATAATAAGCTAATCTCTTCAAGTTTGGCAAGCTTAGGTTCCACTTATTATTTAAATAAGGAATATGACCTTGCTGTAAAAACTTTTAAAAAAGCAATAAAATATTATGAATCTTATAATAATATTAAAGGTATAGCTGGAGTATATAAAGAAATTGGAAGGTATTTCTTTCAAGGTAAAAAGGATTTTACAAAAGCTTTAGAAATATTTTCAAAATCTCTGTATTACATAGAGCAAACAGATGAAATTCCTGATAAGATTATGATACTATTATTAATCGGAAATGTTCATCGTGCTTTAGGTGATAAAACAAAGGGTTTAGAAATATTAAATGATGCGTTGTCTTTAATTGAATCTCTCGACGAGATTGCTATGAAAGGAGTATTTTATGCTCATCTTGGAGAAAGTTTCTCAGCAATGGGTAATCAAGATATTGCACTATTTTATTATGAAAACTCCTTACCGCTTCTCAAAAAACACAATCTTAAAATTTGGGTTGATCGGGTTCAAAACCGATACAATAAACTAAAAAACTGAAAGAGTGAAAAAAATTCAAGGTTATAATGACATTACAGACTTTAAAGGTGCTCAAATTCTTCTCTCTGAAGTTAAAATACATAGAAAAATTTAATTAACATTAAGAGACGAAAAAAAGAAGATTTGATTAAAAAATAATTTTTAGTTATAAAAAATTATATAAAATCTCTAAGAAAAAATATTTATTTCTGGCGATCCAGTCAATATTAGAGGGAGCACCATTATAATTGTATGGGTTTTATTTGTATTTAGATTCAATTTTTTCAATATCGTATGCAACGTTTTCAATAGGATCTCCTTCAATAACTTTATCCATTCTTTCTATGAGATCATTAGGGAATATTGGAATCTCAGACATCTCTTCCCTAAAGGTTCTAAACTGATCTGTGAGGATGTATTCACTAGTGCTTCGTTTAGCATCAAATTCTTCCATAATGATTTTTACAAATGAATCAATTAACTCATTCATTATACTTCTTTCGAATTCATTCACTTCAGTAGAGACGTCGTCTATCATGTGATCATATTTCTTATTTACTTCTGCCAACTCTTCTGCTCGTTTTTCTTCTATTTCTTTAATCCTTGGAGATGCATCAGATTTTCTAATTTCTAATATCTTAAGCTTTTCTAAAATTGATTGAATCATTATAACACTTTAACAAGAGAAATTATTTAAAAATTTAAGCATGAGCAGACTTAATTTAATACATGCTAAATTATTTATTCCTTCTATAATTCTCCTATCAAATACTTTTGATACTTTCAATACTATATAAGAATGACAAAGAAAAATCCCGTTCCAGAACCAGAAGATGGGCTAAAATTTATTGATGTACATTGCCATCTCCCTTTTCCACGACCAAAAAAGGATGATCGTTTACCCTCCGATGAAGTACAACTAAGTAATTATCTTAATTCCGGAGGGCTCTATTTAATTACTAGCACCATAGATTATAATACGCTTAATATGACTTTGAAATTTATTAATGGGAAAAACCTAATTGGTTTTTCATGTGGATGGACTCCGCAAACCGTGACATATACAAGTAAGCAGAAATATGATGAAGAATGGAAGAAATGGAAGAATTACGTTGAAAATCATCAATCTGATTATTTGGCAATCGGTGAAGTAGGATTAGATTTTCATCATGCAATCATGTTAGAAAAAAGGAATAAACAAATCAGTGAACTAGAGAAAATATTTGAGATTACTAGAGATTTTAATAAACCTTACGTATTACACGTGAGAAATGCAGCACAACATGAGGTTGATAAAAAAAATCCTGATCACCGTTTCAATACAAATGATGGAGCAACAAAAGAAATGCTACGCATATTGGAAAATTATCATATTAGCCCAAATAGAGTTTTATGGCATTGTTTTTCAGGTCCAGATATATATGGTGCTATGCTACCTCAACAAGGATTCATGCTTTCTGTTCCAAGTTCTGCATATAGTGTAAAAAAATGGCGTAGAGCAACTACAAACTCCCCTCTTGATTCTTTAGTAACTGAAACAGATAGTTATTACCAACATCCATTTTTAAGAGGTCCCTTGAATGTACCTTCAAATGTTAAATATTCTATTGCTGCTATTGCCTATTCTCATAATCTTACTCAAAAGGAAGTAAGTAATATTACGATCCAAAATGCTATAGATTTCTTTAGTTTACCCGTTGCTAATTAACTCTTCAGTACATTAGTAGCTGGTATATAGCAATAAAATTCACCTTTAAAAATTGTAAGATCGTCTCGTTTAACAGTTACTTCGACAACATGCTTTTTACCTTCTATTCCAGTTAACTTGGCTTCAGCAATTAATTCGTCTCCGAGTATTGTCGGTTTTAAAAATTTAACATTAGCACCTCCCAATACTACATTAGGATGATTTATTGCAACCATGGCTGCGTAATCTGCTAATCCAAAAATAAAACCGCCATGAATTAAGTTAGAATTATCAACTATCATATCGGATGTAGTTTTAAGACTCACCAGCGAATAATCTTCTTTTAATTCAATTGGTGTTCCACAGATTTCTTTATTTATTTTTAAATGTGTTTGTTCCATAATGTTCAATTACTTGATATTAACCAATTGATTAATAGTATTTGATAAAACTTTTTTAATTCTTTTGGGCATCAAATATTGGCTTAAATTTCATTTAAATATCATTAAATTAAGTTAATCTTAATTATAATTTATTCAAATTTAGAGAGAAATAATGAGAACATATAAAATTGCTATAATATTTATTGCTGCCCTAATAGTAGGTGGGACTATTGGATTCTTTACTACTGGATTTGTTACATCTGGAAGTATAGGAAAACAAGCTAGCTTTAATTATGATCCTAGTGTTCCTACGCCTGTTGAGTCATTAAAAATTCAAACAGATATAGGCAGGATAAATTTTCAATATAACACATCTAATTTGGCTCACTATGCAACAGTAGATGTTGATATTAGTATTTCTGGATTATTCATGGAAGAGAAAGACTATACAGCATTTTTTGTACCAGATACCGAGTGGTGGCCCTTAGAAAACGAGTTTTATCTGAAAACTCTGCCAGATATTTGGTTTGATCCTTCTTATTGGTTTAAATCCTATGATATCACTATTAACGTGACGTTAAGAACCGATATTGTCTATAATCTTACAGCAATTGCGAGAGTTGGCTCGATCGAAATGACAACTGCAAATGGTGTCGTTTTAAATGACCTTAATTTGGAAACCAGTACGGGTTCTGTTAATTTTGTTTCTAAAGAAAACACTGAATTTCTCGGTGGTGTCGATTTAACTACGACTACTGGTTCTTTAACAATTTCAACTTTAGAGAATTCAACTTTTAAAAGTAGTTTAAAATTAAGCACCTTTACTGGAAGTTTAGATCTATTTGGCGATACTTCTAATTTTGAGCAGGGAATAGAAATAGATGTTATTACTGGTTCTATGGATATAAATTTAACATCTTGCGTGTTAGGTGATAGTTTAATAGGAAGTGTTATTACTGGAAGTATTGAAATATACACGGATGATATTCTTTACACTCAGGATTGTGAATTAAATTTAATGACTACAACAGGAAGTATTACCGTAAATATTAATCAAACTAATGATATGGGTGCAAATATCACTAGTATAATCCAAACAACAACGGGAAGTATTGATGTTATATATAAAGATTATGTTATAGATGTTGGTGCTCAATTCACAAGCTCGAAGGGTATTGGAAGCATCGATTATATATTTTTACCCGCAGAATTTTCACATTTAAGTGATGTGCTTACAAGTGTGAATTATAATGAGCCTTATATGAATACATATACATTCGTGTGCACTGTTAATACGGGTAGTATAAATGTAGATGCCAGATCTTTAAAATAAAGGTTTTTTTTCTTTTTTCTTAATTTTTAACAGGATAATAATCGTAGAAGGTACGAAAAATTTCTTTAAAAGGCAGTTCATGATCTGTTCCTCTATCATTTAAATATTCCACATATTTTTCTCCGTTTAAAGTAGTACTTGGAAGGATTGCATCATGAATTCCATCAAATTCTACCGTCTTATATCCGAATTTATCACATAATTCCTTATTAAACGCAGGAGTTGTTTTAACCCATTTTCCATCAAGATATAAGTCTGTATAGCCATGATAAAGAAAGATATCCGTTCCCATTTTCCCTTTCATTTTTTCAGGTGTTTGATGATTTTGAATATCAGCAAAATGAAGTCTAGCAGGTATATCTACTACTCGAGCCAATGCAGCTAGAACTACCGCTTTTTGAACACACCAACCTTGCCCTTTTTCAATAATTGCAGATGCTTTATATCTCCTTCGCATAGAAGAAAGACTATGGGCATCATATTTTATTTCATCTCTGGTCCAATAAAATAATTTAATTGCTTTTTCTCTTTTGTTTACACCATTTGAAATGATGTTATTTGCTGTTTTTTTTACAAAGTCAGAATCTGAATTAATGAAATATGTTGGATTTAGAAATTTGTCCATAATGTGTTTATTCCCTAATTTTGATGTAATAGACTAGTAATAAAAAAGATTTGAAGTGAATTAATCTTTTTGAAAATAAGAAATTAAATAAAAAATATTTACATGTCATAAATTTCAGGACGTCTATCCTTTAAAGTAGGTGCTGCCCCTCTCTTTCTCTTTCGATGTAATAATTTTAAATCTAATACAGCTGATATAACCATCTCCTTATTCTCTTCAGCTTCAATTATTATTCCATTAGGATTCCAAGGGGGTTCACAAGGGCTAATTATAGAAGATCGTCCCCATCCTTCAATTCCACCTAGAGGAGCTGTACCGACCATGCAAGAGTGAACAATGAATACTTGATTTTCAATTGCACGTGCTTGACAGCTATGTCTTACTCTCCAAAATGCATGTTCACCAACGGTATAGGAGGGACAGAACACAATTTCAGCTCCTTTTAGAGTTAAAGTTCGAGCTACTTCTGGAAATTCCATCTCATAGCATATTATAATTGCGATTTTTCCAAATTCAGTTTCAAAAATTACAAGTTCATCACCAGGAGTAACCCCCATTTGACTCTCAAGTGGAAATAGGTGTGTTTTGCGATGTTTGAATATATTCCCATCTGGACAGAAAAGATAGCTAATATTATATTCCTTCTCGTTTTCAATGACTAAATGAGAACCCGCGATGATGTATTGCTGATTTTTTCTTGATAATTCTGTAAATAATTCCACGTATTGGGCTGTAAATTCCGGGATTCTTGTCAAATTATAATTAGGTATAAGATATTGCAATTCAAGGGTAAATGTCTCGGGAAACAAGACAAATTGAGAACCTTTAGTGTCATTCAACAAATTTTTAACGTTTTTAGCAAAATCGTCAAAAGTATTAATAGGTTTGTAAGCAAATTGAACACAAGATACATGAATCTTTTCCATGATTTAATGTAGATATGATAATATAAATAAATTTATAAAAAAAAGAAAATGGGGTTATTTTAACATGGATGCGTTTTTCCTTATAGCACTTTCTGCGTTCTTCATTACTCTCTCAATGATGTCTTTTACTCCATCTATACTATCAATAATTCCTATTGATTGGCCGAGCAATACAGCGCCTGTTTCCATATCTCCTGTATAAACCCTGTCATAAGCACCTAAATCTTTTACTCGCTGTTCGGGAGTTATTGATTGCTCATAAGCCATCATTTCTTCTTTACTGCTAGGTGCAGGATGTGAAAGAGCATATTTATTGTTATATAAGCGGATCGGACCAAAGGCGCCGGTGTATAGACCTGTGTCTTGTGGTTTCCCTGGTGGAATCAATGCTTTATAATCCTCATGAAATTCGCTTTCTTTTGATGCTATAAAACGCGATCCCATGGCGACTGCTCCTGCTCCTAATGAAAGAGCGGCTGCTAAAGACTCTCCAGTAGCAAATCCCCCACAAGCTATTTTAGGTAAATCAGGGAAAGCTTTATTAATCTGTTGTAATAAAACAAGGGTTGACACTCTTTCAAATGATTGATGTCCTCCCCCTTCAGTACCAGTAACTACTATACCGTCCACATTAGCATCTATGCATTTTTGTGCTAACCAAACTGCTGGTGCTACATGAAAGTGTTTAACTTCCGAGTTTGCTCTTAATTCTTGAAAATATTTAGACGCAGGTAAAAATTTTGAAGAACCAGCAGAGGTCAACCAATACTTGCATTGATCCCGCATCCTCACATTGCCCATTACAATTTTTGGCACGTTTCTGACCATCGCCTTAACGCCTGGATTATTCCGAGAAGTAAGGAAGTTAAGACCAAATGGTTTATCCGTATGTTCTATCATGTATTCTATACTTCTAATATGTTCCTTCACAGGATCTGTTCCCGTAATATTCACATTTGATAAAACACCCAAACCTCCAGCCTCACTAACTGCAAGAGCTAAGTCTCGTGTAAAGAATGGGCCCATTGGGGCACTAAATATCGGGAATTTAATGCCAAACATTTTTGTTATATCTGTTTCGATCATTTTTTTTTAAAAAAGCACTAATTTTTAGATTTAAAAGTTAGTAGTCAAATAATAATTTTTTCGAATATACATTGGATATTTATTGCAAAACATTTTTGCTATATACAAATAATCTGTTTCTGGGTCTCAAGTTCTTAGTCTGTGGGCACTTCAAAAGAAACATAAACAGAAAAAAAAATATATAAACGTAAGTATTAAAGAAATAGTCAATATGATTATATATGAAAAGTAAAAATATCAAATGCACTATCTGCGACAGTAAACTTAATTACAATGATGATTTAGATAATTATACTTGTTCAGTTTGTAATGCTAATTATGATGCTGGTATTTTTCAATTTTCGCATGAAAGAAAATTTTCTTTTCGCTTTAAAAAATATGGTTTACTAATTGCTCTCTTAGGAGCATTCTATCTAATGTATCTAACTTACAGAATCTTCTTTTATTAATTTAGGGTTATTAATAACCCTAAGAAGAATTTAACTTCTACTTTTTACTTTTTAATTCCAACTTACGCTTTAAGATTTTATCATATAAATCATCCATTGTAGGAGGTAAATCAATTTCTTTATCTTTTTTCTTGAGTTGGATTGCGTCCAAGCAATAAAACTTTGGAATGATCAAAAGCATCGACAAGAGATATCAAAAGAAGAATTACTACAAATATAAAATAAAAATAAATAAAAATAAATTAATTTATAGTTTGGTACCACAATAGGAGCAATAAACTGATGCTTCCTTTACTTTTGCAGTTCCGCAATTAGAGCAATAACTCACTTTACTTTCTGAAATCTCAATTTGAGGATTTGCTGTTGTAACATCGACATGTTTCATTTCACCCGTGGAAGATGAAAATTTACCTCGTAGAAGTCCTCTGGCTTTTAAATCTAAAACGATCGCTTGTACATCTCTAAAAGTTATACCCGTTTTTTGACTGATCTCTTCAATTGTTGCGGTGGGATTCGATTCATATTCATACAATACAGTATTCCTAAGTTTACTTCGATTCAACCAAGCTGCAATTTGACTTACTGCAATAGATAAGCCAATTCCAAGCCAGATGAATCCCCACCAACCCACATCCCTACTTTCAATGAGGGGTTTTATTACAAGATCATTCAAACCCCAATAAACAAACATCCCTGCAATGATTAATGTACAGATACTCACTCCTTCCGAATATTGGTTTTTCTCATATTTCATGGTAATCGTACTTTCTATGGAATTTCATGCAAAATTTTAATTATCTCAAATTAAAGATAATAATATGAAATCTCATAATCAATATAAAAATTATCCATTAGCGCATACTTATTCAATTGTAGCTAGAGATGAAAAAACCGGACAATTAGGAGTAGGTGTTCAAAGTCATTATTTTAATGTTTCTATTGTTACTTGGGGAGAATCTGGAGTAGGAGTTGTTGCAACGCAATCATTTGTAAATAAATCTTTTGGGCTACGCGGTCTTGAACTATTAAAAGAAGGAAAATCCCCCGAAGAAGCTTTAAATGAGTTAATTTATAAGGATGAAGGAAGAGATGTTAGGCAAGTGTCAATATTAGATGCCAAAGGAAGAGTTGCAACCCATACTGGTGCGAAATGCATTAAGCACGCTGGACATAAACTTGGGGAAAATTTCTCGGTCCAAGCAAACATGATGCTTTCTGAAAAAGTGTGGCCATTAATGGCAGAAGCATTTGAAAACAGCAAAGGATTACCGTTAGCTGAACGAATTATTAATTCTTTAGAAGCCGCTGAGACTGTTGGTGGAGATATCAGGGGAAAACAATCTGCTAATATTCTAATATTTAGTGGTGAACCATATAACGAGAAGTGGGAAGAACCTTTAATGGATTTGAGGGTAGATGATAATGAAGAACCATTAAGAGAAATTCGAAGGTTATTAACGTTATATAGAGCTTATGAACAAGGAGACAAAGGAGATCAAGCAATGGAACACGGAGATATTATTGAAGCACTTGAATTCTACAAAAAAGGCATGGAAATGGTTCCAGATAACCTTGAATTAAAATATTGGACTGCTGTCTCTCTCGCAAATAGTAAAAAAATAGATGAATCATTAGTTTTATTCAAGGATGTATTTCAGAAATATGATAATTGGAGAACTCTTACTGAGCGATTGCCAGAAGTAAATTTATTAAACATCGAAAAGGAAGATTTGGAAAAGATCCTGCAAGTATAAACCATAATTATTCTCGATAATATTAAGAGCAATTCAGAGAATGTTTAAATATAAGTAAAACCCAATTGATGAATAATCTAAAAAATGTAAAAACTAAACAAGATTACGATGAGTTTTTTAAAAACATTTTTATTCAGCTTATTAGTTTTAATGGTTTCCAATTTATTATTACTAATTATTGTGTATACTAGCTTCGGTTCTTTTGATACTATAATTCTTCTATTTACAGGAGATTTGACTAGTCTCGTTTATCACCTCTTTTGTTCAATGGGGCATGCAATTTGGTTAGTCATTGATCAACTTGCATATCATATCACCAATGATAATCTATTTTATATGTTTCTAAGTCTTCTACTTCTTCTTGCTCCTTTAATCACGGCTATACTTACAAGGTGGTTTGGAGAAAAAAGGATTCATTCTTTCGCAAGCTTATTTTTATTATCAATAATTAGCATGATTATTTCATTGGTGCTAATGTTTAATAGTGTTTCATATCAGTTAATAATCGGTGATGTATTTATTGGAAACGGTGCGTTATTTAATGTAGTACCCGGAAGCCTTCTTAACGGAATAATTTATGGGATTATTGCATTCTTTGTTACAAAAAAATAATCTTTTTTTTGTTTCTATTTTTCAATATTCAATCCAATTAGTAATCATTAAATTCAATGCGCTTGTTAAATTAAATAATAGTAAAATGTTAACTATTGAATTAATAATTTAAAAAGGTGAAATTTGTGAAATTAAACCCGCTGGGTTGGTTGACACATTTAGGATGGCTTGGGTTCATTGGATTTATCTACATTCCACTGTATTATCTATTTTTATTCTTCTTCTTAATACTACTAGTTTTTATTCCTTATAATCCAGAAAATCCTAAAAAAAGAAGCCATAAAATGATGTTTATGGGTCTACTTGGATTCATGGGATTTTTATATTTTCTCTTGCCAGCATTATATGTATTCTTCTCGC
>Ga0255364_10342_pt1 | contig 10968 bp, 6 predicted proteins | sample ANMaggSSYBR01G12_FD_182087 | JGI IMG/M metagenome (GOLD analysis project Ga0255364, IMG submission 182087) | Sediment cell enrichment communities from methane seep in Santa Monica Basin, California, United Staets - ANME aggregate JGI... | ecosystem: Environmental > Aquatic > Marine > Cold seeps >...
CTGTAAATCCTACAGATAAAGGAACCGCACCCACAAATGCAACATAGACCGCCATCAGATGAGCAGACAGGTATAAATCCCAAGGTGTAAACGCTATTATAATAAATCCGATGGATGTGGGAATGCCGGTAATCAATGTTAGCATGGAAAACCAGAAGGAGAGAGTTTTTCGGGAAAAAATCGAAGGAAAAAGCAAGATAAAGGGAAGTATACTCGCTCCAGCAGTCGCAAGTGCAATTGTGAAAAGAATAGATGCAATCATATTCGAATTGCCAGTCCACGCTGTACGCATACCAAGGTCGCTGAAAAAATTCTGTAAAAAATCGTAGGAGGAGGCAGTTGGATAGTAATTACTCCCTCCTGCATAAAAAATCATGGCTAAAATTGTAAGCAAGATAAACTGGGCCATTCCAAAAATTAAACCGATTGACGCCCATTTTATATACTGATTTTGCTTTTCTGAGGACATATAATATTTTTAAGAATCACCTTCCTAAATAACAACTGGAATCGCCATGAATCAACACCGAGAGATCAAAGAGGTTGTTTTAGTAATAGAAAAAAATGATGTGATGGTGAAGCGTTTTGTAGCGGGGATCTGGCCTGGCCCTAAGATGTTCACTGGATTCCAGTATATAACTGCTTTACAATTAGATGCAGTAGAAGTCTTTCAAAAGAATAAGGTTCGGGCAAAAACGAAACTCCATTCCGACCATCATACCGTGGATGTCGATTTTACCAATCCAATTGCACCCGGAGAAAAGTATGTTTACGAATTTCGGTTGTTACTCAACCCAAAAACCATTCAACATTTAGGAGGCCTCCACATCTTAGAGTGGCCTAAAGAAAGACTCACCGAAATAAATTTTCTACGCAGTACTGGGAAGATCTTTTTTAGCTCGGTGCTCGCTCAGATTCAAGCTGATCTCCAAACAAAAACTCGAACGATTGTCCCAGGTAAATTTGCGAAATCTTTAACGTCCCACTCTCGAAAAACTTCAGCAATTCGAATAGAATGGGGGCACCCTTCCCAATATACTCTCAATTTTCAGTATACTATCACAAATCAAGGCAGCGTAACTGCGTCTGATATTGAACTTCAAGCTTATATCCCCCCTACTACGAAATTTCAATCTGTTATTAATCCCCTCCGATCCGATCTCCATATTGAATCCGATGACGACCATAATTCCCTTCTTCATATCAATGCAGGGAATATTGCACCAAATTCTCACCGGACAATCGAGGTATCAATGAATCTTCTTTTGAAAGGGAATACCAGTGTCCTTCTCCCTAATTTTGGGTCCTGGCAAGATTATAGCCAACTAACCAAAACAAAATCAATTGGGAAAGCCTTATTGGCCCCCTCCACATATTGGCCACTTCAAAGTCACTTGATTCAAGAATTAGTACAGGCATTAAAGAAGAATGCCATTAATGCATCCCAATTCATTATCCTTGCATTTGAATTCGTCAATCAGAAAATCACCTATGAAATTAATGGATTTAGAGCAGATGCTAACACCACCATGTTAACCAGAAAAGGAGATTGCTCGGAAATGTCGGATCTTTTCGTATGTATATTGCGGGCGGGAGGAATTCCTGCTAAAATCGTACATGGATGGACCATCGATCTCGAATCTCATGAATTGGAGGCTCATGCATGGTGCGAGTTTTTTTCTCCACGGGCTCAAGGGTGGAGAGCCGCAGATCCAACATGGGGATTTCTAACTGGGGTTTCTTGTCAACACATTACCCGGCAACGCGAAGGATTGATCCCAGATCAGCATACATTCTCATGGAGATTTAAAGGTGAGACCGATTTAGCCATAGAAGAACAGATCTCTTTTCAAGTGAAAAAGTAGAGGGATGCTAAAAACAATAATTTGTCCCACCATTCTGAAAGTCTTTCTGAAAAACTTTTAGATGATTGGTGCATCTAAAAACATTGAATTTTAAATGCCTTCAGAAAATTTGGAAGCCATGTTTCACCCGAAATCCGTGGCAATAATCGGCGCCAGCAATACATCGGGTAAAGTTGGACACACAGTTTTGCAGAATATGCAAGAGTCCTATTCTGGTTTAGTGTTTCCCATAAATCCCAAAGCAGATTCCATTTTCAATCATAAAGCTTACCCTTCGGTGTTGGATATTCCGAAGAAGCACGAGATCGATTTGGCCATAATTTGCATTCCGAGTCGGTTCTGTATTCCCGTCATTGAAGAATGCGGAAAAAGGGGGGTGAAATGCTTGGTGATCATTTCTGCCGGGTTCAAAGAAATTGGTGGAGAAGGCAGGATCCGAGAACTAGAAATTGTCGAACTTGCTAAACGCTACAAAATGCGGGTACTCGGACCGAATTGCCTGGGTCTAATTACAAACGGTAATTTCAGTTTTGCCTCGATCACCCCAAAGAAGGGGCACATTGCCATGCTCAGTCAATCAGGAGCGATGATGACAGGTTTGCTGGACTGGGCGGTTGAACAAGACATCGGGTTCTCGAGTTTCATCAGCTTAGGTAATAAATGCGATGCAGATGAAGTCGATTACATTGAATACTTGGCCCAAGATGAGAATACGAAAGTGATAGCAGGCTATATTGAATCGGTACAAGATGGAGAAAAGTTTTTCCGGGTGGTATCCGCTGCCGCCAAGAAGAAACCCGTAATTTTATTAAAATCCGGACGAAGCGTTGCGGGAGCCAAAGCAGCATCTTCACACACAGGAGCCATGGCCGGAAGTGATATTGCTTTTGATCTGGCGTTTAAAAAAACCGGGGTCATTCGTGCCGACACCATATCAGACCTATTTAATTATGCTTTAACCTTTTTACAAGCCCCGATTCCAAAAGGGGATGCATTCGCCATTATAACCAATGCAGGAGGCCCGGGAATAGTATGCACGGATGCAATGGAAAAGGAAGGTGTTCCTATTGCCCGATTTTCGGCCGAAACAGTCAACAAACTCAAAGAAAAACTTCCTGCCGAATCAAACTTCTATAATCCAGTGGATATCATTGGCGATGCTCCTCCCGAAAGATATCACGACGCCATCGATATCCTGTTCAGCACTCCAGATACCGAGGTTGCGGGGGGAATAGTCCTTTTAACACCTCAAGCACAAACGAATCCCATGGGAGTGGCTAAACTTTGTGGTCAACTTCACACCAAATACCCTTCAAAAGTGATGATTGGCGCATTTATCGGAGGCGTTTCAGTTTCAAAACCCGCAGCCGAACTCATGAAGAACGGTGTCCCCGTGTATCCGTTTCCAGAAGATGCCGTAAGGGTGATCCGGGGATTGATTGATCACGGTCAGAACCAATTGCAACCATTAATAACTGAAAAAGTCATCACTCAAATCGAAGTGAATTCACAGCGAGTGCGGGAAATCATCGAGCAAGCTCGGGCAGATCACCGAGTAGTATTGCTTTCCCATGAAACGGCAGAAATTTTTGAACATTATGGGATCCGATCCCCGAAATCAAGATTAGCCCAAACGGCACGGGATGCGGCAACAATGGCGGAAGATCTTGGTTTTCCAGTTGTGATGAAAATTGTTAGCCCAGACATCATCCATAAATGGGATTTAGGGGGGGTTATTCTAAACATTAACACTGCTCAAGGAGCAAAAGAAGCTTTTATGACCATTATGACGAATGCCAAAACGAAAGGACCGTCAGGGGCGAATATATACGGAGTTGAGGTTCAAGAGATGATAGTGACCTCCGATAAACAAAAATCAACCGAACTCATTCTTGGCATCAATCGCGATCCCACATGGGGACCTATGCTCATGGTTGGATCGGGGGGAATTTATGCAAATTATGTGAAAGATGTGGCCTTTGATCTCGCATTTCACTTTGATCAAGATGACGCTTCACTTTTGTTGCAAAAAACCCGCATTTTTCAAATATTGAAAGGGGTTCGCGGCGAACCCTCAAGTGATATTAAAGGAGTTATTCAAATTTTGATCCGATTGTCTCAACTCGTAAACGATTTTGAAGATATTCTCGAACTAGATATTAATCCTTGTCTAATCTTTGAAGATACTGCAGGATATAGTGCAGTGGATATTAAAATTACAATCAAACAATAAAAAAACTTAACAGGAGAAAAAAAAAATGGGAAAAACGATAATATTACTCACTTCTACCAAGGGTAGCTCAGGGAAATCGGCAATTGCGATTGGAGCGTTCTTAAAATTACAAGAAGAAGGAAAAGAACCTGGTTACTTTAAAGGAATTGGAGATTCCAGCTCTATGACTGCAAAAACGCGCACCGACAAGGACGTAGGTGTCATTGCCTCGGTTGTGGCCCGGAAATTTGCCAAAGAAGAGCTCTGTCCTCATTTCCTTCATCCAGATTATTTTCTTGATGAATTGACACCTGAAAATTCTGAAGTCTTCGAAAAAATTAAGGATACATTTCATTCCATCGAAGAACGCACAGATTACATGATTATTGAAGGAAATCACAATTATACACAATATCGAACAGTTGGATTAGATGATCTTTCACTTGCAAATGAATTTAACGCCCAAGTGATAATAGTTGCTCCAATTGCAGATGATACAGATTTCGATGAATTACTTACTGCCCATGAATATGCGAAGTTGCGAGGTATAAACATCGCAGGAGTGATTCTCAATGGGCTGAGTAAACCCGCAGAAAAACGTATTGAACAATATTTCATTCCAATTCTCGAAAAACGTGAGATTCCAGTTTTGGGGGGCTTAAAAAATGCACGGCAACTGGAAAAACCAACCATTGCAGAAGTGATGGATGCCATTGGCGGAAAATTAATTTCGGGAGATTTTATTAAAGTTAAAAATCGTTATATCGAAGGTTTTCTCATTGGAGCCATGGGATCTACGGCAGCATTGAGTTTCTTTCGTAAAGGAACAAATCAATGTGTGATTACCGGAGGAGACCGTGCCGATATCGCCTTAGCCGCTATGGAAACCAGCACAAATTTGATAATTTTCACAGGAAACATTGCCCCATCCATAAACGTTATGAATAAGGCCGAAGAGAAGGGGATTCCTTTGGTTCTAACTGCATCAGATACGTTCACAGTTTCTGAAAAAGTGAAAGAGATCCATACGCATATCCAACCAGATGAAATTGAACTCTGTCGTCAACAAGTGGAAGAAAATATTAATTGGAATAAGTGGCCAAAGTAATCGGATGAGTAATTTGGAACAGGATCACAAAAATCGACGTCATTTTGGGCAACATTTCACTTCGATTGACATTTTCCAACAATATATATTTCCTGAAATTGAAGAACGGTTGTGGGATTTTTTATGGGTTGATCTGTTTGCTGGTAGTGGAAACCTTGTTTTATCCATATTGGAATATATCCCACTTGAACAACGAATTCCTTTTTTTCAAGATCATATCCGTCTTTTTGATATCCAAGATCACTGTATCCACGAGGCTATTGAAAATGCTCAAAAATATGGAATTCCTCCAGATATAGCCAAAGAAAATATTTTTCAACATGATTCCCTCCAGAATTATCCAACTGAACAATTAACAAGCACATTCCCCATTTTTCATATCACAAACCCTCCATATTTATATGTCGGATATATTATGAAAACCCCCGAAACGGTTCATCTACGTCATCTATTTACTGAAAAAAATGCAGGCTATCAAGACCTCTACCAATTAGCAATGATGAATGATTTAAGGAAAGGAATCACAAAAATGATCTATATTATTCCTTCAAATTTTCTCTTCGGCAACTCAGTCTCCAATAAGATTCGAAGAGATTTTTTTCCCTACTATGATATCAAACATGCGTTGATTTTTGAATCAAAAATCTTTGAGAATACAGGTACAAATGTAATGATCAACTTTTTTGAACGCAAACCCAATGATCTACCAAAAATTACTCCAATCGAGTTCCAAGCCATAAAAATTCGTTCCAAAAACCCCTCTGACCGAGAAAAAAAGAATTATTATTTAACGGCTGAACAGAATTACAAGGCAGGAAATGAATTTGAAGAGTTCATCCAAAATGTTCACGTGACGAACCCCCTTGGTTTGAAATATTATCTAAAACTCGCTGAAGTGGAAGAAAATGAAGGTAATATCTCTCTATCGGTGATTGATGCAAACGATTTTCAGAAGGCAGCTTACCAAAAACGAATAATTCACGTCAACTCCAAATTAGCAGCTAAAATTAGAGCGAATCCCTTGTGGGTTCGTACAGTAGATACCGGAACACCCAATGGAAGAGTTGGATTGTATCGAATTTCCGAGTCGTTTGATGTGGAAGGGATTTTGGTCACAAAAGCGACATACCGTACAAACCCCATCCAGATTTTCTTTGATCCTCCTTTATCTCTTGAAAATCAATCCCTTTTATTAGAATACGTCAATTTAATGCTGGAAATCCTACGGAAACGTACAGACAGTGAATTTATGACTACCTATAAATTTTCCTCTTCACATTATACGAGGAAATATTTTGGTTTGTCTCAAGCACGGAAATTAATCAAAACATTCCCCCTCGATGATCTTATTGAAACGGAGCAAACTATTTTCCGCAAAATTTTGGACGATAAGAACGAATCACAGTTATGGGAATTTATTAATAACAGAAATCAATGAAATCTGATTACCTTTTTTCCAGTTTTTCCTCTGAGCCCCAACTATTTAAGGTTGGCATAACCTTATTGAGAGTAGGTATTAAAATAAACACGAAATAGTGAGATCCATGGGAGAAGAATTGCGAGAAGACGAGACTCTAGAAAATGACGAAACGAAAGATACGGAAAAGAACTTATCTGAAAATTTAAAAATCCTCCAAGAAACTCGCAATCAACTCCAAGAAAAGGATCAAGAACCAAACCAATTACAAGAAGAACTCCGTGAAAAACAAATTCAAATTCAAACCTTGGAACAGGAAATCCAAGCAAAAATACGGATAATTGAATCCAATAAAGAACAAATGGAACATGTCCATCAACTCCAAGAAGACTCTGCAGCACTAAAACAGGAAAATTCCACACTCACCGATCAGCTACAAACGCAAATTTCTGAATATTCCATGTTAAAAAATGAAGGTATTATATTAGATCGAAAGATTGATAATTTGGAAAAGGAACTGGAACAACAAACTTCCGTTGTAAACGAATTCAAAGAGAGTTTACAGAAAATCCAAGCGTTAGAAGGCGAAAACCTGCAATTGGCAGGAGATTTGGAGACTATTCTCGAAGACAAGAACGGATTACAAGTTAAAGTTAATGATTTAACTCAAGAATTTGATGAAATTCAACTTAGCTGTGCCCAACATGAAGAAATTGGAAGAACCCATGTACTGGACATCGAAAAACTTCATTCTGAACTTGTGTTGAAAGAAAACCGCATCAATGAGATCTCACACGATTTGGATACCAAGAATCAAGAAATTGCATCCCTTCAACAAAATTTAAGCCATGCAGGAGATGATTCTCAAGTTTCGGGTGGTGATTGGACCTCACAAATAATGGAAAAAGATGTTTTGATTGATGATTTGAAGCAAGAAATCCGATCTTATGAAGATAAGCACATAACAATGGTCGATCGAGCAGAATACGAGAGAACGCAGGCAGAATTAAGCGGTTTGAATCGACAACTTGAATCTACACAAGAAAAACTTACAGCTAAAGAACAAGAAATTATCGAATTAACCGACAAACTCCAAGAAGAACAGTCCCAAATTACCTATAAATCCAGAGAAATTCAATCTTTGGGTTCAAAAATTAGAGAATTAGGCGAGATATTGCAAGATAAAGAAGAAGCATTACAAGATTACGAACGTCAAGAAGAAGAATTTCATGAAGCTCTGATGGACAAATTAAAAATAATGGCTGAAAAGGAGGAGCAAAGGGATCAAATTAAAGTGTTAATCGAGCAAAAAGAAGTGCTCTTCCAAAGAATAGAAGAATTAAATCAAAGTGATCGAGGTAATCAAGCAATTATTGCTCGCCTCGAAAAGAAAACGAATACTCTTGAAAAATCTGTCCAAGAATCCGAACAACTCACCGGTGAACAGATGAAAGACAATATTGAATTGGAGTTTCTGCGCAAGCAAGTAGACACTGTCAATAAGGATTTGTACCAGCAAATTTCCATCGCATCTGAAGCCCGGGGAAAATTCGAAATTCTTTCGGATCAACTCGAATCCCTTAAACGACAACTTAAAAATGTCGAAGATCTGCTCGAAAAACGGTCTCAAGAACTAACTTTACTACGTCGACACTCCCAAGAAGAGATTACCTCTGGTAAGGATAAAATCACCCAACTGGAACAACGGATCATCGATTTTGAAGCCAATATTCAGAAACTCTCTCAATCTTTGCGGGAAGCTGAAGTGGGAGCTAAATTCCAAGCACAGATTAAAACATTAAAACTTGACCTTAAAGAACAAGAAACAATTGCAGAAACTTTGGCAGATGATGTTTCGAAGTCAAATATTGATGCCATGGTGTATAGAAAAGAGAACGCGCAATTTAAAGAAGAAATTGTACAATTAAAACGACGAGTAAAACTACTCCGGCGAGACCTCATGCAGCATTGAGGAAGAAATCAATCCAACAGATAGGAACTTTTCCTTTTTCTTCGCTTCTGATTTATTGGAGGTTTTTGGCCTTTTTGATTTTTTTGACCCTTGTAGCTCTTTGTGATCGGTGCCCGATATGTCTCTTCGGTAAATTTATAAATCCGATCGATGCCCTTTTCATGAGTCTTCTCGGCAATCTTCATGGTGAAAATCACCGATTTTGATTTGGTTCCCCGAGGGGTCTGATCTACCCGAACTTGTTGAATTTGAATATCGTTTACAGTTTGTGTGAAATACGTATCGTGGCCAAGTCCTGCAATGGAACTCATAACAATAATTTCATCACCAATTTTCAATGTCCCATTATCCAACTTGACTTTGACCGCCCCGGTCGGATAATACTCGAGGATGTGACCCATCTCGATATATCGAAAATGTGACACGTTCGCAGGACTATGTAATTGAGAATCTTTGATTGTGGCCTTCTCAAAGAAAAATCCGGTGGTAAATCCCCGATTATACACTTGTTTCAGCCGGGTAATCCACCGTTGGGTCTTCGTTTTCTTCCCAAAATCCCCCGCATAATAAGCGTCAATCGCTTCCCTGTAAACTTTTGTGACCCTCTCCACATAATGTGGGTGGCGCATTCGGCCCTCGATCTTTAAACTTTCTATCCCCGCCTCGATCAACTCTGGAATGTAGTTTATCATGCACAAGTCTCGGGAATTGAATATTCGTTCACCATCATACAGAAATTCAGTCCCATTCTGCGAAGTGAGGGTCCATTTTCCACGACAGGGCTGAGTACATAGACCTCGATTTGCAGATTGCTTATTTGATCCCGTAATAGTTTGAGACAGATAGCACCGCCCTGAAATGGAAGAACACATTGCCCCATGCACAAAAGCTTCGATGGAAGCAGCAGTCATGGCAGGAGAAATCTCACGAATTTGAGCAAGAGAACATTCACGAGCCAGAATAACTCGTTCAGCCCCAACACCTTCGTAAAATGTGGCTGCAGCAGAATTAGACACATTGCATTGAGTTGAAACGTGAAATGGGATCCCCACTTTTTTTGCCATTTGGATTGCTGCAAAATCATGGACGATGACCGCATCAACATCAGCATTCTTTGCGGCTTGGATGACTTGCTCCAATTCTTTCAGCTCATTTTCGTAGATGATAATATTAACAGTCAGAAACACTTTACGCGTGCGAAATAGCGGATTTTGTGGGAAATGGCACTCCCGTACAATTTTTGGAAGATCTTTTAGTTGGAAATTGTCCGCTTTGATGCGCATATTCAGAGTTTGCACACCGAAGTATACTGCATCAGCATATGGGCCGGAAGCTTTCAAAGCCATAAAATTCTTTGCGGGTGCTAATAATTCCACGCGCTTTTTTTGCTTTTTTTCACGATTTTTCTTGTGCTGGATCGAATGGAGATTAGAATTCATGACTTGATAACCTATTTTCTATAAACCTTCCGTGGCTAAAATTTTTTTTAAGAAGAAAAAGAAAGAAAACCAATGATCGACTGGAGCTTTTGTTTTGTACATGTTCTTGAGGGAAACCCAAAAGTCGATCTGGTGTGCTCATTTCGAGATGGAAATCCCCACTTATTAGCTACTGAAGAAAATTTTCCGGAAATTATCAGCCAAATGGGGGCAGTCATGCAGCTTTTAAGTTATATTGCCTATTTTCCCAACAAAGATTTCACAAAAATTAAACTCAACACCGAGGGAAATCAATTTGCCGTTCACTTCCTCGATAAACGTTGGTTGAAGCATAATGAAGGATTTCTTGGCATCTTATCAGTCAACGAATTTGATACTGATACTCCATTCGAGACTTGGGGTGTAGAAGAAATCTTTGCAAATTATATTTTTGAGTATTTTCAGGATATGAAGATCGATATCCATGATGCAAAAGCCCTTCAAGAGTTTCATAATTGGATAATAGAAGAAGTGTCCAGTTTTTACAAAGATTGGGGTGAAGCGAAACGCATTTTCTTAGAGAAACCAAAGACCCCATTTATCGTGCCTACAAATGGTTCAGGGGATTCTGAGGATCTCCCACTATATGAGCATTGGTGGGACATTCAGCTCATCAATGAATATGGAGCACCGCTGTCTGAAGTCATCAGTTTTATAGATAAAGAGGCATTCTTTACTCCAGATGAATCAGAAACAGTGGCTCGTTCATTAGAATCCATGAGCATCAGTGCATTGAAGATCCTCATCGACCAACAAAGTGGGTGGAACATAAACTATATCAAAAATCGTCTGGAAAACGAAATGGGGTATTCTTACGTGCTGTTCGACAAGTTTTCAGTCAGGGACATCAAATACCTTATTATTATGAACTCAAGTTGGTATAATTTCAAGGAAGATATATGCGTGCAGCGGTTTC
>Ga0255364_10344_pt1 | contig 10944 bp, 13 predicted proteins | sample ANMaggSSYBR01G12_FD_182087 | JGI IMG/M metagenome (GOLD analysis project Ga0255364, IMG submission 182087) | Sediment cell enrichment communities from methane seep in Santa Monica Basin, California, United Staets - ANME aggregate JGI... | ecosystem: Environmental > Aquatic > Marine > Cold seeps >...
AGACACATTAGCTGATTTCGTAAATGAGCTATTTGGTTTTCTTTTGTCTGCTGAGAGCCCTTCCTGGCAGATTCTGGATTTATTCAATCTTCCGGAAGATTCTCCTACAATACCATTACTTCACCAGGCTGCAGAATCAAATGGGTGGTCTATTAAGCAGGAAGTGCTGCAGTCAGCTCCCTTCCTCCGCTTACCAGGCAGCTGGGAAGATTATCTAAATCAACTGGATGACCGCTACAGGCATGAAATTGAACGAAAAAACAGAAGGGCAGAAAACTACTTTCTCCCTGCGAATTGGTATATCGTTGAAGATGAAGGACAGCTGGATCAAGAACTGGAAAACTTCCTGGAATTAATGGCTCATAACCCGGAAAAAGAGTCCTTCCTGACCGGAAAAATGATCACCCAGATGAAATCTTCAGCCCGAGAAGCCTTCCTCTCCGGCTGGCTTCAACTGGCATTCCTGACTGTCGGGGATATCAAAGCGGCGGGTTATCTGAACTTTGACTACAATGGGAAAATCTGGGTATACAATTCGGGGATAAATCCCATGTTTGAGAATATTTCCCCAGGTTGGGTATTATTAAGCAAAATTATCCATTGGAGCATAGAAGCAGGCAAAACCGAACTTGATTTTATGCGGGGAGACGAAGCTTACAAATATAACTTTGGGGGAATAGATAGACATGTATTGCGCATACAAGTATCCCGAAAATAAGGATTATTTAGCTACCAGAAATTGACCTTTTGGTAAGTTTTTTTTATGAGCTGGTACATAAATCAGGCAACGGATCCCCCTGCTCCGTTTAGGTATCAAATCACTCTGGGAAAACCGGGACCTGCTGTGTGGATCCGTTCCGGGTGTTCAGTCCAAACACCAGGTATCCTGGTTTCGCAATCCGGACATGTCCCCTCTGCGGTAATCCGGTATTTCAGTATCAAGTATCCACGTCGGTCAATCAAACTGGACTGGCAGTTATGACAAATAGTGTTCTCGTACTTCCCAACACTACCAGGCATATTCCCGGCATAAATATAATTTAGCCCTTGTTTTTTGCCAATATCTACAGCTGTGAGAAGTTGAGCTGCTGACGTCCTTGGTTTATCCATCATTTTATAATCCGGCCGGAATGCTGTGACATGCCAGGGAATATGGGGTGAAACAGACTGGATAAACCCGGCAATATCCGCTAGCTCTCCGGGAGAATCATTAAATCCAGGAACGATCAAGGTTACAATCTCTACCCATAACCCCAATTGATGGGCGTATTGGATGCTGTCCAGCACAGGCTGCAGTCTGCCGCCCAAGTCGCGGTAGTGATCATCCTGCATGGTCTTTAGATCTACTTTAAAACCCTGGGTAACGGGTTTAAGGTAATCAAGAACATCCGGAGTAGCAAAACCATTGGATACATAAACCTGTTTTAACCCGGCCTGGCCAGCTTTGATAAATATATCCCTGGCCCATTCCGAGGAAATGAGGGGTTCATTATAGGAAGAAGCAACCACATCAGCTCCATATTGTTTTCCATATTCAACTATTTCATCACTGGATATCTTGCGGATAATACCAGAGAGCCGTTCCGAGTCCTTTTCCCGTAAAGCCTGGGAAGTAAGCCAGTTTTGGCAGTAGTCACATTGCAGATTGCACCCCAGCATACCAAAAGTCAGCGCATCTGAACCAGCTAAAAAATGGTAAAACGGTTTCTTTTCTATAGGATCCACTTGAATCGAGGAAACATAACCCCAGGGAACCTGCAGCTTGCCGTCCCGGTTAAATCGGATTTTGCATACACCGCGCTGTCCATCCCGGATGAGACAGGTATGAGCACAAGCCAGGCAGCGCACAGAGCTGTCGTCCACTTTTTCCCCCAAATCACCCGGTCGGGTTAATCGGTCAAGCTCTTCAACCAAACTCATTCAATTTCCCTCTCCCAATAATTCCGGGAATTACACAAAATGGGTAGCCAAAAATCACCTATAGTTAATTATAATCTGAATATGATTACAATCGTGCTTCAAGCGGGGGGCAAATCCACCCGAATGGGAAAAGACAAAGCCTTGCTCCCATTCCTGGGAATTCCCATAATAAAAAGACTTCGAGACCGATTCTCGAATCTGGGAGATGAATTACTGGTGATCACCAATGATTTTTCCGATTACCAGGATCTGGCTGTACCACTCCATAAAGACATAATCCCTGACCGCGGGGCGCTGGGAGGATTATTTACAGCTCTGTCAATATCAAAAAATCCTGTTGTGGGAATAATCGCCGCCGATCTGCCTTTCGCCAGTTCTGCGTTGATGGCTCATTTAATTAAAACTCTTTTGGCTTCAGATGCCGATGCAGTGATACCCAGCACTGAGAAAGGTCTCGAACCGCTCCATGCAATTTACCGCCGGAACACCTCACTCCCCCTGGTAAAAAGAGCATTAGACCAGGATCTGTGGCGGGTGAATGCCTGGTTTGATCAGGCTGAAATTCTAATCCTGACCCCGGAAGAAACCAGGAAAGTTACCTCTTCCAAGTATACGTTTATTAATCTTAATACACCAGAAGATTTACAAAAGGCTGAGAAATTAGCCCTGGACTTGGGCTTGGATTCCTAATTATAAGAATATTTCATTTCCAGGGTATTGAGACAATAAAACGGCCCAGCCAAACAGCTGATAAACCGAATATTAGATGTAAACCAATATTGGCGAATGAAAGAAAATCGTTCCCGTCCTTTATCAGGCGCACAGTGTCATTTCCAAAAGTAGAAAATGTAGTAAATGCCCCCAACAATCCAATAAACACAAATGAACGAGCTTCAGAAGAAAAAACGCCCCTGGATTCAGCTAATCCTGAAAACACTCCTATCAGCAAGCAGCCTAAAAGATTAACCGCCAGGGTTCCGTAGGGAAATGTTATACTTTTTGACCAACTCTGGATGAGTCCGCCAACGCCGTAGCGTAGTAAAGCCCCCAGAAAGCCACCCACTCCAATTAACAATAAATTATTCATGCTGCGGACTCTCCTAGTCTGAATATCTAGGAGTCATCAGCGCAACGGTCGTTATCAGTGGACTCCATCACCTTCAAAACGAGGTAATTTTATCACATCAAACCTGAAATCTTTTATAAATTCCCCTCTGAATAGTCTTCGTGATTTATTCCGGGTTGGCATAAAGGAGTAAAATGTATTGATGGCTCAATTATTATTCCCTTGTCCTTCAGCCAGTTTTTCGTTATAGTAAAATTAATAGAAGTTATCCATATCCAACATCAAGGAAAGATATGACCTATCACGATATTAGTGTAGATTACGGGGACCAAACCATCAGTCATTTTATTCCCAAAGGACGGGGAGATGTCCTGGTTATTGAATCACCCGAGGTAGTTTCACTAAGCACCTCCATAAAGGAAAGCCTGATTGAAGTTCTCGAAAACCCGACCAACAGTCCCCCGCTCAAAGACCTGGTTCAAAAGCACTATACCGGCTCAGGGAAAAAAATCCTGGTTCTGGCAGATGATAATACCCGACCCAACATTCACACAAAAATTCTTTTCCCCTTTCTCCTGAATTATTTAATCACCAACTGCAGGGTGGATAAAAATGATTTGAGGATTTTGATTTCTAGCGGAACACACCGTCCCCCAACTGAAGAGGAAATTGGAGAAAAAATCCTGGGAGATGAAGTTTTTCTTGATTTTCAGGGCCAAATCCTGATTCACAACGACCAGGAAAACCTGGCTGATTTGGGTATCTCAAAAAGAGATACACCGATCACTATTAACCAGAACGCCATTGACGCCTGTCTGATCATTCCTGTTACAGACTCGGAGTACCATTATTTTGCCGGTGTGGCAGGTACTGTCAAACAACTCTTCCCGGGAATATCAGGCCGAATTACAACGAATACGAATCATACCCGGATGTTTGACAAAGAGCTGGGATTTACCCCAGCCTGTCGCATGGGAAACACAAAAGAGAATCCGGTTATCTCTGACATGAAAGAAATGGCTGAATTAGTTCAAAAACATACACCGGTCTTCTGTATTGATGCAATAATGGATCATGGCGAAATTACCCAGCTCAATGCCGGGGATATTCTAACCTTGCATGAAATGGCTCAGGAAATACTGTTCCACCGCCGGGTAATCACATTGAATCAGCCGGCAGACCTGGTTATTGTGACGGTGGGAGCACTAGGTATAAATCTCTTCCAGTCAGGAAAAGGCATTCATGCCGCCTGGAATGCTGCCAAGAAACCTGGGGGAACAGTACTGCTGCTCGCTCCCTGTGAAGATGGTGCTGGAATTGCCGGATACCAGGAAACTATGGAGACTATTCAAGGAATGGACCTGAACGAAGCTCTTTCCTGGGTTCTCGACCATAAATGCAGTCGGGAAACCTTCCGGATTGGCAATCAAAAACCAGTGGACACCTTGCGGATACTTAAGACTTTGGGAGAAAACAGGATTAAGATTTTAAGCAGGATGAACCCGGATGAACTCCGGAGGGTCTACCGCATGGATCCGCTCCCAAACCTGGAAAACCCCCAGGAGACCCTTCGGGATTACCTGGATAAATTCCTTACTGAAAAACCTGAAGCCCTGATTTACGTGCTGAAGGATTCTGGATTATATGTGGTTACAGACAATAATAGTAAAGATTAAGCTATTTTTAATTGAAACCTGACACAAATAAAATCAATATTTTGGAATATGTGACAAGTATCGATTAGTATTGACAGTGTTGGCAACAGCCTTTATAATCCCGCCTTGATTTTTGGGGCTGAGAAAAATCCATTATTAATTTAATTATCTTGAGGAGAATTACAATGAGATTGAACGCACCTAAGAAGAATACCTGGATTATCGCAGTGGTTATTGGCGTCGTAGGTATTATCGCGAAATTTGTAGCAATTCCTTACCTGTCCATCTATGCTTTCTGGCTGGTAGTGATCGCGTTTGTTCTACTTGCCCTGGCAACCTACCTGAAAGGTCTCTAAGTAATAAAAAGGATCCCGGAGCTTTAAAAAGCTCCGGGATCCTTTTATCAAAAGAACCGCATCCGGGGTCAGCCCCATCGGATGCGGTTTTGTTTATTAATTTCACCTTCACTCAAAAATTACTTCCGGATAACCCAGATCTCTGAACAAACGATCCAGGAAACTGATCGCGTTTTGCTCAGCCAAATCCAGAATGCCATCTTCCAGGGCACTTTTTTCAATTTCAAATTCTGCAGCACGCCGTGCTTCTGTTTCTAGATTAACTTCACCATGAGTGAAAAGACCTGTATCCCGGTCGTAAACATAGGATTGCTCATTGTCCAGTGCCGTAATAAAAATCTCTACTTCTGGCAATGTTACATAAAGCACACCGTTTTTAACTTCCAAATCTTCCGGGGACAGCTTATTAAGATCAATCCCCGCTATCACTTCTCCATGGGCAACAAAGATCAATCGGTCTCCTATCAACCAGTCAAAGGCTCCCTGGTGAATTTCCGCGGTAATGATCTTTTCCAGGCTAAATTTGATAGTTTCCAACCGGGCAAGGCTCCGGATTTCATGGACAATGGTTACCGGATCGGGAAGAATTGTTGGCGTTGGATGAAGCACTTCAGCAATCTGGGTAGAAAGATTGTTTGTCATCTCCCTAACTGGAAGAAGCTGGCTGGAGATTGAGTTTTGGACTGAGTTAACCAAAATCACACCAACTACAACCAAAATCAGGAGGACTAGAATCTGAAAGGCCCACTGATACTTTTTCATTTTTTCTCCTATCTTCTTAAACTAACCGGGGACCAAATTTTCGATTTCTGAGGCTTTTTAATTAACCCGTTAATAAAAGGTTAGTTATTCATTTAGTTTTTCCTGCCAGAGTTCAAGGATCATGACAGCGTTCTCAGCTTCCTTCACGTTGATGTAAAGATAATCATGAAAGTAGCCAGATACCACATTAACACTGATACCTTGAGCTGCCAGGATTTCCGCTATCCTGGACAAGAATCCCACTGCCTCAAGACTGGAATGGACCATGAGGGATATGCGCCTGAAAACCGGACCATAGGTCAAGTTATCCAGATCCGCCTGGCGCTTATCAATAATCAGAGAAACTCCTTCCTGCTCTCGATAATATCCCTGGCAGGACGTCAGGTATTTCTCAGCTTCATCTGTTGGCAGGGAACAAAACACCATCTGCTCATCATCAAGAACTGGCTGCATCTGTTTAAGTAGAGATTGCAAATCTGTTTCACCCTCATTGTGTTCCATTTACTTCTCCTCTCTAGTTCAGATCCGGATCTATAACAGGATTGCATTAATAATTTCCCACCAACGTGCGTGGGGGGGGGTTTTTCAGAGGAAAATTACCTCTCCAGGCGAAAAATTAATTTTTTCCGGTTTGCTTGCTGGTCAATATTATTATAGTCAATATTGGGATAAATTCGGGTGATTGTCAGTTCCATCCCGTTAACATCTAAGCTTAACGTTCAAAACAAACTGGTTTACGGGGCAAAGCAAGACGATATCCAGAATTTGACTTGACAAACAGTTTTTGATTTGTTATATTTACTTTGTATCACAAAGTTCTTTGTTGTTGGATTTTCAAGTCCCGAAATCAGGAGGTTACAATGTCTGCCCAAATTAGCCTGAAAGATCTAGAAAAGAATGTTTTTCAAAAATCCTTCCAGGACGGATTAATCGATATCCAGATTGGCTGCGTGTTAGTGATGTTTGCCGTCGCACCTTTACTCAGCCCTTATTTAGGAGATTTCTGGTCCTCCATGATATTTCTGCCCTTCTGGGGGGTAATCTATCTGGGGGTGCGGGAAATCAGGAAAAAAATTATCCAACCACGGGTTGGGATTGTCGAATTTGGGAAATACCGTAAAACACGGCAAAAAAAGCTGAACCTTGTAATCCTGGTTTTTAATTTACTGGTCCTGGCCCTTGGCGTAGCGTCATTTTTTAACTTTGCTGATCTTCCCGGGTGGGTTCACCCCATTCGATTTTCAGCCGTGATTCTAGTGGGCTTCAGCCTGGCAGGGTATATGCTGGAATTCCCCCGCCTCTATTTCTATGGGATTCTCATTTCCCTGGCTCCGCTGATTGGAGAATTCTTGTACACTACATTTCACGCCTCCCATCATGGATTTCCAATCACTTTCGGAATTACCTCCCTGTTGATCATCCTCTTCGGACTGGGCACCTTCCTGCGTTTACTCAAAGAACATCCAGTTGTTTCCCAAGAGGAGTTGGAATGATAGACGAATCCAGGGAAATCAAAGAAAACCATCCCTTATCAGATATTGATCAGGTTATCCATGCACCCGCAAGGTTAATGATCCTGGTTCTTTTGTATGTGGTTGAAAGTCTTGATTATGTTTTTCTAAAGAACCAAACCGGTTTATCCTGGGGGAATTTATCAACCCACCTGGGAAAATTAGAGAACGCTGGATATATAGATATAGAAAAAGGCTATCAAGGGAAAAAACCGCAATCAAAAATTAAACTAACTCCCCAGGGCCGAGAGGCATTCAAAAACTATAAAAGCAACCTCCAAACGGTGCTGGATGATTTACCGGATTAAATTTCGGACTAGAAAATGTAGAACTGCAAAATAATCACAACTGTGATCGCCCCGGCCATCACCAGCGTGATATGCAGGTTCAGTAAAGCCAGGATAAACGCCGCCACTCCGCCTGCCAGCCCCAACAGCGGTTGATCTTTCTCCACCAGCAGGACTCCCGGAAAAATCAAGGCACCCAGCGCAGCGTAGGGGATGCTTTTAAGCCATTTTTGGAACCAGGCAGGGAAGTTGAAGCGATCCAGGAACAAAGCAGGAAGCAAGCGCGGGATATAGGTTACAACCGCCATACCGATGATCAAGATCAGGACAGTCATGCTTCCTCCTTGACCAAAACTATACCCAACCCAGCTGCCAATACTGTTGCCAACACAATCGCCCATCCAGAATCCAGGATAAGCCCCAGCAAGGAATTTACAACCATACTGACCAGGGCAATAAGGCCAAAGCTCAATGATTTCCGCGCCGGGGGGACTAAAAGCCCGATAAAAAGCCCATACAGACCTACAGTCATCGCCGTAGTGATTTCCTGCGGAATGAAACTGGCTCCCAGCCCACCAACTACTGTACCCGACACCCAACCCAAATAGGCAGTTCCCATCAATCCCGCCACGTAACAAGGAGTCCATTCTTTTCCCTGGAGCTCGCTTGCTCCTCCAAGTGTGAGCAGGGCAAAAGTTTCATCTGTGATTCCAAAGGAGAGCAGATTCTTCCACGATTGGGGGAAATGCCGCATCTGATCATTAACTGTCAGGCTCATAATCAGGTGACGCATATTCAAGAAGAGGGTGGCTGTGATGATCTGGGCTGCTCCAGCGCCTGCCAGCAGCATACTTACCCCCACAAATTGACTGGCTCCCGCAAATACAATTACGGACATCAAGGTGGCTTCAATCCAGGATAGCTGAGCCTGGACAGCCAGGGCGCCAAAAGCTATCGCTATAGGAAAGTATCCCAGAGCAATGGGCAAGCCGGATTTTATGCCCTGGATGAATTTGGTATCAGCTCTCATTAATAGTAATTCCAGAGAAAAAGAGATAATAATCAGGGATTATTGGATCAAATACCTTTCGATGGTTTTTTCTTCTGCATTTATGACAGGAATCACCATCTTTCCTTCTTGATCACGTTCTACAGTCTGACCGGAAGCGTAAATCAAGTCAATGCCAAATAAATCTTCTTTATTTTCTTCCGGATCATTAAAACGATTCTCGATATGTTTGTGGCCAAATAACAAACCATTCACCCGGGGAGGTTGATTTAATCGTTGGGAAATTACTCCCTTTAAATCTGCTTGGTCCCTTAACCCATGATAATACAGGAAATCAAATGGATGATGGTGAAGAACAACAAAAACGTTTTCTACTGCCGGATTCTCTGCCAAGTCCTCCAGCATTTGATCCAATTTTTGAAGTTGTTCCTCTCCCAGGTTTCCCTGCGCCCCCCACATCTCAATACTCTCTATTTCCTTCGCCATGGAATCGAGCAAGATAAACGCTTGCCCATTAATTACCTGTAGATGGGGATATTCTTTCACTCCAGAAATCAATGAGAAGAAATTCGCCTGGCTCTGGCGGCTTTCCTGGAAACCTCCTAGACCATAGTCATGATTACCCGGGCAGGCCAGTACAGTAAATCCATTTTCGCGCATACGGGTCAATTGTTCTTTAGCCTGATCGAACTGCCAAGCTTTGCCATCATCTACCACATCACCACTGATGATTACCAGCTCGGATTGATGTTTATCCTTATTATTTAGAATCCAATCCACGATAATCGCCGATTTTTCTCTGTTATTAGACTTCCCAATATGCAGATCTGAAAGATGAATAAATTTCAATGCTCAACTCCAAGTTATTCCAATCATTATCACTTCTATGATAAATTTACACTCAATAACATGCACTCAATTTTCTATCGTCCATTTCCCCTAAAAGCATACCATAGGTCAATTGCTACTCAATGTTGATTCTAAATTGTTCGAAATTTGTTCCGGATTTCCAAAGCCTGGTCTCGCTCTACGCCTGCCTCTTTGGAATATTTTTGCCACCCTGATACTGCATCAACAATTTCCTCAATAATCAGTCTTTCATTGCGGATTCCCATCTCCTTCCCAACATGAATCAAGTCCCCCCTAGAAAAGTCAGTTATTTGAGTTATTTTGGCAATATCTAGCTGATTGATCGGGATAACACTTTATTGTACTGCCCACTGCAAGAATGACGGCAAAAGTGAATACTTATTAATTTCTGAATTTGAATATTCTTTTCCGCCAAGGATAGATTCTGCTGCATTTAGTCCGCTCTGGACAGCTGGTCCAATCCCCTCCCCCATATCGAGGGTTGCCAGACCAATTGAGTCGCCAATCAGAAATATGTTACCTCTCTTATACTGGTCCTGATTCCCCCGCAAATAGTAAATATATCCTTCCGGTTGGAAATCCCTCTCAGACACCAATCCTTTCTTCTGTAATTTTTTCACCAGATATTCCCAGTGATCTTGAATACTGCTGCCCCGATCTTTCAAGGCAGCGGCATTGCCACCTACGCCGATATTTAAATATCCACCCTCTTTAGGTACATACCAGGCATATCCGGGCAAACCATTATCAAAGAACCACAAACGGCAGTCGCCATCTTGCCAATCAGCGTAAAATTCCTCTTCCAGGGCAACAATTTGAGCGCCAGTTCGGGGATGGGTCTTACTGAAAAAAGTATGGTAAACCGGGCAGTGCGTTCCTCCGGCACCAACCAGAAATTCAGCTGAATATTTTCCATCAATCAAATAACCCTGATCTATTAATGTAATCTCTTTTACTTCATGTGGCATTACAGGCGCTCCAGAACGCTCCAGCAACCAGTGATCAAATTCCACCCTGCGGATAGCATACTGTTTGCCAGGGCGGATGATTGGAAATCCTTTCAGGAAAATCTTTAAAAAGGGAAAAGATGTCAGGCTGTGGGGGTAATCATGGGGTTTAACTTGTAAATCCTGGAGAACCTCCGGAGTGACCCAACCTGCACAAATTTTTGGGCGAGGAAACGTTTTTTTATCCAGGATCAGGCAGTCAACTCCAGCCTGGACCAGTTTCCAGGCGCAGGCAGCTCCCGCAGGTCCTCCTCCGATGATGATAACCCGATGGTGCCTCATAGTTTACGGCAGTCCGGCTGCGGATCTCCGATCCGGGTAAATACTACCTGCCAGAGTTGGGTTTTTCTGGAACGGAATCCTCCGGCGCTGCTGAGCAGGTAGTACCTCCACATGCGGTAAAATCGTTCGCCATAGCGGTCTTTTAATTTCGGCCAGGCCAATTCAAAATTAGCGTGCCATGCCATCAATGTGGGATCGTAATCCGGTCCAAAATTATGC
>Ga0255364_10281_pt1 | contig 10898 bp, 12 predicted proteins | sample ANMaggSSYBR01G12_FD_182087 | JGI IMG/M metagenome (GOLD analysis project Ga0255364, IMG submission 182087) | Sediment cell enrichment communities from methane seep in Santa Monica Basin, California, United Staets - ANME aggregate JGI... | ecosystem: Environmental > Aquatic > Marine > Cold seeps >...
ATCAGAATTCAGGGTAGAGGCACGATGAATCGTGCCCAAAGCAGGACTAAACTAAACGCTATACGTTATTTAATATTCTGAATACTGACTCCTGGTTCCTGAATTCTATTTATTTGCGAGATACGATTCACGAGATACGAGATACAATTATTGTTTTCTAATTAAATCTTTTTAAGTAAATAGGTTTAAGTTAGATATTAATATAAAAAATGGGAGAGATTATGCGGGTAGGTTTTGGATATGATGTCCATCCTTTAATTTTGGGGAGAAAATTAGTTTTAGGAGGAGAGGTTATTCCATACCAAAAGGGTCTGGATGGACATTCAGATGCCGATGTCCTAATTCATTCCCTAATAGATGCTTTATTAGGAGCAGCTGGAGAAGGAGATATCGGCCAGCATTTTCCGGATAATGATGAGCGATATAAAAATATTTCCAGTCTAAAATTATTAGAAAATACTTATGAAATATTAAAAAGAAAAAAACTTATCATAAACAATATAGATGTTTCTCTGGTATTAGAAGAACCACGAATTGCACCTTTTACTATGAGTATGAAAAATAACATAGCTCGAGTTTTAAAAATATCTTTTGAAAGGGTGAATATTAAAGCTACAACTAATGAGAAAATGGGTTTTATTGGTAGAAAAGAGGGCGCAGCTTCTTATTGTGTAGTTAGCTTGAATGATTAATTAGTGATTACTCAGATTAATAAGGAAGATTACACATATTAGGATAGTATCGAGTATCGAGTATTACAGCGTACAGCGTATAGTTAAGAAAGAAGAAAAAATTCAGAAAATAGAAGACAGAAAGTAGAGGATAAGAAAGTATCGAGTATATATCCGATGCGTGAAGTGTAAAGCGAAAAGCGAAAAACGCAAAACTAAAACTTAAAACTTAAAATTGAAAACAAAATCAGTTTGGAGACCGAAAAAATAAACATGTAATAAGCGATAAGTAAATAAAATAGAATTCAGAAACAAGAAGCGAAGGCGCATAGAATTAGTCAGTTAACTGGTTTGATGTTTATTTATTAACTAATTAACCAGATAACCGACTAACCAACTAACTTTTTAGATACGATATACGAGTAAAAGGAGGGAGAAAATAGTAATTATGAAAAAGGGAGAAGAAGCAAGAGATAAGAAAATAGAAAAAGACGAAGAGATAAAAGAGAAAAAAACTCAGAAAGAGGAAAAAGAAGGGACAAAAGAAAAAGCAAAAGAAGAAGAAAAACAAGAGGAACATTTTAAAGAACCCGATTTACCTGTTCTTTTTGTTTGGTTTATAAGTATGTTGAACGGAAAAGCTTGGGAATATTTGGGTCTCATTATGAATCCCGAGACTAAAGAAATTAATAAAAATTTAAAAAAAGCTAAAATTGCTATAGATACTGTAGCATTTTTATATGAGCAGATTAAAGATGACGTAAACCCGGAAGATTTTAAACGGATCGAAAATTTACTAGCAAATTTAAGAATGAATTATGTGGAAAAGTTGAAAGAATCATAAAATGATTCTGGTTACTTAGTTTTTCAATTAAATAATTCCAATTTGTAGGACAGGCTTTTTGCTTGCCCACAAGAAGGAATATTAACAAGAAGAAAGCGGGGAGGGTGCAAAAATAATGAAAAATATTTTTCATAAAACCAGTCTAAGTTTAGTGGTCATATTGTTAATCTCAATTTTGGGCAGTGCAATAATTTATGCCCAGGATTATCAGACCTATTATAAAAATGGGTATGAATATTTTATTCAGGAAAAATATGATATGTCTGAACAACATTATAAAAAAGCTATAGAACTGAATCCTGATTTTGAGAATGCCCATTACTGGCTGGGGAAAGTATATAAACAGACCGGCGCTTATGATCAGGCCATAAAACAGTGGAAAGAAGTTTTAAGAATTAATCCTGGAAATCAATATGCCTTTAGGAATTTAATAGCCAGTTTTATGAGCACCTCCCGGGTTCAATCAGATAAGGCAAATGATTATTTGGATGAGGGAATTAAAATAATTGGAAGTCCCGAAGAATATCTTTTTAAAGGGAGTGCTCCTTCTGTAGATAGTTTATTAGGTGCTATTCCTTATTTTAGAAGAGCAGCCAGTATAGAACCGAATTTATTGGAAGCTTTTTACTGGATGAGTGAAACCTATCGAGTTTTAGGAGAAAAGAGTACCCGCCAATTTAATTCTTTAGCTATAAAAAGTTATATAAAAGTTATCGATTTAGAGGAAGTTGCTAACCCAATATCCTTTGATCATCCTTCTGCATATTGGCGCTCTTACATGCAATTAATCAAAGTTTATCGTTTTTTGGGGTTGAAAGATAAAGAAGAAAAATTATGGCTTCAGCTAGAGAAAGCAAAGTCACTCCCCTACAAACAGGTTTTAGAGAGAAAAGGGTATTTTGGTTTTGGCTATCCTTCACGAATAGAAGTTAACTTTAAGGATGGAGATAAGATAGAGAACTGGAGTTATCCGGAGAAGGATGTTGTTTTTACAGTAATCAATGGAGAAGTAGAGGGGGAGAAAGAGAAAGAACCCGAACAGAGTGAAATAGAAATAAAAATTGAAGAGATTATACTGGAAGAAAAAATACAACCGTAATTTAGTTAGCTAGTTACCTGGTTAATTAGTTAAGGATCTAAGATTAAATCAGCTAATTAAATTGACCGGTAGACCGTTGGGCTGGTAGATTAAATTGAGTTGTAACTTCCTGTTTAACCAACTAACCAATCAACCAATCAACCAATCAGGGAGGAAGAAAAATTTTTAAAGAGAAAGTAAGAATCAAACGTTTGGGAATAATGGGTGGAGTATTTGATCCCATACATTGTGGACATTTATTTACAGCTGAAGAAGCAAGGATTGAATTTAGATTAGATAAAGTAATATTTGTCCCTTGCCGTCAGCCTGCCCACAAAAGAGAAAATGATATATCTGACCCCGAAGATAGATATTTAATGACAGTCTTGGCTACCAGTAATAACCAATTTTTTGAAGTATCTAAAGTTGAACTCAATAGGCCTGGACCGTCTTATTCTATAGACACTGTTAAAGAATTTTTAAGGAAATATAACCATGAAGTTAAAATATTTTTTATCACCGGGGCTGATGCTTTTTTAGAGGTAGATTCCTGGTATAAAAGCGAGGAATTAATTAAGCTTTGTCAGTTTGTGGCTGCAACCCGGCCGGGATATGATTTGAATAAATTAGACGAAAAATTTAATAAAATTATTAAAATTATGGAAATTCCCGCCTTATCAATATCTTCTACTGATATCAGAGGAAGAGCAAGAGAAGGAAAAAGCATAAAATATTTACTCCCTCAAGAAGTGGAAGAATATATCTATAAAAAAGGATTATATCATAAAATATAACATTTTGTGCCTGGTACAAAATGTTATATTTTATTCCAGAGCTTCTTAAAACAAGAGATAGGAGATAAGAGTGGATATTGATTTAATAAAATTAAAATTAGAAAAGATGTTGGGCGAGGAGAGATTAGAACACTCGGTTAATACTTCCAAGGTTGCCCGTAAATTAGCTATAAAATACGATTATGATGCAGATAAAGCTGAAGTTGCCGGACTACTACATGATTGTGCCAAAGATTTAGATTACAAGATTTTGGAAAAGATGGTTTTAGAATATAATATCGAACTTGATGAGATTGTTCAAAAAATTCCTAAATTATTACACCCTTTGGTAGGGGTAGTTATCGCAAAAAAGGAATTTAATATTCAAGATCCGGTTATTTTGAAAGCAATAAAAGCACACAGTACTGGTGCAGCTCAAATGTCTCTTCTGGATAAGATAATTTATCTGAGTGATAAGATTGAACCTTTAAGGAATATGAACGGAGTGGAAGAAGTAAGAAAAATGGCAGAAATAGATTTAGATAGGGCAGTGTTAATGGCTCTGGATAAAGGATTACTCTATCTGATAAGCAAAAGTTCATTAATTCATCCAATTTCTATTACAGCCAGGAACGATATCCTAAGCAAGGTGGTTTTTGTTTAATGTATAAAAATATTTTAGGGGAAAGGGTAAGAAGAAACAAAGAAAGAGAGCTAAAAAAGAAAAAAGGGAAAAAAGTAATCTTAATTATGTTTTCTGTCCTATTATTAGCTTCCCTAATTTTTTTATTAAAATATTTTGGGATATTCCCCTTCAGCTCTGACATTATGGCTTACAATCGAGTAAATATCTTAATTGTAGGCTGTGACGAGATTGAAAACCATGGACGTGCGGATACCATTGTTCTTTTAAGTATTTCCCCCAAGACTAAAAATGTCCTTATCCTGTCCATTCCCAGAGATACCAGGGTGGAAATTCCAGGAAGAGGAATGGATAAAATAAATCATGCCTATGCCTTTGGAGGAGAAAAATTAATATCTAGAACTGTTAGCTCCTTTTTAGATGTACCGATTCATTTTTATGCAGTGGCAGATTTTAACGGATTTGTTAATATTATTGATGAGTTAGGCGGAGTAGAGATTGATGTAGAAAAAGAGATGCATTATGTGGATAAAGCTGGAGGAGTAGAAATAAATCTTTACCCGGGGAAGCAAGTATTGGATGGGGAAAAATCTTTGCAATATATAAGATTCAGGCAGGATAGATTGGGAGATTTAGGCCGAATAAAAAGGCAACAAAAATTAGCCTTAGCTGTAATAAAAAAAATGATAAAGTTTGATTCTATAACTAAAATTCCGCAGATATCTGAAGGGATGAAAGGATATATAGAGACTAATATAGAAGCACGAGATGCTATTGCCTTAGCTAATTTATTCAGGGGTGTAAATCAAGAAAAGTTTAAAGTTGAGACTATTCAGAGCAAGCCAGTTTACATTGAGGGAGTTAGTTATTTAGAACCTAATGTGGAAGAAGTGCAGCAAAGGGTAAAGTCACTGATCTATGGTAAAAATAGCGGGATTAAAGTCGAAGTTTTAAATGGAAATGCTATGTCGGGTATTGCTCATAAAATAGCTAAAGATTTAGAATTGCAGGGATTTGAAATCGTCAATGTTGGTAATGCCGACAATTTTGATTATGAACAAACTAAAATTATAGTTTATTCAAAAGAGGTAGATTTAGATAATCAATTTAAAGAATTGTTTAAAGATTTTGAGATTGTTAAAGAATATCAAGACCAGGCTAACTTAGATTTGGTTATAATATTGGGGAAGGATCTTGCAGATTAGCGTGGAGCGTATAGCGTTTAGCGTATAGTAGAAAAGCGAAAAACTATAATTTAAAACTCAAAACCTATATAGCGTATACATTTAGTTAGCTGGTTAAGAAATTAATACAAAACTAATTAACCATGTAGCTATCTAACTAGTTACCCAAGATGACTGGTAGGTTGAGCAACTGGAAGATTTCAAAAATATGAATTTTGAATTATTGTTTTATAGTTGTAGTTTTAACTTTTTAGCTTAATTAACTGATCTGACTTGTAAATCGTAACTTGAAATCTACTTAACCAGTTAACCAAGTAACTAACTAACAAAAAAAGGGAGGTGTGTTTTTGAATAAAAAATCATTAGTTATTGCAAAAATGGCTGTAGCTGCTGCCGAAGATAAAAAAGCAAAAGATACAGTAATATTAAATCTAAGCAAGTTGACTTTAATTGCAGATTATTTTGTAATCACCAGTGGTGATTCAGAACCACAATTAAAGGCAATAAGTAATTTTATTATGAGGAAATTAAAAGAAAACAAAATTAGATTATTGCATTATGAAGGCAAGCCTGGAACAGGATGGATATTATTGGATTACGGTGATGTGGTAGTTCATATATTTTCTAGAGAGAAAAGGGGTTTTTATGACCTGGAATATATTTGGCAGGAAGCAAAGAAAATTCGCTTATTAAAAAGAAAGAAAATATTAAAGGAGGAAAAATAATGAGCGCGAGTGAAGAAGGTCGGGGAAATTGGGTTTTTGGATTAATAATATTAGCCGTTGGCATCATATTTATAGTTGAAAATTTCACTGATTTAGAAATATGGGGAAGAGTATGGAATCTGTGGCCAGTAATTTTACTTATTTGGGGAATTAAAGAAATTTGGCAAAATAAATCTATTTTTTTTGGAGTAATATTAATAGCAATAGGTACCATCTTTTTGGGTAAATATTTTTTCGATTTCGTGATATCAGAAAATATCTGGAAATTTTGGCCAATATTGATAATTGCCTTGGGAATCGATCAAATTTTTAAATCTTTTGGAGGAGTTAGAGCTAAAGCCAAGAGGAAAATAAAAGAAGAAGAAATATAATTACTTTATGTCTGCTTCTTATTGTCGTTGTCGTTTCTTCTTTTTTAACTTTTTAATTTCTACCAAAAGGACTATAGCCCCGATACACAGATTAAAATAAAAGATTATAAATCTCCAGGCTCCTACAAAGAGACCTAAAAGGTGAAGAGGAACAAAGAAAGAAAATAATGAAGCAAAACCCATTTCTGCTGTCCCGCTGCCACCCGGAGTAGGCATAAAAGGTAAAATAAAATAGAATATAACTTGCATTACCAATACATGGGAAAGGTTAAAATTTAGGTTAAATCCCCTAAGAAGAAGAGGGGCTGTTAGGAAAAAAGTGCCCCAAAAGATAATTGTATAAAGGGTAGATAATAGCAGTTTAATCCAATTTTCTTTTAGTAGATAAAAACTCTTATGATATTCATTAATTTCTAGGGTTACCCTATCAAAGAAGTGTGTTATTGCTTCTTTTTTAGAAAATTTTAAGATACAGGAAAAATGCTGAATTTTAGAAATTATTCCTATCATTTTTTCTGGATATTTTGCCGTCAGAATAAATAAAAAGAGAAAAAACAGAGAAATTAAGATAGCTCCGTTGATAAGGATTGCAGAAAGAATGGTGTAATTAGTAATTGTTCTTTTAAAGGTAAGAAAGATGATAGGAGTAAAAATAGTAAAAACTAAGGTCTTAATCAAAGGCATAACAGTGGCAACCATAGTAGCCTTACCTAAAGTCATTTTATTTTTTATATCTTTATTAAATAGATATATTTGTGTGGGTAGGGTACCGGAGAAAAAAGGGGTTATACCACCAGCAAAGTTACTAATATAGTAAACTTTTAGGGATTCGGTAAAAGTAATTTTTTCGTTAACTACTTCAACAGTCATTTTTATTCTGAGAGCATCTATTACTGCAGCAAATACCATTAGAATAAAAGCTAAGAAGAGGTATTTTTTGTTAATATAGGATAAACTTATCCAAGTATCCTGGTTAATAGTAACAAAAGTAATAGCTAAAATAACTATAATTCCTATAACCAAGGAGATTATTAATCCCTTAAGAAATCTTTTTTTATCTAAAATTAACTCGTTCAAATAATCATTTACTCCTTGATTTGTAATTCAGCAATTAAATTAGTCGTTAGTGAATAGTCGTTAGTCGTTAGTAATAAATACAAGATACAAGTGCACGGTTTTTAGTTCTTAGTTTATAGTTTTTAGATAAGAAAAATTAGCTTATAGTTATCAGTTGTTAGTTATTATGCTTTATGTCATTGCGAGCTCTGATTTATCAGAGCGTGACAATCCCGGTTTGAGATTGCTTCCCCTACTTCCCCTGCTTTCGCTGGGGCAGGCTTGTATTGCTCCTAGTTATTCTCTTGTAATATTCTGAATTCTGGCTTCTAATTTTTTTCACTAGCTAACTAGCTAACTAATTCCATACACCACTACTTCTTCTTTTCAGACTTGCAACTTGCAACTTGTAACTCCAAACTTACAAATTAGAGTATAGCATATTTCCCTTTCTATTTAAAATTATACCAAAAGACGCCACTAAAGTTTACACTAACCAAAAGACGCGTTTTTTAAAAATATTAGTAATTCTCAAATTTTAGAGTATAATAAATAAAGTATTAATTAGAATATCAAATTATTCAAAAGGATGATTCATTAATGAAGGGAACCATAGTAAATGTAATTGCCATTTTTTTAGGGTGTTCAGTGGGATATATTTTGAAGAGTAAATTTCCTGAAAAAATTGGAAAGATTGTTATGCAAGCCCTGGGGCTAGCTTCCTTATTAATTGGTATGCAGATGGCCCTTAAAACCAATAATATATTATTGCTGATATTCTCTCTGGTAATTGGTGGAGTGATCGGGGAGATAATGGGCATTGAAGAAGGCCTGGAAAGATTTGGGGAAAGAGTTAAGTTAAAATTTAAAAGTAATAATACCTCAGAAAGATTTGTAGAAGGATTTGTAACTGCCAGTTTGTTATATTGTGTGGGATCTATGGCAATAATGGGTGCCCTAAAAGAGGGTTTAAGCGGTAATCCGGATATACTTTATACTAAATCATTATTGGATGGACTTACTTCCATCGCTTTTACCGCGGCCATGGGAATCGGAGTATTATTTTCTGCGATTCCGGTTTTTTTATACCAAGGAGGAATTACTCTGCTGTCCCGATTGATTAAAGACTTTCTTTCACCTGAAATAATTAATGAGATGACTGCAGTGGGAGGAATTTTAATATTAGGGATAGGCTTTGGATTATTGGAGATAAAAAAGATTAAAATAGGAAATTTACTCCCTGCTATTCTGGTCGCTGCTATTTTAGCAGCAATTTTTAAATAAAAACCTGACAAAAGACAGTTCTTTGGCATGTTTTTACAAAGTTATATTTTATAAATTTCATTGGTTAGTAAATCGCTTAATTGTGTAATTAAGTAAATTTATTGCAGTAAAATCGAATAAATATACGACATTGAAAGCTATATATATTATACGTTAATTTAAAATATTGGAGGTTGTACAAGATGCAAAAAAAAACTATTGAAGATTTAAAGGACAATCAATTAGAAGGTAAAAGGGTTCTGGTAAGAGTTGATTTTAATGTTCCCTTAAATGAAGAATTAGAGATTACTGATGATACGAGAATAAAAGCCGCTCTTCCCACTATAAAATATTTAATTTCTCATCAAGCTAAAGTAATTTTGATGAGTCATTTAGGTCGTCCCAAAGGGGAAGTGATAGAAAAATTAAGATTAGATCCGGTGGCCAGGAGAGTGAGTGAATTATTAAAACAAGATGTAAAAAAAGCTAACAATTGTATCGGAGAAGAAGTAGAAAAAGTCGTCTCAAACATGCAAAATAGTGAAGTTATCTTATTAGAAAATTTAAGATTTCATCCTGAAGAAGAAAAAAACAATCTGGAATTTTCCAAAGCATTGGCTAATTTAGCTGATATTTTTATAAATGATGCCTTTGGTACTGCCCATCGGGCCCATGCTTCTACGGTAGGAGTAGCAGAGTTATTACCTTCTTATGCCGGATTTTTAATGGCTAGGGAGATAGAGGTATTGAGCAATTTGATGGAGAATCCCGAAAGACCTTTTGTGGTAGTATTGGGGGGAGCAAAAATATCCGGAAAAATTGAAATTGTTCAGAATTTATTATCTATCGCGGATAGAATATTGATCGCCGGAGGGATGAGTTATACCTGCTTGGCTGCTTTAGGTTACGAGGTAGGTAATTCACTTTTAGAAGAATATGACTTGGAAATAGTTAAAAAGATGTTAAAGAAGGCAGAAGAAAAGGACAACAAAATACTTTTGCCGGTTGATTTAATAATAACCAAAGAGGTATCAGAAAAGGCTGAAAGTAAAATGTTTGAAATAGATAATATCCCCAAATATGGTACCGGGGTGGATTTAGGTAGAAGGTCTTTAATTAAATTTGAGAAGGAAATTAAAAAGGCAAGGACTGTATTCTGGAATGGGCCAGTGGGAGTATTTGAGATAGAAAAATATGCCAAGGGAACAAATAGAATAGCAAAAATATTGGCAGAGATGCAGGGTAAGGTTGTAACTATAATCGGCGGTGGAGATTCTATTGCCGCAATCGATAAGGCGGGGTTAACAGAGAAGATGACTCATATCTCTACTGGTGGCGGAGCTTCTTTAGAATTTTTAGGCGGGAAAAAACTCCCCGGTATAGAGGTTTTACCGGAAAAATAAGAATTTATTATAATCTAAATCAGGGAGCGGTTTTTAATTCACTCTTTAAGAATTGTTCCCTGATTCATTAAGGGACAGTTTTTGAATTTTTTGAATCATTCTTTGCCAGTGAGTCCCCCTCCAGTAATATTTCTTACAAGAAGGGCAATAGACAAACTTGTTTTGAGTTAGAAATACGTAAGGAGGGACAAAATTTTTAACTTCTTTTTTATCGACGTCTTTAGTGGGGGTGTTGCACAGAGAACAGCGAGAAAATGTTTTTAAATCAAGATCAATTTTTAATTTTAATCCCTTTATTATCCCTGCCAATTGTTCTTCCCAGTGGTCGCCCTTTACAAACAAGAAATCGCAGATATTTCGTCTTTTAATAAGATTAGCGTCTCTGGTGAGCAGTATTCTGCCTTCCTGCCGGGCAGTTAGAATGAGAGGTAAATCATTATCAAGGGAGGGATAAGAGGTATCGTAGCCTAAAATGCGCAGCCATTTAACCAATTTACCCAGCATTCTGTCAGCTAAAAATTTTATTTTTTCTATATTATTACTTTCCTTCATCTTTCTATATCAAATTCATTTTTAAAATATTTTAAGCTTTTCTTAATTGAATTTGTTTGCTGTATAAACATTAATTAACCAAAAAATATTTCTAAATTATTATATCACGCTATCATTTAGTTAGCCAGTTAAATTAGTCGTGAGCATATCGTATATCATATTTCGTATGTCGTATAGCAAAGAAAGAAAGAAGAAGGAAGTCAGAATATTAAATAGCATGTAATGCTTAGCGCATATCCGAAGCGTAAAGCGAAAAACTAAATTCGTATCTCATAAATAGTATTTCGTAAAGAAGCCAGTAGTCAGGAGTCAGAATCCAGGATTCAGAATATTAT
>Ga0255364_10339_pt2 | contig 10891 bp, 11 predicted proteins | sample ANMaggSSYBR01G12_FD_182087 | JGI IMG/M metagenome (GOLD analysis project Ga0255364, IMG submission 182087) | Sediment cell enrichment communities from methane seep in Santa Monica Basin, California, United Staets - ANME aggregate JGI... | ecosystem: Environmental > Aquatic > Marine > Cold seeps >...
TGGTCAATGTTCCAAGAGGTTCGAGAAGTTGGCCAGTAGGGCCGATCGAACCGGCCACAACCACAGTCTGTTCAGCTGCGTCAGCTTCAGCGCGGGCATTCTTAGCGGCAGCTTCATTCAGTTCGTGGACTCGTTCGGCCAGCCCATGGCTCTCCAGGCGAACAGCCGATCCTCCGAAAGTATTGGTCAGGATGACCTGGGAACCGGCTTTGATATAGGCGCTGTGGATAGCCCTTACTTTTTCCGGATGAAGGACATTCCATTCTTCAGGTGAATTGCCCGAATCCAAGCCGGCCGCGAACAACATCGTACCCATGGCAGAAGCGCTTTCAAAGGTAGCATAAACAAGGCTAAAACACAAATCTCCATATTTAAGAAAATCCTATGCCAAAAGTTACCCTGATATACGGTCCTGAAATAAAAACTGTCCAGGCAGTAGAAGGAACCCTGGTCGGAGACGTCATTGCCGCCTCCGGTTTACCCATTGAACAACCCTGTGCTGGCAAGGGAACCTGCGGGAAATGCAAAGTGTTGGTGGAACTTGGCGTTGCCAAACCTGATGATATAGAACTGAAGAATCTCTCTCCCGGAGAGCTTGCCCTTAACAACCGTTTGGCCTGCCGGGCCCGGATCCAAGGTGAGACCCGACTGGTTCTGTCCCCCATCCTGGTTTACTCCAATAAAATATTCAAGGGAAGTTCACGTTATAAAAAAGAAAAAGACTTGCCGCTGGGTTTAGCGATTGACCTTGGCACCACAACCGTTGCAGCATTTATAACGACGCTCGATAACGGTGAGGTCGCCGCCGGAAGTGGTGGGCTTAACCAACAAACGGTATATGGGTCAGACGTGATCTCCAGATTGGCCGCTGCCATCAATCATCCGGATAACGCGGAACGGCTTCACCGACTGGCACTGGCATCCATCAATCAAGCGGTAGATTCCTTGAATCTTTCTCCTTCAACCTGGAAACGTATAAAACAGGTAACCATTGTTGGAAATTGCGCCATGCACCATTTACTGGCCAACCTTCCCCTCGAAAAACTGGCATTTATTCCATTCCAACCTCATGACACCAAGTCCATTCCAGATGCTGCCGGGATAATGGATGGCATCTTCCCGAAGGGCGTAAAAGTCTCTCTACCTCCCCTGATCGGCGGTTTTGTGGGTTCCGACGCCCTGGCCTGCCTGGCCTATTTCGGATTTGACAATCCATCAGGCCCAATGGCTGCCATAGATCTAGGTACCAACGGAGAAGTAATGGTAACTGATGGCAGCAGGATCCTGACAGCGTCCACCGCAGCTGGCCCGGCTTTTGAGGGGGTCAATATCTCATGTGGATCCAGGGCAGTGGATGGCGCGATCACAAAGGTTGAATTAATTGAGGGGAAGATGGAGCTAACCACCATCGCTGATGCTCCTCCTCTGGGATTAACTGGATCCGGTTTATTGTCCGCCATCGCAGAATGCAGGCGGGTTGGCATTATTGATAAAGGGGGCAGGATCAATCCTCCAAAAGCAGAGAATTCAGACCTTGTCCAGCCAGATAACAGCGTTTACAGGATCGTGATTTCAAAAGAAGAAGGTATCTATTTAAGTCAGAAGGATGTCCGTGAGCTTCAAAAAGCCAAAGGAGCGATCCGGGCAGCGATGGATGTATTGATGGAACAATTAAAACTGCAGCCAGCCGACCTCGACCGCGTGATTCTAACCGGATCATTTCGCGGAGAAGTGGATATTGATGCCATACTTGATCTGGGCCTGTTGCCCCCCGTTAGAAAGAAAGTTGTGGAAACCGTCGCCAACGGGGCGGGGTTTGGGGCTGCAATGTTTCTTACTGAGGGTGGATTTGCCCACGGGGAAATGTTGGCCGAAAAAGCAGCCCAGGTTGATCTGGACCAGGACGCCAATTTCTATGACTTCTACATTGCAGGTATGGAACTCGCCCCATAGTATGAGAATACCCGAACTGGACCCAAACTCATCATCCCTCAGCAAAAGACTTAAGGGAATTCTTCTGGTTGTTACCGCATCACTTTTCTGGGGTACAGCTGGCATCTTCATCTTCAAAATTGTCGAGCTTGGCGGACTCAGCGCAGTTGGACTAGCATTCTGGCGGAATCTATTATCCTCCCTGATCTTGTTGATAGGTATCCTGATAATCGATCCAAAACTACTCGTAGTGAAGAAAGAGGACTGGCCTTGGCTGATAGGTATGGGAGTGATCAGCATAGGTTTCTTCCATATCTTCTGGAACATCGCTGTTCTTAGACTTGGTGCATCATTGGCCACAGTGATCCAGTCCAATGCAACTGTCATTGTCTCTCTACTGGCCTGGATCTTGTTTAAGGAAGAGTTATCCCTCAGAAAAATTATGGCGATCTTTGCAGCCGGCGCCGGGACAATCCTGTCAGCTGGAATGGTAGGGCAAGTGGATATTCAGGTGGATTCAGTGGGAATCTGGGTAGGCCTCGGGTCCGCTATCACATATGGATCCCTATCGCTCTTCGGAAAGAAACTCAGTGGAGTGTACAACTCCTTAACAATCACTTTCTAAATTTTCTCGATTGGTACACTGACCACCTTTCTTTATCAGGAGGACAACCTGATCCATGGCCTGTCGGAAGCGGAATCCTCCCATGGATGCTAGGCCATGTTTTGATGTCTACCATGCTTGGATTTGGAGTCTATACCAAAGCGCTTTCCATTCTCCCGGCAAGCGTGGCAACTATAATATCAACTTCTGAGATCCTGTTTGCAGCAATCCTGGCTGCAATTTTCCTGGGAGAAACTTTGGGGGGCTGGCAGAACCTGGGCGCAGCCCTAATTGTCATGGGAGTTGTGCTGGTGTCCTTGCGCACAAAAGAATCAAGATAATGTACGCTCAGGGAGAGCGCCAGCTCTCCCGAGCATCAAAACACAGGAGCTTTGCTTAAAGAATCTCCCCTATTCTTTCCAACGCTTTCTGAATATTTTCTTGAGAATTTGCATAGGACAATCTTAGATATCCTTCACCAAATTTACCAAATGCGTTACCCGGTAGCAAGGCTACCCCGGCCTCTTCCAAGATCCAATCAGCAGCTTGTTGGGAAGTCTTTCCCAGCTGCTTAATATTCGGAAAAACATAAAAGGCGCCTTTTGGATTCTGGCAGCTGATCCCTGGCAGCTGGTTCAACCCCGCCACGATCAGATCCCTTCGCTTCTTATACTCAGCCACAACAACATCAACCTGTTTCTGATCCCCCGTCAGGGCTTCTATCCCGGCAAATTGAGTGAACTGAGCAGTAGATCCTACGGAATGCATTAAAAGTAAACCAACTTTTATGGCCAAATCCCGGGGCATTATGCCGTACCCCAAACGCCAACCGGTCATGGCATAGGTTTTCGAAAAGCCATCCATGATAATGGTCCTTTCCGCCATACCTGGAAATCCCATAATGGAATCTAACTGCGGATTATCATAAACGATTCGGGTATAGATCTCATCCGAAAGCACCCAGCAGTCATATTTTATGGCTGATCTGGAAATATGTTCCAGGTCAGTTCTGGGAATGATCCCTCCTGTGGGATTTCCCGGAGAATTGAGGATTATCATCCGTGTTTTATCCGAGATCACCTCATCAAACACACTCAGATCAAATGAGAATTGGTTTTCCTCCAGCAGCGGTACCGGGACCGGTTTGCCTCCGGCAACACGGATCATCGCTTCATAACTCGGGAAACCGGGATCAGGGTAAATCACCTCATCTCCCTCTTCTACCAGGGCCAGGGTTGGAAAGAATAGATTTGGTTTGGCGCCAGGACTGATAACAACCTGATCTGGATGGAATTCCAAACCTCGCTGTCTGCCCGCATCCTCAGCAATTACTTCACGCAGAGCCGGCATTCCAATCGGAGGTGTATAACGGGTGTATCCATCCCGTATTGCCTGGATTCCCACTTCACTGATATTGGGAAAAGTCTTGAAATCCGGTTGGCCGATCTCCAGGTGAATGATATCCCGGCCATCTTTTTCCAAGGCTTGGGCCTTGGCTAAAACCTGATAAGCACCTTCTGCTGACAGGGTTTGGGTTCTTTTTGCAAAACTCATCATTTTCTCCAGGAATTAACCTTACTTTTGATAAATCCATGCTATCTGACATTAAATTGTAATAGATTTTTCAATGGACTCATTGCCATAATACACAATTCCAGGGAGACTTTCACAGGTAAGATTTATACTTGATCTGCAGTCCAGAGAATGAACTCAAGACCATAAGTTCTCGTCAGGATTGACAAGCAGGGGCTATTTATTACAATATATATCAATATATTCATAATTAACGGAATGGTTTATGATTTTCAATTGCTCCTGTAAACAGCGGGGGGTCGTAAACCTGCTTCCTTAGATAGCTGATCAAGATTGGTCTAGAAGGTTTAATACATATACCGTCTGCTATTAAACCAGGCATATATGACCCTACCGCAGCCGACCGTATCGTTTCCATCAGGACAGAAGACGCTTATGACATGGTGCGCTGCCTGGCCCGGGAAGAAGGTTATTTTATTGGTATTTCATCCGGAGCAGCTGCCGCGGCTGCCCGCCAGATCGCCAATGAGCTGGACTAGGGCGTGGTGGTAACTGTCTTTCCTGACGCCGGATTTAAATATCTTAGCGATGACGCATTATGGAGCGATTCATGAAAATTAATATCCCCGCAGACCTCCTTGATCAAATCCAGGCTCATGGTGAGAACACCTATCCATATGAAGGGGCGGGTTTGATGCTCGGACAAGAAGAAAATGACAAACGGACCGTTGAGAGTCTGTTATTTCTGGAGAATGCCAGAGAAAAAGACATTCAGCATAACCGCTACCTGATCACAGCTGAAGATATGCTGTTGGGCGAAAAAGAAGCTGCCCGACTTTCTTCGTCCATTCTGGGTATCTTCCACTCCCATCCAGATCTCCCGAATAACCCTTCGGAGTACGATCGTGAATTTGCAATCCCTTGGTATTCCTACTTGATTACCAGCGTGAACAATGCAAAAGCGGCTGGGAGTCGATGCTGGAGGCTAGAAGACGACCGGGAAAGTTTTTCTGAAGAGATCATTCAAATTAACTCAAATAGACAGAAGTAAGGCAGGATCAGTTGTAAAGGCCGCCGAGCCAATCACGAGAAGCGAGTTTATAATATTTATCAGTAGAGGAAATATGCCTACATTAAAAATACCTACACCATTACGGCCCTACGCAGAAGGACAAAGCACTCTTACTCTTCCCGGCGAGGTCGTGGAAGAAATTCTCGAGGGGGCTGTTGAAACGTATCCATTGCTAAAAAAACATCTATTTAATGACGAGGGGAAGCTAAGGCCATTTGTAAATTTATTCCTTGGCGAAGAAAACGTCAATCAACTTGAAGGGCTCAAGACCCCATTATCAGATGGGGACACCCTATTGATCATTCCCTCCATCGCTGGAGGATAGAAGAACCCGCAGGAGGGATTATGCTCCCTGAACTCTCACATAAGGAAATCCATCGTTATTCCAGGCATCTATTGATCCCTGATGTTGGACTGGAAGGTCAGAAAAAATTGAAAGCCGCCGCAGTTCTTATCGTTGGAACTGGCGGCCTGGGATCACCTGTTGCACTTTACCTGGCAGCTGCCGGTGTGGGTCGAATAGGGCTGGTTGATTATGATGTGGTGGATTTTTCCAACCTGCAGCGCCAGGTCATCCACGGCGAATCTCGCTTGGGAGACTTGAAGGTTCACTCTGCACGGGAACGGATGTTGGATATCAATCCAGAAATTCAGGTCGATGTATATAACGAGGTCATTAACTCAGAAAACGCCTTCAGGATCGCTGAACCATATGACATCATCGTAGACGGAACCGACAACTTCCCAACTCGCTACCTGGTAAATGACCTGTGTGTCTTAACCGGAAAACCCAATGTCTATGGTTCTATCTTTCGGTTTGACGGTCAGGCCAGTGTCTTTGACGCGGAGAGTGGTCCCTGCTACAGGTGCCTATTCCCTGAACCTCCTCCTCCTGGATTAGTGCCATCATGTGCTGAAGGTGGTGTTCTGGGCGTACTGCCAGGAACTATCGGAAGCATCCAGGCGACAGAAACCCTCAAGATCATCCTTGGGATCGGGGAAACGCTTGTTGGAAGGCTGCTGCTTTATGATGCTCTGGATCTATCTTTCCAGACGGTCAAACTGCATAAGAATCCCAAATGTAAGGTATGTGGAGAGCACCCGGAAATAACAGGCCTGATCGATTACGAAGCATTTTGCGGTGTGCCTGCCCATGATCACGATGAGGGATCAGCCGGTGATGAATGGGATATCACAGCCTCCCAGCTTTCATCCCGCCTGAAAGAACACCCGGAGCTGCGCCTGATCGACGTCAGAGAACCTCACGAGAGGGAAATATCCAACCTGGAGGGATCTGAATTAATCCCCTTGGGTCAATTCGCCGCCCGCCTGAATGAGCTGGACAGCGCGGAAGAGTTAGTGATCTTCTGCAAAGCGGGTACCCGCTCAACCAGAGCTCTGGAAATCCTGGCCAGCGCTGGGTTCAAGAAGGTGAAGAATCTAAAAGGCGGTATCAATGCCTGGGCTATCGATGTGGATCCCAGCCTGCCGATTTACTGATCATCTCAATGGCCAAACAAATATCTTCTAATCCTATATTGATGGCTAAAATACTGCTAGACCGGCTGGAAAGGATCTCAGCTGACTCTGGCTGGGCTCATCAAGCCAGCGGCGTACGGGCATCTTTAGCCAAAATCCTCTCACAAGAAGATCCTGATTTGGATCATCTCTCCCCGTTGTTGGATTTGGGTTTTTTGATCCTAGAAAACGCTGCGGGGGAAATTCCGGAGTAGAAAAGCTGACCGGAAAAAAGAGCTCTTTGCTCGCCGTCCCAGTCGCTCGTCGTCCCCTTTATACAATTTGCTCATCATCCCTTCATCTTTCCCTTCTGCTCATCATCCCACCATATTCCCTTTGCGGGAAATATTAAACGACGCCCGGGGACGGGCGTCGGAGCATCTGGGTAGGGATCAGCCTTCTGCTCATCGCTCAAGTTACACATCGTCCCATTCGCTCGCCGTCCCTTTTTTCACTCTGTTCGTCCTCCCACCTTTTCTCCCACCGCTCGTCGTCCCGTCTCCGGGACGACCTGAATATTAGCACTACTTCTTCTTGAATCTAAACCACCTCACACATTAAATTCATCTTATTTAGTGTTTACCATGTAATTAATAAAGGGGGCACATTGGTTTTCACACCAATTCATATTCCAGGTGATTTATATTTTGTAACAGGTACAGTAGTTGAATGGGAACCTCTCTTCATCAATAGGGTCTATGCAAACACCATCCTTGCTTCTCTTCATTGGCATCGCCTTAACCAACGAATGTTCGTGTTTGCGTTCGTCCTTATGTCAAATCATATTCATTGGATTTCAAAGCCTGTTGATCCTTACACGATTAATGACAATATCAAATCTTTTGCATCATTTACTTCACATCAAATATTAAAGACTTCCCGATGGCTCAAACATTATGACCTTCAAAACCTCTTTCGGAAAAATGCAATTAAAGGGAAACGACATAGAATCTGGAGAAACTTTCAAGCTAAAAATGTCTATTCACAGAATTTCTTGATTCGGAAAATGGAGTACATTCATAACAATCCTTTAAAGAAAAGTTGGTATTTGTCAGATTCCAGGTCAAGCTATATGTACTCCTCCGCGGGTTACTATGATAAAGAGCAAGCGCCAATTATTCCTATTGATGATATTTTTGAATATATTGAAAAATTAAAGAGATAGCGGGAATTATTAAATGACGCCCGGGGACGGGCGTCGGAGCATCTGGGTGAAGGATGAGCCCTCTACTCGCCTTCCAAGTTGCTCGTCGTCCCCTTATCTTTCCCCCTACTCGTCGTTCCATTCGCTCGTAGTCCCGTCCCCGGGATGATCTCATGATTAACAAATATTTTCCGGAGTCAGCTGCTCGCCGTCCCTTTTTTCCCTCTGCTCGTCGTCTCGTCCTCGGTCGTCAGAGCATCTGGGAAGTGCATTCTGTTTTAGTTATTTGGAAGAATATCACTTCACTCCAAGTCTAAATAATTTGCTATAATGATTGAACAATTTCAGCAGGAGTGCTACAGATGGAGCAGCCTCGAAAAGAGATCATCAGCTACCGGGAAGTCAGCAAACTAATCGCCCTGATTCTCCCCCAATTTGAGACCGAGTATAACGCCATTATCATGATCTCGCCTGGAGGCATCATACCCACTGGAATGATGGCCGCAGCAGCGGGGATCGATGAAATCTACCTTGCCCAAGTCCAGTTCCCCTCAGAAGCTGACCTGGAAGAAGCCAAACTCTTTACATGGCCCAAGGTCTCTCAATTCCCGGCAGACGCCCCTCTGGCAGATAAAAGGGTCCTGGTAATGAATAATGCTTGGGGCTCTGGTCGTACGACCTGGGCTGTCTATAAACAAGTAGAAGGTGCCGGCGGAATTCCCAGCACCTGCGTTCTGCACTACAATCCTTACCGGAACCTGCTAAAGTACCAGCCTGATTATTACGGAGCCATCACAGACGCGTATATAATTTATCCTTGGGACATAGACCAAGCAGGACCAGATCGTGTTTTTCTAGAAAACGGGGGACGTGGTTGAAATCCAAACTTAATTAGATAATAGAAATATAAACAAGAAAACCAATTATTAAGCCAAGTATTGTTCCCAGGAAAGCCTCACCCGGGGTGTGCCCCAGGACCTCTTTAAGCTTCTCTCCAGGTGGAATCTTCCCTTTAGAAAATTCTTCAATGATTGAATTGATCAAGACCGCTTGCCTTCCAGATTCTCGGCGAATCCCGGTAGCGTCGTAGATAACGATCATCGCAAATATTGCCGCGACTGTGAAAACCGGCTGATAGAATCCTGAATTTAATCCAATAGATAGTGCTGCCGCACTTACCATTGCAGAATGGGAACTGGGCATTCCACCAGCCTGGAAAAGCAATGCCCAGTTTATTTTCTTTGTAAAGATCAATTCAATAAGAACCTTCAAGATCTGCGCGATCGCCCAGGCAATAAGTGCAGCCATCAATGATGGATTAAAAATCAATACATTACGAAGCATCATTGTTTTCCTGCATTATATCTTCTACCTTCAACTCAGCCTCATCCAGCAGGGAAATACAATAGGAAGCCAGAGCCTGGCCGCGTTCAAAATACAGCAGGGTCTTCTTTAAATAATTTTAACCGCTTTCCAGGGTTTGCGCCAGCTCTTCAAGTTCTTGAAGAGCTTCTTCATATGATAATTCTTCCAGGGGCTTAAATTTCAGATCGCTCACGGTAACATCCTTTAGATCCAATTTTCTTCCCGGTAGGTTCCAAATACATCTTTCATTACTTCAGTGATCTCGCCCAGTGTTGCATAGGCATGGACCGCTTCCAAAATATAGGGCATAGTATTCTCAGTTCCCTGGCAGGCAATCCGCAGTCGATCAAGCGTTTGCCCTACCCGACCCTGGTCCCTATCTTTTTTCAATTGTTGAATACGCCCAACCTGTTTTTTGTTTCCTTCCGGATCTATTTTCAATATCGGGATCGCTGGTTCTTTTTGATCCTTGTGGGCATTTACACCGATCACTTTTCTGATCTGCTGGTCAATTTCCCGTTGATAACGGTAGGCAGAATCTGATATCTCGCCTTGGAAAAATCCACGCTCAATGGCTGGCAGCACACCACCCAGCTTCTCTATTCTATCAAAATATTCATAGGTCTGGCTTTCCATTTTGTCAGTTAATGCTTCCAGGAAATAAGACCCGCCCAGAGGATCAACGCTATTTATAACCCCGGATTCTTCAGCGATGATCTGCTGGGTACGCAAGGCAATGGTAGCCGCGTGTTCAGAAGGCAGAGCTAATGCTTCATCCATGCTGTTGGTATGCAGCGATTGCGTACCACCCAGCACAGCTGCCAGGGCCTGGATGGCTACCCGGACAATATTGATCTCAGGCTGTTGAGCTGATAATGAAACTCCAGCTGTCTGGGAATGGAAACGCATCAACCAAGAACGGGGGTTCTGTGCTCTAAATGTCTCTTTCATCTCCCGGGCCCAGATCCGCCGGGCTGCTCTGTATTTGGCAATTTCTTCAAAGAAATCATTATGGGCATTAAAGAAAAATGACAGACGGGGAGCAAAATCGTCGACCGCCAATCCTCTCTCTATGGCCCAACGCACATATTCCAACCCGTCTGCCAGGGTAAAAGCCAATTCCTGGACTGCAGTCGCACCAGCCTCCCGGATATGGTATCCAGAAATACTGATCGTATTCCAAAGCGGGACCTCTTCAGAGCCAAATTCAATCGTATCAGTCACCAACCGCATCGATGGTTCCGGCGGAAAGATATATTCCTTCTGAGCGATATATTCTTTTAATATGTCATTTTGAAGGGTTCCCCGCAGCTGGTCTTTAGATATACCTTTCTTTTCAGCCGCGGCGATATACATGGCCCAGACCACAGCCGCTGGAGAGTTGATAGTCATGCTGGTTGAGATCTTATCTAGGGGAAGGCCGTCCAGCAGGATCTCCATATCCTCCAATGTTGAAATTGCAACGCCGCAGCGGCCAAATTCTCCCTCGGCTTCTGGCGCATCAGTATCAAATCCCATTAGTGTGGGCATATCAAAAGCAACTGAAAGGCCTGTTTGTCCTTGTTCGAGAAGGTATTTAAATCGGCGGTTGGTCTCTTCGGCTGCCCCAAAACCCGCGAACATCCGCATAGTCCACTGCCGGGAACGGTACATCGTTGGGTGGACGCCGCGTGTGAAGGGATATTGACCGGGATAGCCGATCGATTCTTCGTAATCCCTGTCC
>Ga0255364_10345_pt1 | contig 10850 bp, 1 predicted proteins | sample ANMaggSSYBR01G12_FD_182087 | JGI IMG/M metagenome (GOLD analysis project Ga0255364, IMG submission 182087) | Sediment cell enrichment communities from methane seep in Santa Monica Basin, California, United Staets - ANME aggregate JGI... | ecosystem: Environmental > Aquatic > Marine > Cold seeps >...
AAAATAGAGATCAACAGGATGGAGATCAAAGCACAAATAAAGTGTTACTCACCGAGAACGACAGCAGCGAGTAAAACCAATCTTATACCATCGGTTCTGGTGCCTGGTTGCTAATAAATACTCCCATTCCTCCCCCGACGACCAAGACGGCTCTTTCCTCGACGATAAGTGTACCCTAGGCAAATAACATCCTTCACAGAGATGCCCATTCTGACCTGGACGCCGGCCTGTCTAATTGATGATCCAAACTGGCCCTGCCAGCCAACATGGACACCCACTCCCTAGGATGTGAAATTAACGATGTCTGCTGCCATGCTGAGGGTGATTTGATTTAAGAAATTTCAGCTCCAGGATGATCGAGTTGTTATCAGATTAACTTTGAAATGAGAAGTAAAAACTGGATTAACAAGGAAAACTGTGGACAAGATTTTTCAACAAAATATAGTGAAATACCCAGTCTCAATGTTATAATCTATTGATTATTTTGTTATTTGTGTTCTTACTCATTTAAGGATCAATTATGCGATCAAGTTTAAGAAACCTCCCCAGGCAATTTTCCTTGCGAAAACCGGGATTTTATTTACTGTTAGTTATTTCGATTTTAGGAACGGGTCTTTTCACCCCATACTCCGCACTGGCTCGCCCTTTAATGGCAGCCGTTCCCAGCGTTTCCTTAATTATTCCCTCCCCAGTGATGATCGGGGAGGATTTTAGTTTTACTGTCACTTTTGAAAATACCGGTGCTGATACCGGATATGGACCTTTTGTGGACCTGGTATTTCCTCTAACAGGTGAAGATGGAGATGATGGAATTGACTACTACTCAGCTTCTTACCTTGGCTCCGCCCTGGTTGATGATGTCCAGATCTTCCCTGGGGCACCTGGCACAACAGGCTGTGTCAGCCACCCCTGGCTGAGAGATACAAGCGGGGCTTATGTTGATGTTTGCGGTTCTGCAGGAGATAAATTTGTCTCATTAATGCTTCCCTTCGGTTCTTATGTTCCCGGACAACCGGCATTGAACATTACTGTAAATGCTCACCTCAGTATATTGGCAGATCTTACTCAAGACTTGATGATCTACGCCCGGGGTGGCTACATGTTTGGGGAAACACCGGAGGATGATTGGTGCTGCGGAGATGCACCTTTTGCGGTACCTTCAAGTACGGACAGTTCCATCTGGCCTGCTTCGCCTGTCACCCCGCAATTGATGACTTTCACCAAAGATTATTTAGGACCAGATAACACACAGGATGAAACATCCACTGGTCCAAACTTTCCCCGTCAGTACACACTGACAGTTGAAATCGCCAGCGGTCAAACATTGACCAACCTGGAAATCCAGGATTTGCTCCCGGATAACCTGCAGTATATTGGAATTGACCTAGCAAACACAACTTCCGGTTATACAGTAACTCCTCCTTCACCAAGCACAACAGATCCTGGCGGCATCCTGAGTTTGAACTATGTCACTGCTTCAGGAACTGTTGTGGTCACTTACGATTTTTATATCCCGGAATTATTCGATCAGAATGGAGATACGGTTTATGATGACCCAGTGATCGACCCTGTATCTGGTGATGATGTAGATTCGGATAATATCGCCTGGGCAGATGGGTCCTGGGACCCCGTAGATCCCAGAGATCCGATAACACCTGTTTCTTCGGATCCCACCTGTCCGACCTGTACACCGCTTCATACATTGCAGGATAAATCTATTGCCATCCAGAAGAACGTCAGTGTTGTCCCCGGAACCGGGGGAGGTCCAGCTGATGACCAGCCAGCTCCAGGCGCGATTCTGGAATATTCACTAGAATTCCAGGTTTCGGATTATTTTTCGTTTGAAAACCTGGTGATTGCTGATACGATTTCAGATGGTCAGCATCTTTTGTCTACCTCTGGTACTCCTAACTTCACACCCACTATAGAGGTGAATGGGAATCCGTATTATTTAGGAACGGCAAGCTTCAATTCATCCAATTACATTGTTTCCTGTGATTACACAGGTGCCACAACTACTCCTCCTTCAGAATGTACAGTTATTACAGGGGGAGCTACGGGGGATACCACATTAACTTTTAATGTTTCTGATGAAATTATTACCCGCCTTGAAAACGGAAGAATGTTGGGTGGTTGTGTTAACCCAGCAGGTGGCCTATACACCCCCTGCGATCCTGTCCCTCCACCTGGAGTTCCGGGTGATGGACCAACGACCGCGATAATTGTCTTCCAAACCCAGATCCTGGAAGAATTTGTAGATGATTACCCTTCCGGAGATACCAGCGTAGACCAGGGCGATGAGCTGGGCAACACAGCGGAAGTCACAGGGGATGTGCTGGACAATTCGAGTTTTATATTTGTGGGTACAGAAGAGGACGATGCCGCTGCCGGTGTGGCCATTGGCCGGGAAATATTAAGCAAATCAATTTTCGCTATCAATAACGAGGACGATGATACTACCTGGGATAGAGATAGTTTGGGAAGGGTAAGAATTAAACCTGGAGACAAAATCACCTACCGGTTGACTTATGGTTTGTTAACATCCGATGTGGAAGAGCTTACCTTTGATGATTATTTCCCGCTGCCTGTCTTTGACGTTGATGATCCGGATGAAGATGGAACTGGTGGTCACATTTGGACATTTACTGAATCAGTACCATATCCTCATGGATGCCCGGACCCGGGAGCAGTCACTCTTTTGCTGCCTTCTGACCCTGTAAATGGAGATACTTTTTTCCAGTATATGACCGCTGGGTTGCTCAGCGGAGAGGGTATACTCTCCCCCTCCATCTATAACACAACTCCGACCCAGGAGCCGGTTATTACTTCAGACAGCGCAGCTAACAAGATCAACATCTATTATGCAGACTATGATGATACGAGGAATTTATCTACGACTGTAGATCTGCTGTTCTCATTGGTTGTCTCTGATGATCCCTTTGCAGATGGACTGTATCTTACTAATATGGCGCATGCTTTTGAGGGCAGCACCAATGCCGGAACCAGCTCATCGGATGCCATCATTCAATTTGTCATTAATGAACCAGTGTTGGTTTCACAAAAAGGAATTGTGTGGACCAGTAATTCTAATGCTGTTTTTGTCCCGGCTGATGTTGGTCCTGCCGGGGTGATATTCCAGACGCCACCTAATCAACCTCGCTGGACAGGAACAATCAGCTCAGATGGTTTGGCTGCCAATCCGATCGACAGCAATGTCACAGGCGTTGATGCAGAGGATAAACTGACCTTTGCGATCACTATTGAAAACCAGGGAAACAGTCTTAAAGGGGCTTTTGATATCCAGCTCCGGGATATTATTGATACGGCTTATTACCTGACACCCGTAACGGGTGCTGATTTGAATCTGCAGGTATATTATGGAGATCGGACCGGTGATCCTGACAATCCCGGAAATCCGATTCAGTACCGGGCGCTTGATCCTGCGAATCCCTGTGTATCTGTAGGAAATGGAGATGACTGCGGGTTGGAACTCTTTGAAGAAGGAATTGAGTTAATTGATCCAGCGGATCCAGATCAGGGTATCTGCCAGACATATGATCAATATGCAGGGAATAATGTAATTTTGATCACTTATGACCTGGTCATCAAACCTGATGTGATTCCGGGACAGGCGATAAATACAGTATCTATGATGAATTATGCTGGCTCAGAAGGGGGACCAAATCACCTCCCGGAAGATCAGGAAGATGACGCAACAGCGGACGTGGGGGCTGAATTGTTAAAGACCCTGGAAAATACAGAAATAATTTCCGGAACAAATGACCTTGATGAGGTTGTCATCGGTGAATTGGTTACTTATAAAATATCAGCTGTTGTCCCGGAAGGGGAAGTGCCAAATGCCCGGCTGGTTGATCACCTGGATGGCGGTCTTGCTTTTGTATCATGTACTAGTGTGATTGCGTATTCTGATACTGCAGTGACGACAGATGTAACAACAGATTTACTCTCCGGAAGCGATTTTTCCGGGGTCTGCGGGACAACTGAAGCCTCTGGGGTGACCAATTTCGGTCAAGATATTATTTTTAATTTGGGTAATATAACCAACATCAACAGGGATAATAGTGATCAGGAACGTGTTGAGATCATATATCAGGTGGTTGTGCTTAACGTCCCAGGAAATCAGGCTTTAACTATACTAGACAACGCTGCTGAATACCTGATGAATGATGGAAGCGGAGACGTCAGTCTTGGAACGGCTGATGCTGAGGATGTAACCGTCATTGAGCCGCTGCTGCAGGTTACCAAAACGGCAATGCCGAACACCGGTGATTCCGGGGATACAATCACCTTCACTATTGATCTTGCTTATGATGGGAATAGTGAAACCACTGCCTTCGATGTGGTATTAGAGGATGTTATTCCTGCTGATATGACTTATGTGGGAAGCAGTATAAGCTGTACAACTGCTGGCGGTTTGGCAATACCGGATACCTGTGCTGAAAGCGGAGGAACGATCACTGTTGATTGGCTTGGGGCTGTGAAACCCTTTGAAAGCGGCTATTCAGCAACTATAGAATTTGATGTCACTCTGGATGTAACTGTAACACCTGGAGAAGTGATCACCAACACAGCTGACCTGACCTGGACAAGTTTAGCAGGCGATGAGACTTTACCTAGATCTACCTACAATACCTTGAGTGTAGAGCGGACAGGAGACAATATAGGTCCTGGCGGAGCAGCAAATGATTATCTAGACAGTGGTGATGTAGATGTCACCATTTTCAGCCCCACAGCTGACAAGATTATTACCGGAACCAACCAGACTTTCACGATTGGAAATGATGTAGCGATCGGGGAGCAGGTAAGCTACCGATCCAGTTTTATCATCCCAGAGGGAACTTCAACTTCCGCGCAGTTGGTTGATACGCTTGACCAGGGCCTGGCGTTTGTGTCCTGTGATAATGTTTATGTCACTGAAACAACCCCGGGATCCCTGATTACCACTGGATCATTTGATTGCAGCTCGGTAGTTTTCTCTGATCACCCGAACAGCAACCCAGATAACCAGGGACGGAGGATGGCGCTTGATCTCGGGGTGGTAACCAACAGTGATACCAACAATGGTACCGATGAATCAATTACAGTTGAATATACGGTAGTGGTCATTAACGGCGGCAGTAATGACCGGGGAGACAACCGGAACAATAATGCTGTTTGGTACTGGGATGGAGATTCAACTTCAGATTCTGCGGACAATGTCACGATCGTAGAACCAGAACTGCAAGTAACTAAAACAGCAGTACCGGATACTGGGGATTATGGAGACACAATTACCTTTACGATCGATTTACAGCACAGTGGGTTGAGTAATGTCAATGCTTATGAGATTGTCCTGGAAGATGTGATTCCTGCTGATATGACTTATGTGGGAAGCAGTTTAAGCTGCACCCCGGCGGGTGGCTTGGCAACCCCAGATACCTGTTCGGAAAGCGGGGAAACGATCACTGTGGAGTGGCTGGGGGCAGGGAAGCCATTTGAAACTACCCACTCGGCGACGATTGAATTCCAGGTTACGCTTGATTTGACCGTTACTCCAGGTGAGGTGATAACCAATGACGCTGATCTAACCTGGACCAGTTTACCTGGGAATGTATCTTCAGCGCAGTCAACCCATAACCCGCTATCGGTGGAGCGGACAGGTGACATAGGTGATATCGGCGGTGCGGTGAATGACTATTCAGCCACAGATGATGCCGATGTGACTATATTCAGCCCCACAGCTGATAAAGACATTCTAAGTACAAACCAGACTTTCACAATTGGAAACGATGTCGCGATTGGAGAGCAGATAACCTATCAGGCGAATTTCATCATCCCGGAAGGGACCTCTACCTCGGCCCAGCTTATTGACACTCTTGATCAGGGTTTGGCGTTTGTTTCTTGCGATGATGTGACCGTTACAGGATCGCTAAACGCGACTCAGCCAATGGATTGCAGCTCAGCGGTATTTTCAGATTACCCGGACAGCAACCCGGATAACCAGGGGCGGAGGATGACGATTGATCTCGGGGTGGTGACCAACAGTGATACCAACAATGCCACCGATGAATCAATTACAGTCGAATATACGGTAGTGGTTATTAACGGCGGCAGCAATGACCGGGGAGATAACCGGAATAACGATGCGACCTGGACCTGGGATGGAGATTCAACGTCAGACTCTGCAGATAATGTCACAATCGTAGAGCCGGAACTGCAAATAACCAAAACAGCAGCACCAATTACTGGTGATGGTGGAGATACCATCTCCTTTACGATCGATTTGCAGCACAGCGGCGTTAGCAATATTGATGCATACGAGATAGTATTAACGGATGTAATTCCTGCGGGGTTGAGTTTTATTCCCTTTAGTTTGTCCTGCACGCCTGCAGGCGGATTGGCAGTCCCGGACACCTGCTCGGAAAGCGGGGGAACGATCACGGTGGAATGGCTGGGGGAAGGGAAACCATTTGAAACCACCTACTCGGCGACGATTGAATTCCAGGTTACGCTGGATGATACTGTGAACCCGGCGGAAGTGATTACCAATGACGCTGATCTAACTTGGACCAGTTTGCCTGGGGATGTATCTTCAGCGCAATCAACTCATAACCCGCTATCGGTGGAGCGGACGGGAGACACAGGTGATATAGGCGGCGTGGTGAATGACTATTCAGCCACAGATGATGCCGATGTGACGATTCCGGATATAGACCTTGATAAAACGATCTCTCCGATAGAATATACAATTGGTGAGATATTGACCTATGATCTTGAGATCACATTACCGGAAGGGACAACCAATGGCTTAATTGTTATCGACAATCTACCTCTCGGTCTGGCATATGTCAGTCATAATGTAGATTCTTCCGGGTATGGAGGCTCGTTAAATGCCTCTCCTGGAGTTTCAGTAACACCGGGATCCGGGGGAGATTTGACGCTGAACTTTGGAAATACCTTGACCACGAGTGATAACAATTCTAACAATAATAGTTTTTTTGTTGAAGTAACGGTTCAGGTTTTGAACGAAGCGATTAATGTTGATGGAGCTTCATTACAAAACACAGGCCGGGTTCAACACGATGATGGTCCGGATGTGACGGATTTTGTTGACATTTTTATCATAGAGCCACTGCTTACGGTTGGAAAATCAGTGGATGATTCAACTCCTGCCCTGGGGCAAACCATCACTTATACGCTAGTGATTGCCCATGATCTGGACGGCATTGGAGAAGACAGCCATTCGCCTGCCTATGATGTCAACCTAGTTGATACCTTGCCAACCGGCTTAAGTAACCTGACAAGTATTGGATCATCTTCCAATCCGGGAGGATGCGCTGCTGGAATCAATACAACAGCCTCTACAGCAAGTGAGTTAAACGTAACTATTGATTCTATTCCTTACCAGTTACCTTCTCCGGGCTGTGTGGTGACGATCACTTTTGATGCCACCGTTGATAATTCGCCAAGCCCCACGACACCTGCCGTGGGAAGCACAATAGATAATACCGCTGATATCATCTGGACTTCTATTGCCGGTAGTGATGCCAATGAGCGTTTTGGAGATGGAGTAGCTGGCGGGTTAAATGATTATGAAAACGATGATACTGAAGCTATAACGATTACCAATCCAGATCTGCGGGTGACCAAAGATGACGGAGTGGCATTTTATGTTCCAGGGTTAACAGTCGTCTACGATATCGTTGTTGAAAATGTTGGCAATGAAGATGTGATTGCTGCCCTTGTTGAAGATGACATCCCGCCTCAGCTGAGTTCCTGGGATTGGGCTTGTAACGGAACTACCGGCGGTGCCAGCGGATGTGATGGGGTTGCTGGATCGTCAGTAAATTTCAGCGATTTTGTTGACTTACCAGCTGGATCATCACTCACTTACCAGGTTACTGCAAATATCTTGTCCTCGGCGACCGGTAATATGACCAATACGGTTACGGTCACCATGCCTGCTGGATATATTGAACCTACACCGGATGATAATACTGACAGCGACACCGATGTTCAAGAATCCCAGGCAGACCTGAGTGTAAGCAAGGATGACGGAGTCATACTCATCTCCCCAGGGACGACCATCACCTACACCATCGTTGTATCTAACCTTTCACCAAGTGATGTTTGGGGCGCTGAAGTAACTGATTCAATCCCAGCTGAAATTGACTCCTGGACCTGGGTATGTACCGGGACAACAGGTGGAGCAAGCGGTTGTACCCCGGCACCTAATTCTGCACTGGATTTCAGCGATACAGTCGATTTGCCCGCAAGTTCATCAATTACTTACTCGGTGACAGCGCAAGTATCCGCTGGGGCCAGTGGAACATTAACGAATGAAGTCACTGTAACTGCCCCAGCAGGAGTGACAGAGACTGATCTTGATAACAACACCGATGATGATGTAGATGGTTTCCCGGAAAACAATAAAGATCTCGTTGATCAGCTGCATGGAGTAACATCATTGCCAGATGTTGCGATCGGCGAGGTTTTGACTTATGAAGTAGTCTTAACTATGCCGGTTGGTTCAATGACAGCCTTGCACCTTATTGACACCCTGGATAGAGGTTTGGCTTTTGTGTCCTGTGAGGTAATCACTGGCCCTGGTTTAACAACGAACGGATCTGCGAGCTTCTCAGCAGTATGTACAAGCCCTGATGTTTCAACCTATCCATCTGGCAGTACCGATGATGAGGACTTAGGCCGCCGGGTTGACTTTAACTTCGGTACCTTGGCAAATAATAGTGCCGGGGAAGCAGATCTTACTGTTCGTTATCAAGTTGTTGTTCTAGATAGTCTTGAAAATCAAGGCAGTGGCTCTACACCTCCTCTAAATAACCAGGCCGAATGGATCTGGGATTCTGGGCAATTCTCCGATCAAGCTGTAGGTGTATTGATCTTGGAACCGGATCTAACTCTCACAAAAGATGTAGATTCCACTGTTGCCTATCCTGGCCAACTACTTACATTTACTCTGGTGATAGATCACAGTCTTGCCAGTGAAACGTCAGCTTTTGATTTAGAATTGACGGATATCATCCCAGACGGTTTGATTTATCAGCCGCCAATCAGGCATATTGCTGGACAAGCGCCTGACCAGATAATTGATGCTGGTGCGCCAACTTTGATCATCCGCTGGTTGGAGTTTGAAAACTTCGGTGTAAATTCTGTGCTTGAGATTGATGTCCTGCTGGACAGTGAGTTCCGCCTCACGAAACATAATCAATCCATTACCAATGAAGCTTCATTGTCCTGGACCAGTTTACCCGGCGATTTTTCTAGTGCTCAATCTACCCATAACCCGCTCTCAACTGAGCGATATTACGACCCATTGAGCAATGTGAATATCTACGGCACAGGTGATAGTGCTAGGATCAGAATTCCTGCGCTGCCGGATACCGGGTTTGCTCCGGGTAAAGTAACTCCACTTCCAATTCAATCTGATAATCAAACATATGGGGCCATGGATGGGTTGCAGGTTGAAATTCCCAAACTAAATCTATCAGTACCGATAGTCAGCGTTCAACAGTCTGAACAAGGTTGGGACCTAACCTGGTTGTGGAACCAAGCTGGTTGGTTAGAAGGTACCGCCTATCCCTCGTGGTATGGCAATACCGTAATAACAGGACACGCCTATTTACCAAATGGTCTTCCTGGCCCGTTTGTAGATCTGGGAACCTTATCCTGGGGAGATGAGATTATTCTTTATGCTAATGGGTTGAAATACACCTATCAGGTAAGAGTTAGAGACCTGGTTTCCGCTGAAGACCTGAGCATTATGGAGCACAAGGATCAGGATTGGCTGACACTATTTACTTGCAAGGAGTATAGCGAGATCCTGGATGAATATCTCTGGCGCCAGGTTGTGCAAGCAGTGTTAATTGATGTTGAACAATTTGATTGATGGAGAGTAAAAACCACTCACAAAGAGGCTGCGCTAATTACTTTTAGCGCAGCCTCTTTGTATTAAAAACGGCGTCCCCCGGTGGGAGCTTGGATTAATATGTCATTAGCCCTCCCAGAGCGGACACTTTGCGAGTGCGAAGGGGTAGTCGAAGGGCTCAGGACAGGAGCTGAGTGCCCTGGTTTTGGGGTTCAGTCAATAAAGGAACCTGTCCATTATTTGCAAAGGCAGTCTTTTCAGATGATCCCTTATGATTTTTGATCAATATTTCAAGTTTTAGGGCTATATTAGATTAATAATGGCCATTAAAAGGCGTTCAGGAGGTGTTTTAAAGACACAGGAGCGATAAAAACGGTAAATTGTATTGTTGATGTGTAAAACAAGTATTTATTTCACTGTATAGAGATTCTGAATTTCTGAACAAATTCATCAGCTTGAAGAAGAAATGAATTTAGAAAATATTCAGGATGCCCAGGTCTCTTTCAAGACACGGAGCCAGTTCTTATAGCAGATTTGCTCCATTGCTGAGGGTGAGAAGCCATCCTCAATTAGAAGCTGAATAAGCCCAGGAAAACCAGATACATCTCCCAATTCTGAAGGGATCAGTGTGCCGTCCAGATCTGATCCAAAAGCTACGTGTTCCGGACCAATTAAATCTGCTATATAACGAATATGATGGATAATTGATAAGATCGGAGCATCTTTTTTAGGTCTGCTCTCACCATCCAGGTCGTTGACGGAAAAAATCACCCCAACCACACCATTGGTTTCGGCGATGGCTTTTAACTGGGTATCAGTCAGGTTTCTGGATTTTGGGATTAACCCGTGGGCAGCAGTGTGGCTGGAAACCAGCGGGGCAGTGGAAAGGGAAGCTGTATCCCAGAATCCTTTTTCATTCAAGTGAGCCAGGTCAATTAGAATACCCAGATCGTTGCAAGCTTTT
>Ga0255364_10346_pt1 | contig 10841 bp, 9 predicted proteins | sample ANMaggSSYBR01G12_FD_182087 | JGI IMG/M metagenome (GOLD analysis project Ga0255364, IMG submission 182087) | Sediment cell enrichment communities from methane seep in Santa Monica Basin, California, United Staets - ANME aggregate JGI... | ecosystem: Environmental > Aquatic > Marine > Cold seeps >...
GGCTAAATTCGGATGATTTGTATTTGCCTGGTGCAATATCAGCCGCTGTAGAGTTATTCCAAGAAAATCCTGCCGCGGGTGTGATCTATGGGGATGCGGTATCTGCGGATGCCGATGGGCGATTGCTGAATGAACTCCGTTTCAGCAATTGGGGAACCCAGGAATTTCTCCAATTTAATATCATTTGCCAGCCGGCAGTCTTTATGAAGAGAACAATTGTAGAAAAAGTTGGATATCTGGACTCAAGTTACCACTTTTTCCTCGACCACCAGCTCTGGATACGTCTATCCCGGGAGACTGAATTTAATCACCAATCCGAGATCTGGGCTGTTTCACGTTTTCATCCGGATGCAAAGAATGTCACAATGGCATCCGAAAGTGGAGCAGAAGTGATCAGAATCATGGATTGGGCGGAAAAAGAACCTGACCTGGCTGCCATAATTGGTAATAACTATCAACAAGTTTGGGCTGGTGCATACCAGATAATCGCCAGGTACCTTCTGGACGGAGGAAAACCAAAAGAGGCTTTTAAAACCTACTTAAAAGCGGCCAGAACATGGCCGCCATCCCTCAGTGTGTACTGGCATCGATTTATATTCTCTGCCCTTGATGTCCTGGGAATGGGTTTCCTGGGAAAATGGTATTATTACTTAAAGAACAGGCGGAAACCTCCGATCCATAGTGAGGGATCCTTGGAAAATTGGCCAGGTCTGACCTTACACTGAAAAAAAACGGAGAATAGCTCAGGGATAAAAATGGATAATAACCCCCTGGTTTCCATCGTGACACCATCCTATAACCAGCAGATATACCTGGAAGAAACTATCCTGTCTGTGCTCAATCAGGATTATCCTGCTCTGGAATATTTTGTAATAGATGGCGGTTCGACAGATGGTTCAGTAGAAATTATAAAAGAATATCAGGATAAACTTGCAGGATGGGTCTCGGAATCTGATCTAGGACAAACAGATGCCATTAATAAAGGGTTTGATCGATCCGAGGGTGACATTATGGCCTGGATAAACTCTGATGATATTTACCATGTTGGAGCTATCAGCTCTGCAGTGGAATTCCTTCAGGCGCATCCAGAGATTGGTATGGTATATGGTGATACGGATCTGATTGATGAAGACAGTCGCAAAATTGGCCGATTTAATGCCAAACAAACCAACTACCGACGGTTGATGAGGGGTGGAGTTTATATCCCTCAGCCTGCAGCATTCTGGCGGAGGGACCTATGGGAAAGATCAGGTCCCTTGGATACTTCACTCTATTTTGCAATGGATTATGATTTGTGGGTCAGGTTTGCGAAAATTGCCCCGATACAATATGTACCTCAGCTATGGGCGAGTTTTCGAATTCATGATGGTGGAAAAACAATAGTTTCCGATGACCGTTGCTGGCCGGAGATGAAGAAGGTCCATAAAAGGGAAGGGGGCTTTATATTATCACCCTTTATGGCAAAATATACCTTGCGCATGATCCTCGGACCTGCTTGGAATTGGTACAAGATGAAACGCTATAAATCTAGTTAATTGTTCCTAGGAGTTATTTATGGATAGCTGGACTTTAGAAGAAGAAATTTTGCGATCGATCAGGCAATGGTACTTTATTCTGGGTTTGATAATCCTGGGTGCAATATCAGGATATCTAATCTCATATGCCTTACCTGCACCATATCGGGCGAGTGCTGATCTGTATGTTGGGATAGATGTTGTTCGAGTGAATGAGATGGAATTCCTGATTCGAATTGCAAAAACTGAACCTCTCAATCTGGATGATTACAAAAACTGGCAGTTAAAACAGGTATCCGATGTAATAAAGTTAGATCTTGTCCTTGACGAAACTTTAAAAAAGTTAAGAGGACTTGATCCCTATTGGTTAGATGTCTCATCCAATGACTTTAGAAAATCTATTGATATCTACTGGTATGACACAGGGATCTGGCGGTTAGAAGTATTAAATTCTGATCGTGACCTAGCGGAACAAGGAGCTCAGGCTTGGTTAGATACTGGCCATGAGAAGATATCAGAATATTTGATCATATCTGAGAAAGCATTTCTTATTGATTCGGATTTGCAGATCCTAAAGGATCTAATATCCCGCCAAAAATCTCAAATCAATCTTACAGAAGCGTTCTTAGATTCTTCTCAAGAATGGTTGTCCACATTCGATTCATTACACCAAGGCGAAGTAATTCCAGGAGAATTACTAGACGAATTAGAAAGTTGGATTCTGGTATATAGGACAAGGGGCGATTTGTGGCAAGTTCCAATGGGCGAGTACCCAACGAATGATCAGACAGTGGAATTTTATCAGTCCTGGCTTGATGGTGCCCGGTTAGATGCTCAGACGGTGATGACAGAATCAACCATTCAATCTGATCTCTTAATTCTTGAGAGAGATGAGATCTTACCCAAATATCACCAAGCCCTGAATGACAGTTTGGGTTTATCTGCTAATATTGTTTTGGAAATGAATTCTTCGAAACTTGATGTTACTCAGCTTAGATCTCCATCTACTAATGCAATTGCCGGGGCAGGTTTTGGACTCCTGGGTTGGTTAGTATTTGCTGTATTGCGAATTACAGGAAAGAAAGATGTCCAGAATTAAATCCTATCTCCCAGTAGTAAGAAAAGTTATCTGGGCTGGTTTTTTAATCAGCCTTCCGGTAACGAGTTTTCCCTATTTTCCGAGTTTCCTTGGAGGATCAAAGGTTCAGGTTCTTCCGCTGCTTGTTATACCAATGTTAGTATTGTTATTACTAGAACTCCCACGACTATGGAAGAGGAAGTTACCGAGGAATTTTCTACCATTAATTTTGTTTCTAATATTTGCCCTTGTTTCCAGTAGTATTCCATTTGTTCTCGGTAGGGCATCACACCTAAGTGAAGTAACTTACTTCTCTCGAGTATTTCGAACAGTTTTTACTTTGGCTCTCGGTTTTGCGATATATTTAACGGTTTCGATTACTCCTTTGGATCGGGAGGACCTGAATTTCACACTGAAATGGCTCTATGCTGGGCTCGCAATCGCTTCGTTTTGGGGAACATTACAAATTATCTTTGTGCTAGAGCTGATCCCGGGTTGGTATGTTTTTATGAGCAAAATGCAACACTATATCGCCATGACTATTGGCACTCCGAATAGAATAATGGGTTTGACTCTCGAACCAAGCTGGTTTGCAGATCAATTATCTGCACTATGGCTCCCTTGGGTTCTTCCTGCTGTATTGCTTAATCGGACAGTTTATAAGAAGCGGTGGGGTTGGTTTACCATAGAGATATTTCTATTGGTTTGGATGCTATTCGTTTTACTCTTTACTCTATCAAGGGCAGGATTCCTTGTATCTGCAGTAGTACTAGGCGCTGGATTCATGTTTTTCCGAATTAAGAAATCTATGGACCACCGAAAGAATAAATTTGAGGGAGCTTGGGGAAAAATTGTCCAATATTATTATGGTATACCTGAATTCATCCGAGTTTCAGTTCTTACCCTTCTGTTATTAGGAGGTATCAGTGCCACGATTTACTATATTGGGAAAGATAATAATTATATTAACCGAATGTGGCAGTATTGGATCCTGCACGATTCATTGACAGATACAATGGGTTCCCGATCTTTCTCAGGATTTTTCCGATATATCGGATTCGGACCTCGATTTGTGTATTGGGAAACGGCTTTCCGACAGTTTCAGGCACACCCTCTATTTGGTGTTGGATTGGGTAACTATACTTTCCATTTCCAAGAATCTCTACCTGCAATCCAGGTCGGATATATGCCTGAAATCTTGACTAGAATAGTGCCTGATCATATTCGAGTGATAACAGCAAAAAACTATTTTGGCAGACTTCTCGCTGAAACAGGTCTATTAGGTACAGGAGCCTATGTAACTTTCTTGATCACATTGGCATCCGGAGGATTTTATCTGTGGTTATCTGATGATTTGGAGAAGAAATTCTGGGGCGCAGGATCAATCCTTGGGTTAATTGCCTTCATAGTAGATTCGTTCTCTTATGACTCCCTGGCTATTCCGAATCCATGGGTAGTGTTTGGGTTGATTACCTGTGCAGTATCCGTCTATTCAAATCAAAAATCTCCAAAGGAAGGAAGCCCTGAATAAAAAAGGATTACTCATCGGATTAATCATCTTAGTAGTCGCTGTAATTGGCTTTTCTTGCCTGGCGTGTGGCATCACTGCGTACAGTTTGTTCCGCTGGGGTGGTGGTGACCGAATTTCCAATAATTCTCCAGTCGATGTAGAGGTGATCCCTGCCCCAGGTCTGGCAGCTACTCAATCTTCCCAGGACAACCAATCATTTTCAGGTGGTTCATCAACACTTGATACTTTATTAAATGCTGATATTCCGATCAACGATCCAGTAGATATTGCTCAACGACTGGAAGGTAAAGAAAACATTCCACTTACTTTACCGGTTTCCAACCTTGATCTTCCGATTGGAACTCAAAAGAATTTTTGGGTAACTGATACCGATACAGCAGAGAATTTCCAGATCGAAGCTACACTCGCAGCAGCTACGGATCACCTGTACTTCTGGATCGAGAACGGGGTTGAATATTCCCAGAGCGCTTTAGATAAATTAGTAAAAGATTTTGAGGATAATATTTATCCTACTAATAGGGAGTTTTTCGGTTCAGAGTGGTTCCCTGGAGTGGATGAGGATCCTCATCTTTACGTGATCTATGCCCGAGGTTTAGGATTTAACCTGGCGGGTTACTATAATTCCACCGATGAATACCACCCGGATATCCACGAGTTTTCCAATGCCCATGAAACTTTTATGCTCAGCGCCGATAACGCAGGTTTGCGTGAAGGATATACCTTTGGCGTTCTGGCACACGAGTTTCAGCACATGATCCACTGGTATCGGGATCGTAATGAAACCTCCTGGTTAAATGAGGGGTTTTCTGAGTTGGCAACCTTGCTGACAGGCCACAGAGATGGGCCAACACATGATTATTATTTTGCTGATGATCCTGATACGCAGTTGAATGACTGGCCTAATGATCCAAATGCAACTATCCCTCACTATGGAAACGCATTCCTGTTTGTGACTTATTTTATGGATCGTTTTGGCAGCGAGGCTACCAAGGCGCTAGTGGCAGATGAGCTTAACGGGCTGCCCAGTGTAGATAAGGTTTTAGAGGATTTGAATATCACTGATCCTGTTACTGGTTTGCAGGTGACTGCCGATGATGTTTTCCTGGATTGGGTTGTAACAAATTTACTCAATAATGAATACAACGTTACAGATCGATTTAAATACATCAGCTATCCCGATGCTCCTTATTTTTATGCTACAGAAGAGATTGATGAATGTTCAACTGGAGAGTACCAACGTGATGTTCATCAATATGCCGCTGACTATATTAAACTAAACTGCGGCGAGAGCTTTAAGGTCAATTTTACAGGTCAACAGTCCGTCCAATTGCTACCGGAAGACCCCTATTCCGGGCATTATGCATTCTGGTCAAATAAAGGTGATCATTCCGACATGCGCTTGACGCGAGAATTCGATTTTCGCGATCAGACTGGATCGATAACTTTCAATTATCACCTTTGGTATGATCTGGAAGAGGACTACGATTATGTTTTCCTGGAGATATCCACTAATGGGCAGGATTGGCGTATTATCCGGGCTCCCTCCAGCACCTCGGAGAATCCTTCTGGTAACAGCTATGGATGGGGGTATAACGGCCTGTCCGGTGGCAGTGGAACCTGGATTGAGGAGACTGTTGATCTGTCAAATTATGCAGGAGAATTGATTCAGCTCCGTTTTGAGTACATCACGGACGCAGCCGTTCACGGTGAAGGTTTGCTGCTAGACGATGTATCTGTTCCTGAAATCGATTATTCAACTGATTTTGAATCGGATGACGGCGGTTGGGTTGCAGAAGGTTTTGTCAGGATCGAGAATAACTTACCTCAAACCTACCGCTTGGCTCTGATCCACATGGACGCTGTTCCCCGTGTTGAGTATCTGTCTGTACCAGCTGACAATCAGCTGGAAATTCTTGTTGAGGAAGGAGATAATGGTTCGCACCCGGTGGTTCTGGTGGTAACAGGTACTACACGTTTCACAAGACAAACAGCAAATTATTGGTTTGAATTGGTCACGGATTAAGGTAACAGACACTCCCGTCAACAGGGAGTGTCTTGTTTTTATTATGCTGATTGAATATCCCCCGGTCATTATATTTGTAGATTTTAGGATTCCTGGGGATGAATAAGTTCATCCAGTTGTTCTTCCAGTTCCGCTCTTTTCTTTTGAGCTGCCTCTTTAATCTCGATCTGTATGTTATCTACTTCTTTTTGGATAACGGTCCGCAGTTCTTCTCCGGAATATGGAGCCAGCATCAGGGCAGTAATTCCACCTAGAACGCCCCCTAGTACTGCTCCGAAAATGAAAACCATTGCTTTTTTCATCGATCAATCTCCTTTTTCAATCTGGACATTGTTTATTATAATTGGTCTTTAATGAAATAGGTACGCCCTAATTGTTGAACAGGAAAAGACGCAATGATTGATAAGACTCTCCCCCTGGTAGATTTACACCGCCATCTGGACGGAAGCATCCGACTGGAAACCATTTTAGACCTGGGAAAAAAATATGATATTCCCCTGCCTGCAGATGATCTGGTTGGGTTAAAACCTTTTGTCCAAATTATGGAACCAAGTCCTGGTGTCTTAGCTTTTTTTGAGAAATTTGAATATATGATCGGAGTTCTGGCTGACTATGAAGCCTGCAGCCGAGTTGCCTATGAAAATGTAGAAGATGCCTATTTGGAAGAAATTGACTATATTGAACTTCGCTTCAGCCCAAATTTCATGGCCAAACCTCATCATCTCGACCCCAGCGGTGTGGTGGAAGCGATTATTGAAGGAACAGATCGAGCCCGAAGGAATTTTGATGTCAAAGTGAACCTGATCGGAATTCTGAGCAGGACCTATGGACCTGATCAGTGTTGGATGGAGTTAGAATCATTACTCCAGTATAAAGATCAGATTGTGGCCCTAGACCTGGCAGGGGATGAGGTGAATTATCCGGGGACTCTTTTTGTGGATCATTTTAAGGAAGGGCGGGAAGCTGACTGGCATATCACTGTTCACGCCGGTGAAGAAGGTGGACCAGATTTTATTTGGCAGGCTGTGGAAGAGTTAGGGGCAGAGCGCATAGGCCACGGGGTAAGTGCTGCTCGTGATCCAATGTTGATGGAGTATCTGGCAAAGAAATCTATCGGTGTGGAGAGTAATCTGACCTCAAATATTCAGACCAGGGTGGTAGATCAGTATATAAATCACCCCTTAAGAACTTTTCTAGAAGAAGGTATGCTCGCAACGATAAATACTGATGATCCTGGTATAAGCGATATTGACTTAAAACATGAATATGAAATTGCTGCTCCTGCAGCAGGATTATCTACTAAGCAGATCATCCAGGCCCAAATAAACTCATTGGATGTTGCTTTCTTAAGTGATCAGGAAAAACAAAATCTGAAGGATAAGACGAAACTGCGATTTGAGGAGATTGATGATTAAAAATTTGATCCTGTCAGGGAGGATGCCCAGAGGAGGAACGAATTAGTTCCATAATGTTGCCCAAACACTGGCCATTGCACCCGGAAGTATTGTTGCAGACGAGATCCGAAACAGAAATCATCTATTATTTTGTTATTTTGCTCTGATACGTGCCTATCGCATTTTGCCATTGTTATCTAAGTTGTTATAGAACCGGACCATGTCAAAATCATCATACAGAGAGAAACCTAAAGTGGATGTGTCGATTCCTACCAATCTGATCAAGCTTTTTTTGCATAATTGTACTAGTACTCATTTCCTGCAAGGAAAAGATTAAATGGAAAATAAGAGATTAATATTTGTTCTTTTGTTTTTATCAATCCTTTATTTCGTAATATTCATTGGTCCGAATAATACTGGAGCAAAGACGGTAGAAATGATCAGTGTCTTCGAACCTGATGAATTTGCCCAGTATCCACATGCGATCCGTATGTTGGAATTTAAAGGTATAAGTTTAAGGCATAAAATCTGGCACTTTGTGGCTTACCAGCACTATTATTATGGTTTTCCTTTTTACGCTCTCTCTTTTTTAGTTCTTCTCCCCGTTAAATTCCTTTCAGGAATTAATAATGTTCAGCTAAATATGGCGGTGATGCGTCAATTTGTCAGTGTTTTGCCCATGATAACAACCTTTTGGTTATTAGTTTATATCCAAACAAAGTTTGAAAAGTTCTGGAAATCAATAATAATATTTATTTTCTTATTATCTATTCCAATTGTCATAAAAAATAACCTTTGGTGGCATCCTGATAGTTTGGCAATTCTGTTTTGTGTATTGGTGATTTTTTTCCTTTCCCGGGATCAATACACGTTTGGCGTAAATTTCAATTTAGCAGCCATCTCGGTTGGATTAGCAATTGGGACGAAGAATTTAGGATGGTTTTTTTTTCCTGACAATTCTTGTGTATTTAATTCTGGGTTACAAAAACGAAAATATTCGACTACAAAAACTGTTCACAAAGAGTGTAATCTTCTTGATACTTATGATCTCGGTGGTGATTATTAGTAATCCAGCACTGATCCATCCTGCAGAGAGATCGCGTTATTTTATGATTCAAAAAGCACAATCAGCAGCTATGAGTTTTGGATGGGATGTTGCCTATCAAAAAGGACCCGGATCATGGTACTCAATTATCTCTGAGTATTATGGGCATTGGATAACTCTCTTGCTTCTCCTGATTGGAGTTGGATTTGGTTTGTATAAAAAGGAAACTCGCTTGACGAATATCCTGATCCTGACCTGGGTATTTCCTATGTTGATTTACATACTGTTTTTTGTAGCCATCAAACCAAAACATCTACTAATGCCTATTGCATTGCCGCTCTTTTCGAGTCTGGCAAATATCATCCCACCAATTGAGCAGAAATTAGAAAACTGGAAAAAGTACTTGTATCTAATAATTCCATCATTGATTCTTTTGATTCAATTCGGAAGAAATGTGATCTGGGACTATCAACACATAATTGATACCTTTCAGCGTGAAGAGGTTCACCCGGCATTGTCATTCTATTCAAAAATGGAACCAGAAATCTTGGCCTGTTTGCCTGGTGGCCACCATATGACTGTCTTCCGTGATGTCAGAGCATATGTGCCTGAGAGCGAAAATCTTCAAGTTGAAATCAGTTGGAAAGCAGTTAATTATACCTATATCAAGGAACTGAACCCTGAGATAATCGTGCTCCAGATGCAAAAGATATATGATTACACAAGCCCAAACCTAATCGATGATGCATATGATAAGGAGCAAATGAGGCAGACTCAAATCTTTTACTCTGATGCGAAAAACAAGGATCTTATGGATTACCAATTCCAGATGGGGGATAATTACGGGATGATCTTTTTGCGGGACGATATAACGGATTTGTTGTCTTGCCCTGTTGAATAGCAAAAAGCGCAGATAATTGACCAAAACATAAATGTGGCTGAAAGGCAAATTAACTATTCTGAGGGTTTATGGAACCGGTGAAAAGAAGGGACAAAGTAAGATTCATCCTGTTGATCGGGTTTTTCTTCCTCGTTCTATTGAAAACAGCCTGGGTTTCCGATGATGCATATATTACTTTTCGTTCCATAGAAAATTTTATTCATGGTTATGGGATGGTTCACAATGTTGGAGAACGAGTACAAACTTTCACTCATCCCCTATGGTTCTTTATTCAATCCGGCGCCAACTTCATATTACAGAAGGGATTAGGTTTTGATTTCTGGTCCCAAATGTATTATGTAAATATATTGTTATCTATCTCGCTCTCATTATTAACTGTCACGGGTCTTATCTATCTAATCTCAAAGAGAGTCCAGACCTCAATCATTGTTGTAGCAGTGTTGATTTCCTCAAAAGCATTTCTGGATTATTCAACCTCTGGACTGGAAAATCCTTTGACCCATTTATTGTTGGTTGCCTTTTTTATAATATTTTTTATGGAAGAACTACCCGAGGATAGAAAGATATTGTTTTTATCATTTATCGGATGCCTTGCTTCCCTTAACCGGTTAGACACGATTCTGTTTTTTATCCCTCCCCTCATTTATTTGTTCTTTAAAAACCAGGCTTCTATAGGAAAGATAACAGCAGTTATCACAGGATTTGTGCCATTAATTATCTGGGAGATATTCTCTCTATTTTATTATGGAGCATTATTCCCTAATACAGCCTATGCAAAATTAAATACTGGAATAAGCCGGCATTCATCGATAATACAAGGTTTGAAATATTATCAGGATTCAATTCTCACAGATCCAATCACTCTGATAGTGATACTCGGGTGTGTAATCCTTGTTGTGTATAGAAAAAGCTATAAACAATTGCCTTTCCTAATTTCAATTTTATCCGATCATAATAGGCAGCAATATTTGGATTTTCTATTTGATTCCTGCCAGATTCTAAGGTCTCAAAATAACCCGTAGGTATTATGTGTCTAAAATGCCCTATCCTCCAATCATCTTGATTTTCCAAGGGCAATCGCGCCAGGAGAGGATCAGCCAGAGCATTTTTGTCAATCACATGATCATTCGGACCGAGAGCATAACCATCAACTCCTAATGGGCCCAGGACAACAAGTTCCCCAGAGTTCTCTTTGTATATCCAATCATCTCCGGAGAATTTCGACCCTGGGAAACCAGATCTTTTACTGGATGAAAACAATCCAAGATAAGAATAATAAATAGCCCGTTCATCAGAAATACCATCTTCGTTGATATATTGCCGGAAATCCTCCTGTCCGTACTGCAAAGGAGCGA
>Ga0255364_10317_pt2 | contig 10788 bp, 9 predicted proteins | sample ANMaggSSYBR01G12_FD_182087 | JGI IMG/M metagenome (GOLD analysis project Ga0255364, IMG submission 182087) | Sediment cell enrichment communities from methane seep in Santa Monica Basin, California, United Staets - ANME aggregate JGI... | ecosystem: Environmental > Aquatic > Marine > Cold seeps >...
AAAGGGAGGGAAAAATGGTTCACATCCAGTGCATTGGGTTACCTATCATGCGGTTTTTTATTGCTAATTTGGATGTTCTTTGTTCTAAGAAAAAAGATGGACCCCAGCAATGAAACAAGCTCAAATTTAGAAATTTCAATGCTTTTACTTACCATGTATCTAGTTGCACCTATTTCATGGGATCACCACCTGGTTTTCATTCTCCCCTCAATATTTGTGCTGTTGAATCATTTTATAAGTAATAATTCCTTGGGAGGATCATTTTGGATTGTGGTTATCCTATCAGTTATACTTTCTATAACTTTCGATCTTAGCCACCCATTATTCCAGAATGGGCTTATTGGAATCTTTGTCTCAATGCACTTCTTTTCAGTTCTAGGAATTTGGTTTGTGAACCTTCTAACAATTCATAAATTATCCAGAACAAATCTACCAGAATCCCTTTGAGATTGCCGAAATATTTCCCACAGCTTACAAAACTTAACACATACCAGGAATGGCCACTAACTCCGGTCTGTATCCAGGCAGCGATGTGGGCATCGTCGCGGAAGACATCCCTCTGCCAGAAATCAAGAATATTATCCCGGAATTGGAAAAACAAATGCTCAAAGCTGCCGAGAATCTCGAATTCGAACCCGCAGCCGGGCTAAGGGACCAGATCTTTGGACTCCGGGAGCTCCTGGCACATCTGCAGACCGCTGGTACAGCTGACAGGATAGCCTGCCAGCTGCTATATAAAATTGGAATAACAAGTGGCAGGGAAATAGATCAGGAGAAAAAATCCTCAGCAATCAGGATTCCGGGGATTTCTGTTTGACATAATGTTGAAAGGTAAAAGGATATTGGTTTTTTTCATCTACAGGATGAAATTGTTCGCAAAGCAGTGACCATTGATCTGTATTATAAGGGGGAAAATGCGTATCAACCTCTACGGTGCAGTGCACCCTGGTGAAATAGAGGTGATCTGCAATTTCCATCGTTTCTGAAAATACTTCCGCACCCCCGATCACATAAACTTCCTTCTCCCCGGCATGCAATGCCAGCTGGAGTGATTGCTGTAAGGAATTCGCCAATTGGGATCCCTCCACCTGAAAATCAGGATCCCGGGAAAGAACTATCGTTTTTCTCCCCGGAAGAGGAAATCCAATCGATTCATAGGTGCGCCTGCCCATCACCAGGTGGTGCCCCATTGTCAGGGTCTTAAATCGCTGTAAATCCGCCGGAAGCCGCCAGGGGATAGTGTTATTCATTCCAATCCCATCATTTTCATCTGCTGCCACAACGACAGAAATAATCATATTGACACCCGGGCCTTAATATGCGGATGTGCCTGATAATTTTGAAGTTCAAAGTCATCATAAGAGAACTCAAAGATTGAGCTCACTGCTGGATTAATGGTCATAGTTGGCGGCTTATACGGTTTTCTATTTAATTGAAGTTTTGCTTTTTCCAGATGGTCCAGGTAGAGATGGGTATCTCCCAGGGTGTGCACAAAATCTCCCGGCTCCAAATCACAAACCTGGGCAAGCATCATTGTTAATAAAGCATAGGAAGCGATATTAAACGGGACACCCAGGAATACATCTGCAGACCGCTGGTACAGCTGACAGGATAGCCTGCCAGCTGCTATATAAAATTGGAATAACAAGTGGCAGGGAGGAAGCGCCATTTTATCCAACTCACCCACATTCCAGGCGCTGACCAGGATCCTGCGGGATTCCGGTTGGGTTTTGATTAACTCAACTGCGTTTGAAATCTGATCCACAACTCGACCGTCAGCGGATTTCCACGAGCGCCATTGAGCGCCATAAACTGGCCCCAGCTCCCCGGATTCATCAGCCCATTCATTCCAGATACTGACCCCGTTTTCCTTGAGATACCTGACATTGGTTTCCCCTTGAAGGAGCCAGAGAAGTTCATATATGATGGATCTTAAGTGGAGTTTTTTGGTAGTCAGAACCGGGAAACCTTCCTGCAGGTTAAACCGCATCTGATGACCAAAAACAGATCGGGTACCCGTACCAGTTCGATCTTCTTTTTCTACGCCATGATCCAGAATATGCTGCATTAATTCCAGGTACTGCTGCATTATTACCTCTTTGAAGTTTTACAATAGTATATGTTTAATTTCTTCCATCAGAACCCGAAGGATTATGGCGGGGTCATTCCGAAATAAATTTCATCATAATATAGATGTGTCAAAGTTCCGGATGTATTTAATAAACACTGCTGGAGTCCCAACCGGATAGAGTGCACATCTTCTGTGGATTCTGCTGTAATTCCAAAACTAACAGCTTTCCAGATATTTGGTTCCAGTTCCACACATCCAGAGCTTTTAGTGTTGAAATGTGTTCCAGTATCATCCATAAATTCGGCAGAAATAAACGCATCAGCACCATCCGGGGACATCGCCCAGACCTGAAATATGTGCCATTCTCCTCGATCAACTTGAATAGGCTCAACGGTAAACCAGCCCGGGAATCCTTGATTGGCTGACTCAGTTGCGCTGATTAGCAGTGAATATTGTCCGAGTTTAGACAGATCTGTAGTCCATTTAGCCACCACATTGGTATTCTTTGTTTCAATTTCCCAGAGGGGATTTGTGCTTTCTGGGTTAATTTCAAATGATGCATTATTCAGTAAATTGCCCCCGGATGGTGGTTGTGCCACAGTTGGCTGAGAGATTTCTTCCGTGGGAGTTGGAAGGGTTACTTGGTCAGCAGTAGAAAAAATTTTTCCTTCGCAGGCAAATGGATCCCAATCCAACATCGAAAACTTCCCCTCTTCCCAGCGCAGCAACATGGATATCAAATCATCAGGAGATCCCTGGCAAGTATCATCGTATCCAATATCTACTTGGGACTGTTCGATGGCAGCACGCTGCGCTTCAATATCCTCTTCACTTACACCAGATTCCTGCAATTGGGCTGCTGCTTCCTCAGAAATTGTTACCAAAATCTTGTCGGTCTTGAGTGTAAACACACATTTTTCTCCCTCATTTCCGGCAACCTGTATTAAAAGACTATTCAATATATCTGCCCCCATAAAATTTATTGTCTGCTCAAAAGCAAAGGTGGATTTTTGGCAGGTCTCAACTGTCGTGATAAAACAATCCAGGTCCAATCCACAATCCTGCACTTCTGGTGCGGCAGTTGGTTCAGGTGCGACAGGTTTATCGTTTTCCGCTGGATCCTCAATATTTTGAGGTTCCTGTTCAGTAGATTGTCGGGGAAAAAATACAGGCAGGGAACAAGAAATACTGATCATTAAGGCTGTAATTAAACTTAAGGATTTAGTCCAGCGATTCATCATTCCTCCCTTGACCAACATTCTATCTATTCTGATAGCGTATCAAAACAGGGTCAAAAAATCTAACTTAACAAAGTATAGCATGAGGTTATCTCAATTTGAGTCGCCTTTCTTGGAATTTTATTGATTTTTGGGTGGTGTTTAAACAACGAGACAGAATATATCGGTAAGTGATCTTGTTTTTCTCTCAGATAATTGACAGATCTCGCACCGGTTTCATTGCGGCATAGGTCAGCTTAAACACTAAGCCGGCAGCATTTGGATCGATATCAGAGGGATGATTCGATTATTCAATCGGTACTGATTTCAACCTCCACACTCATTCCCCACAGCAGGTTCGGAGGATGAGTTGAGAGATCAATAATGACCGCATACACAACGTCCCCCCCCATCATTGTCGCCTGCTGGGAGATACTGGCAACTTCTCCCTCAATTTTTTCTCCTAGCGCTTCAAGGTAGATCAGTGCAGATTGACCAACCTTCACCTGATCTACATCCCTCTCACTTAAGTCAGTGGTCTCTGCCTGAAGATGCCCGAAATCCGCCATCGTGAGCAGGACTTGCCCCGGGGCAACCGCTTCTCCAGAACTCACCATTACATTCGTTACGGTCCCGGCAAATGGGGCCCGGATATTACTATCAGCGAGGGAGGAACGTGCTGCGGCAAGCTGCGTTTCAGCGATCTTTAAATTAGCTTCTGCCAGAGCTACGGCATCCGGATTCGAATCGTCTTCGAGACGTTCCAACTCTCGTTGAGCGTTATTAAACAGTGCCTTCGTCAGGTCAAGTTCTGCATCGTAGAGAGCTTGTTCAAATTCCGTCGGCTCGCTTTGGAGCCAATTAACGAGCCATACGGCCTGGTAATATGCTCTCTCTGCATTGGTCACCAAAATCTGAGCCTGCGCTTTTGCTCCCGTACCACTGGCATTATCTAGAATATTCCGGGCTTGGTTGAGGTTTTTCCTGGTAATTGTTACATCTGCTTTAGCATCTTTCAAAGCTGACGGGGTAGCCCGGTTTCCAAGTTGATTGACATACCACTGACGCTCCGCATCATCCAGTGCATCCTGGGCATTGACTAAATCGAGTTTCGCTTGAGCCAATGTTACGGCAGCTTGTTCATCTACGCTCTCCGCCGCCTGTTGAGCGATTAATAGATTGTATTCAGCTGCTGCCACCGCTGCTTCCATCTGCTCACGCCCAGTCAGCTGTAGCAGGATTTGTCCTTCTTCGACGTCCTCACCTTCAAACACATCCACCGATTGGATTCGGGCAGGAAGTACCAAACCTAGATTTGCCTGACGGGCTGGTACGATCACTCCGGAGGCAACGACACTGCTGCTGGAAGGGCGAATATTTATAGCAGTAGTTGTCGCTGGCGCGGTAATGATAGGTGTGATAGTCGGTGTTTGAGAGCTGCAGCCTACCAGTATTCCCATTGATATCAAACATATTAAGATCCATTGTTTATTGGTCATAATCAACCTCTCACTAATTATCCTGATCTGGATGCTTGGAGTTCTCGGCAACCTGCCCATCCCGGAGCACGATTGTGCGGTGAACAAAGGGGAGTACACGTGGGTCGTGGGTGGCAAAGAAGAAGGTTGTGCCCGTCTCTTTGTTCAACCGCTCCATGATCTCCATCACCTGGCGTCCGGTATCACCGTCCAGGTTGGCCGTTGGCTCGTCGGCCAGCACCACTGCCGGCCGGGTGGACAGGGCGCGGGCGATGGCCACACGCTGCTGCTCACCACCGCTCATCTGGTCCGGGCGGTGGTGGGCTCGGTCAGACAGACCAACCGCTTCCAACAGCTCCTGAACACGTTCCCGCCTATCTTCTCTCTTTGCTCCTGACAGCAGCAGGGGCATTTCAACATTTTCATAGGCCGTGAGACCAGGGATGAGGGCAAAGAACTGGAAGATGAAGCCGATAGTTTCCTTGCGCAGGTCAGCCCGTTGGTTGGCGTTGAGCTGGGTCACATCCTCCCCTTTGATGAACACCTTACCGCCGGTTGGTTTGTCCAGACAGCCCATCAGCTGCAGTAGGGTGGTCTTGCCTGATCCAGAGGGTCCAACCACGGCTGAGAACTCACCATCTTCAATGGCCAGGTCCACACCGCGAAGAGCGGGCGTTTCAATCTGCCCAACTTGATAGAACCTGGTTACATTTTCCATTTTGATAACATCCATATTATTCCTCCATGTGGGCGAGATCTCTTGCCCAATTCAAGCTAAAATGCTCGCAGCGCATCAATTGGCTCCTTCCTGGTTGCGAACCAGGCCGGGTAGAGCGAGGCCAGCATTGTAATAACCCAGCAAACAACGGATAAAATTGCTGTAGCCGACCACTGGAAGCTGGCATACATCGTTTCGCCATAAGACATATCAGCAGAAACCTCGCTAGCCATATCGCCAATATGAATGCCAACGGTGGCCAGATAATAGGTTCCCAGTGATCCCAGGATCACACCAATTAATACCCCAAGAGCGCCCAGTATTGCTGACTCAAGCATAAACATGGTCATGATCTGCCGGCCTTTTAACCCCAGTGCTGCCAGGATACCCATCTCCCGGGTGCGCTCAAAGACAGACATTAACAATGTGTTGGATACAACGACTGCGACAATGGCCAGGATGATCAAATAAAAAAAGTACAATATCCCCATGGACGATTCCATGGTCTGCAGCATCAGTTGATTGAGGTCACGCCAGGTTTTTACGGTCAACCCCGGGGTGTTGAGGGCTGCTGCAACCACGTCTGCGTCATCTTGTTCATGCAGTAGAACTACAACCGCGCTAGCTCGGTCTCCTACCTGCGTGAAAGTCTGGGCCTTGGCCAACGGCAAAAAGACCGTCAACTCGTCAAAGGCAGGAAGACCGGTGTCGTACAAACCACGAATGGTAAAGGTCGTTTCGTCTGGCTGCTCACCGGAGGTGTTGATCAACAGGCTGATTTTATTACCAATGGCTAACTCCAGGTTATTGGCCAACCTCTTGCTTATGAGGACTCCGCCCCGGTCATCTGGTTTCAGGAAATCGCCCTCCAGGTCCTCCCGAAAGGTTGCGGATGTTTCTGCTTGTGGGTCAATACCATAGACCCTCACACCAGTCGCATCTTCAACCGTGGACAGGATACCACTAGCCCACAACACCGGTGCTGCACCTTGCACTTGCGGAAGCGACATCGCCTGGGAGACCAATAACTGGGAATCTTCCAATAGATCTTCCCATTTGAGGCTAACTTTATCCTCCTCGTAGGAATCCGCTCGCATCTGCACGTGGCCGCTTTGTACGCGAATATTATTATCGATGGAACCTTCCATCGCACCTATTTCCAATGCGTGAAGTGCGATGACCAATGCCAATCCCAACGCAATGGCTATCAGTGTTAATCCTGATCGGCGCTTGTTGCGTACCAAGTCTCTAATTGCTATCCTCCAGAGTCTCAACATAAAGCACTCCTTAATTCTCACCAACTAAAAATCTATATTCGCACTTCAATTAATTTTCCGTGCAGCGTATTATCGGGTTATACATAATGCAGGGCATCGGCCGGCTCTCGTTTGGAAGCTTGCCAGGCCGGGTAGAGAGATGCCAACGCCGAAATTATACCGACGGTGAGTGCCCGACGGATAAGGGTACCTATCCCAATTCGTATGTATAGCCGATCACCCATCAAGCCAAACATATCACCAAAATCGCTCAGGTCCGTTCCTCCATAAATGGCTGTCCAATCGAGGCCGACCTGTCCCAGGTAGGCGCCTATCACTCCACCCAACAAACAACCGGCCAAGGCACCAACCAATCCGATCATTATGCCCTCCAGTAAGAACAGGAGCACTGTTTCCCCACGTTTTAATCCCATCGCGGCCAGCAGACCAATCTCGCGTGTTCGTTCAAAAACTGCCATCAGCATCAAATTAAGGATACCGACCCCGGCAATTAATAGGATCACCACCCCGAAGACGCTCATGATTTGATCTTCCATTTCCATCAGGTCTGTTAATGTCGGATCGAGGGTGTCCCAGGCAAATACCTCGTATCCTGGAAATAGGGCACTTAAAGTTTCAACCACTGGTGGCTCTTGCCCGACCTGGGCCAGGTAAACGGCAATCTCTGTGGCCTGATCGCGCAGGTCAAATAGTGTCTGGGCTTCGAGCAGCGAGAGGTAGACCAAGCTTTTCTCAATATCTGGCATCCCTATGTCGTAGATGCCGATGATGGTCATCGTGCGGCTGCGCATTTGCTGGTGAGTGGCGCGTCCTACCAATGTGACGCGGTCGCCTATGGTCACTTCAAGAGACTCGGCCATTTCCTGGCCAATGAGCAGAACGTCTTCATCATTGTCTTCCAGCCAGCGGCCCTGGACAATATTCTCCGCTATCATACTGACTTGCGCTTCACGTTCTGGTTCAATGCCGGTGATGGCAACTGACAAAGTTCCTTCGTGGTTGCTGACCATACCGCCAGTTCTGATGCGCTGCGATGCGGCGATCACGTTCGTCTGGGCCAGCGCTGCATCTACCATTAGACCCGGATCGGTAAGTGGCAGCAGCGGCAATCTGTTGGCTTTTTCACGAAAACCCGGTGCGTGGATCTGCACGTTACCGCCCTGTAACCTGACCGTATTGCCGTAAAGGGCCTCGTCCATCCCGTTCAGCATGCCGTCAAAAAAGAGGATCAGAGTCAGACCCAGCGCGATGGCAATCCCGGCGATCACAGTTCGCCTCCAGTTGCGCCATACGTTGCGCCAGGCCATTTTTATAAGTCTAACCACAATTTACCTCCGTGCTATTGATGCTTGCTATTTCCTGGTAAACAGGAAGGGGAAATCATAATCCTCTTCCCGCTATCCCAACATCAGAGTGTTGGGCAGATCTCGATCCGCGTTCCGCTCGGTTCTTGGTAAAAAATTAACTCCAAGAACTATAAATCAATTATTATGGTTCTGATTTCCAGTCAAAGGTATTATATTCCAAATTCGTGTCAGTTTAATTAGTAACAGCTCTTCCAAAACGGAGAGTTATTCGATAAGTTATCCCTATTGAACTGGTGTTTCTAAAATCTGCTCAGCCGGTTGGCTGATTCCGCGCAAGAGAATAATCGCCAGCAACCCGGATAAAACATAGATTACTCCACCAAAATAGAGCGTGTTGGCTATGCCAAGGGTGTCACCCATACCGCTCGCAAATGCCATCCCGACCAGCATAAGCAAGGCACTGAACGTTCCGTAAACGCCAAATACCCTTCCACGGTACTCCTTGGGTGCATGAGTTTGGATCCAAGTCTGGCTGCTGATAAGCCAGCCCATCAGGGGTACAGCGATCAGGATCATGATCAATAATGTAACAGCATAAATTGGCCAGAAAACCATGGCCACCAACCCAATGCCGGTACCTATTAAACCAAAGGGAATCAAGTGATTGGGCTCGAATTTACTTCCGACCGCACCTATCACAATCCCGCCCAGAATACCAGCCACCCCTCGAACTGTCAGCACTAATCCATACTCGGCCGATCCCACCCCGACGACCTCCTGGTAGAAGGCCACAAATAAGACGGTGAGTATGCTGTCACCCAATAATGCAATTCCGAGCACCCAGAAAATTCTGGAAAGTGGCTTTTTACTGGAAACCAATTTAATCCCAGCAATAAATTCTCCCCAGAAAGCTGAGATGGCACTACCCGCTGAACCTTCAGGAGGTACAATCGATACCGTTTCAATAATGGGAACTCGGATGAGATACATTAGAAGGGCTGCTAATATATAGGACGCGATATCAATCAGGATCACGCCCTGTAATCCGATCGAGGCTAGCATGACGCCACCTAATGCTGGTCCGATCAATCTGGCGCTGTTCTCTCCCAGCGAGTCAAGTGAATTTGCGCTAAGCAATTGATCTTCATCAACCAGTGTTGGCAAGAGTGCGTTGTTTGCTGGACCAAAGAATTGGCTCGCCAAAGATTCAAGGAAACCGGCTATATAAACCAGCCAAACCATATCGGCTGAGCGAACTCCCAGCAGGATCACTAGCACAACCGCGCGGAATAGGCTTGAGCCAATCATCGTCCAGCGACGATCCCAGCGATCGACAAATACACCGGCGATCGAGCCAAACACCAGCGGTGGCACAACCTGGATCATGAACATACCACCCGTGGCCAATACAGAACCTGTAATTTGGTAAACAAAGAATGGTAAAGCTGCGAATAACGCCCAATCGCCGATCATAGAGACAAACTGAGCAAACCACAACAATCCATAATTTCGTTTTCTAAGTAAAGCAAACATGCCTTATCTCCTCAGATCCAATGATCGGTGGTGAATAGAAATTTTTCTAACAACCTGTGATCGATATAGTATAAGGCATTTCATATCAAAATAAACAGAAAATCGCTCGACGGATTCATCAAGCGATTTTCTGTGAGCGGAATTGATCTCGAATGACCTTCCCCTTTGAGTTTAGGTTGATCATCCAATCTTTGGGGAGATCTTGTCTTCTGCTTTGTTAGGTGTCAGTTTTAATTTAATAATAAATTCCGGCACCAAGACCCTTCATTTATAATTTTGATCCAGTAAACGTAGGGCCGTCTCGCAGATTATGGCAGCGCCGATAGGAAAACAGTCTTCATCAACATCAAATCTGGGGTCGTGATGCCGGCGTTCATCCCCTTCGATTTTACAACCCAGCATGAACATGGCCCCTGGGGCTTTTTCCAGGAAGTAGCCAAAATCCTCTGCTCCCATACCGGGTTCAGGCGGGATGATTTTTTCGTCCCCCAGCATATCACCCGCCACCGATTTTATCAGGTTAACAATCTCCGGGTGATTATGCATTGGCGGGTAGCCTACGATGATCTCCAGCTCATAATTTCCACCCAATGAACGGGTGACTTCCAGGGCGTTTTTGATCTCAGTATGGATTTTTTCCTGAACTTCAGGGTTCAGGAAACGTATTGTTCCCATCAAATTAACCTCTTCAGGGATGACATTATCTGTTTGACCGCCTTGTATTGAGCCAATGCTGATCACAGCAGGATCATAAGGTCGGAGCCGCCTGGAGACGATTCCATGTAGAGCCAAGATCACATGTCCGCTGATAAAAATGGGATCCACAACCTTGTGTGGGGTCGAACCATGACCTCCTTTTCCAATTATTTTTGCATAGAAGGTGTCTACCCCGGCTGAGGCAAACTCGGTAGCTATTTCGATTTCGCCGGTACTGCCTTCAGAATCTACGTGCAGTGCTAACACATAATCAACATCTTTTATGGCTCCATCCTCAATCATTCTGGGAGCCCCACTGAGCTCTCCATCATCAGTTTCCTCTGCAGGCTGAAACAAAAAACGCACCGTACCGGAAAAGCTCTCTGCCGCGAGCAATTTGGCTGTACCCATGGCGATCGCCACATGAGCGTCATGACCGCAGGCATGCATAACTCCATCATTTTTCGATTTATAAGGAACCTGGTTGGCTT
>Ga0255364_10349_pt1 | contig 10776 bp, 10 predicted proteins | sample ANMaggSSYBR01G12_FD_182087 | JGI IMG/M metagenome (GOLD analysis project Ga0255364, IMG submission 182087) | Sediment cell enrichment communities from methane seep in Santa Monica Basin, California, United Staets - ANME aggregate JGI... | ecosystem: Environmental > Aquatic > Marine > Cold seeps >...
TATATTCTCTCCCGTTTACCAACTAGGCTTTCCAATGTCCATAAATCAGCTTTATTACCGATCCGTCAGCGCATTAAAGAAACTAGGATGGAACTTAAATATTCATCTAATACAAAAATCAGCATAGAACTGGTCCTACTGATATGGCTACTGGCTGTCAGTGGTAAACAGCTAGAAGATATTACGCGATCTGATTTTGACGCATTTAGGAAGGAATACCAAACCAAGTTAAAAACCCTTGGTTTATCAGAGGATTATTATCATACCATTACCAAAATCGAGCGTTTTCTAATCCATTGGAAGATACTCTCTCCCCGGAAGAAAGTATACAAACATGAAATCTATATTTCTCGTCTAAAACATGAACTGTTTAAAAATGCAATATTGGAGTATATAAATTGGTATGGAGCACGATTCCAACCCAAATCAGTACTTTCCCGGAGACAATATCTTACAACGTTTTTCTTCTGGCTTCAGGAGAGCCATCCAAAAATTCAGAGATTAGATGACATTAATCGCCATATAGCGTTAGATTACTTAAAACATCTTAAGAAGAAAGGTGAAGTTGGAGATTATTCTAGACATTATTGGATACAAATTTTTTCCGGCATCCGTCTTTTTTTTGATTTTGCAGTGTTTGAAGAGCTGGAAACTTCTCCTAATCGTAATCCCTTCGGGATAATCTCAATTCCCGCCCACAGGAACCACGTGCCTCGTTATATACCAGATGCTGAGTTGGATAAGATCCGTGAATATTGCAAAAATGAGGCAACCTTACAGGAAAAGACAATTTATACAATCTTATTGCATACTGGAGTTAGGGCTTCAGAATTGGCGAGACTACGTACAACAGACATTGTTCAAATTCAGGGAGGATGGAAACTGCACGTTCGGGAAGGAAAGGGGCTGAAAGACAGATTAATTCCCCTTAATCCAACCTGCTTAAAGGCACTCCAGGAATGGCAAGATGAAGGATGGGAAGGAATAAACGAGAATTTATTTACACGGAACGGGCGTCCTTGGCAAGGTGGTAAGACAGTTACTAAAAAAGTTCGCATAATGATGAAAAAAATTGGTTTAGAAGGCATAACTCCCCATCGATTTCGTCACTCTTTTGCTGTTATATTACTGAACCATGGTCTTCGTGAATCGGTTATCCAAAAGCTATTAGGGCATACTTCATTAGATATGACCTTGAGGTATGCCCATGTCTTAGACAGAACTATTGAAGAAGAATTTAATAATGCGATAGAGAAGATACAAGCAAGCCCATTAGAGGGTGTGCCTAGTTTCTTCAATAGAGAAGATTATCCAACGTTTGAAGAAGGCGACTCTTTGAATTGGATTCGTTTACCACACGGATATTGTCGGCGGAATCCTAAGATCCACTGCGAGAGTGATGTGAAATGCCTGTTATGTGAACGATACTGTGCACGCGGCGAAGATTTGGATTGTTTAGAGCAAATGCATGAGAGGTATCAGAAATTAGACATGTCAGTCCAGGCTGATGTTGTATACTCTCATATCTCGCAGCTCAAAGAATATTCTGATAGTAAGGTGAAAACATTGTCCCTTGATAAAATCGCTTGAGCGCAGGTTAGGCTGCCTTTGTCCCAAAAAAAAAACGAGTTGTCAGCTTCCCACGTGCTGTTAGGTGAAGATCTCTATTTGTCCTCCTGTCGTAGTGTCCAAACCACGGCAGCAAAGGCCAAGACCACACTTCCGAACAATAGCGCCAGATCTCCCCACACCCGCGCCAGAGATGCATCACTGGTCAATGACAGTTTCAGAACTTTCACCAGGTACTGGGTAGGAATCAAGCGCAAAGTAATTTCTAAGGCTGTTGGCATCTGTAAGGAGGTGAACCAACTCGGCGCCATGAGAACCAACATAATAACACTCGACCAAGTGTTCACTTGCATCGTGGTCTGAAATATGCTGCCCGTCAGGAGTCCTACTGCCACCATGAACAGCGCCCCCAAAAGCACTGCCAGGAAGGTCACTGGCCAGTCTCCCACCCATCCCTGATTGAGGGCAATCAGTATTCCAGAGATAAGCAAACTATAAACAAGACCTGTCAGGGCTTTACCAGCCACCACCTCAGCCGGGCCAGCCGGTGATGATAGCAAGAATTCCAGGGTATGCTTTTCTTTTTCCTCCACTAACAACAGCGGTACTACGAAAGCCCCTGTCATAGCCAAAGCCATCACTAGAAACATGTTCATCAAGTAGGGATCCATGCGGAATGTATTCTCGGTTTGTATCCCTGTCGGGGCAGCCACATCAACCCAAACGATATGCGCTGGCATATCTTGCCCAATCATGGACCATACTTGCTGCTCCACCATTCTTTGAAAAACCGCTATCTCTCCACCCCCACGTTTGCGGTTCAAATAGACAGTGATTTCTGCCTGCTCTCCAGCGTCCACGGTGTCGTCGAGATTGACCGGTATAGACAATCCTCCCACAGCGTTTTGCTCCACCTCTGATGTCAATTGTTGATCTGAGTCCACCTCTATCAAATGCACTTCAGGAAGCGCTTGCAGTTCAGCCACCAAACGCGAACCTGAGGGATCGTACACGACCATAGTTAAAGTACCCGGTCCCTCTAGCCCGCCAAACATCAAGCGGATAAGCAGCGACATACCGATGGGCAGCACCAGGCCGAACAGGATGTACTTGTTCTTAATCGCATCTACGATATCTTTTCGGGCAATGACCAAGATCACACGCCAGTTCATTCTGTCAATTCCTTCCCGGTGAGTTTGATAAAAACCTCCTCCAGAGTAGCCTCCGCGGAATGCAAGGTAACAATCCGGCCAGCAGCAGCCAGTTCCCCCAAACGCCGGCCATCGTTCGAGTCATCCAAGGAGAGGGTTAGACACTCCCCATCATCCAGGGTTGCCTTTAAATGACGTTGACCATAGGTCACTTTCAAACGTTGAGGGGTATCTAGCGCCACGATATGCCCCTCGTTGAGGAAAGCAACCCGTTGGCAAAGCTGATCGGCCTCCTCCATATAGTGGGTAGTCAAGAAAACTGTGCCCCCTTGATCGGCCAGGTCTACCACCAGTTTGTGGATCTGATGTGCTACTGTTGGATCCAGCCCCTTGGTTGGCTCATCCAGGAAGAGCAGCCGTGGGCGATGCAGTAAAGCGCGAGCAATGAGCAATCGCTGCTTCATCCCATTAGAGTAATGCTGAACTAAGTCATTAGCCCGTTTCCCCAGGTCCACCTGCTCCAGTATCTCATCTACTCGCTGGTCCTCTGCGCCGTAGAGACGGGCACTGAAAGCCAGGTTTTCCCGGCCAGTCATTCGCTCATAGAGGTTCTGGAACTCAAAGACAACGCCGATCTGAGGCTTAAGATGCTCTCGTTCGCTCACTACATCACAACCTACCACGGAGGCTTTACCTGCTGTTGGGCGCAGTTGACCAGTAAGCATACGGATGGTGGTAGTTTTCCCTGCACCATTGGGGCCCAAGAGCCCGAAAACCTCCCCTTCGCTCACAGTGAAAGCAAGGCCGTCCACGGCAGGCAGGCCGTTGAAAGTACGAGTTAGATTGTCAGTTTCAATAGCGTTCATCATCTCGTTCCTTACTCCTAGTTAATTTGCTCCGGGCGGCCTAACTGACTATATGTATTATATACTTGTTAGAAATTTTTATTCTCCGTGCCGTGTTTATATGTTATTCCGCTATGGTGATTCATCATTGAACGCAAGTGTGTTTACAAGTAAATTTATCCAAAAACCTTGACTTATTCTCCATATAAGTGTGTAAGGGGCTCCTGTTGGGTGCAGTTAATCAAAGAAATGGAGAAAACAGGCCGAAATCATGGCTCTTTTTTGTTTTAAGGCTAGATCTCACCCCCTGAAAGTGAGAATATGATCACAGAAACGGGCCCGCCACTGACAGAATGTCAGTTGAATTATATTGGTGATGATACTCTTAAAGATCAGATGTTTATATTGGGCGTCTGACAAAATATCAGGAAGCTCAACTTTTTTATTTCTTGTTCATTTACTAATAGGGTTTCAGGGGCACGGCGTTTTCAATTCCAACATCCCTTTGACCATAACCAACCGCAATAAATCACGCCGCTTACCCTACGGCGAAGCCGTGTCCCCTGCAAGCGGGGTTAGGCGCAATTTATCGATTCAATCATAGCAAATCTAAATAAAAAATCATGGATGCCTTTTTTGTTATCTACCGTAGGACTTGCAGTTTTTCGGCCTCAACAATACAGTAAAACGGTTCGATATCCAGTTTTTCACCGAATTGAATATATTCTGTCATTTTCAATCCACATTCTCTTAAGAATGATTCAACTGCTGTTTTAGGATCATTTGACATATCTATTGTAAATTTCCAAGGTTCTCCCATCTTTTCTATCAAGCTCATGTTTTTTGTAGCTATTTTGGAAATTTCACCTAACATGAATGCGGTTGAATAAAAGTCTTGAGCGATGATACTTCCATCTACACATAAATCAGTCATTTCCCCAAGTGTTTCTTTGACAATATCAGTTTCTAAATACAAAGAAACGCTTTGCCAAAGGAACAGAGTCTTTTTTGTTTTGTCAAAACCAGCTTCTAATAGTTTATCAACCCAAGATTCGTTTGCATAATCGACTGGGATATAGGTGATCCAATCATGCTTTATCCCTGCTTTTTTCAACGTTTCAACTTTAACATTTAGTGTATTAACCTGGTCGAGTTCAAAAACTTTTACTTCTTTTCCTTTTGTAAATTCCAAAGCTATTAGATCAAAGCCAACTCCAGGAAGGACAATCTGCTCCATTTCTTGGGCATATTTTTCCATTATCTTGTCAAACACGAGCACCCGAATACCCGCAGTGGAATCTAAGGTCTCTTCACCTGGCTTTACAAGTTTTCCAAGCCTGGTGGTGAAACCAAATAACCGCTGAGAAATTATAAGAGCTCCCATAGTCGCCCACAAACCAAAATGTGATTCACATGGAAAATATTTTATAAATGAAACAGAAAGGGGATCCGGTCTAGTTTCAAAATAATGCATGATCCATCTATATTGGAGCGCTTGACCTGCTGAGTAGGAGACACCCAATTTCTTGCTTTTCACCATTTCTTTGTAAATTCCAGCTATTAGTCCAATAATAGCAAAAGGAATGAAGATTACTTGAATCGGTATATAAAGGATGATTTGAAAAAGCTTAATTAATAAACGTAATATTCCGGGAAGCTGTTTATTTTTGTTTTTATCTGTCATAAGATACTCCTCATCTATGAAATGTGTAACTATAAATGTCAGACAGTAATGATTTTTTTTATTTTGTCTCCTTTGCATATGTATATTTATCAATTGGACGACTAACCTGAAAATTGATGCTACGTATAGTTTTCACAACGGAGCATGATTTTTCTAAACGATAATGCCTTGCTTCGTCTAATTGAATAAACCTTCGTTCTCTTTCAACGTAATAATCTTTCCAACTAAACATGATATTTCTCCTTCTATTCTGAAAGTAAACCCCAATTACCTTGATATTTCAGCATCATCACAATAACAAGGGGATCTACTTCTTTCAACCACCTGTAGGATAGCCGAAAGACGGTATTAGTGTCATACCCCGAAAGGGTTATTCAGGGGGTTGTTCGTGAAGGATTAAATTAATAACAAGAACAGCTATCCGAGATAGAATAAAGGTTTTCTTGTGGGTGGTCTTAGAGTGTCATGGGCACCTGGATACTTGTACGTCGTCAGACCCTTTGGGACACAATTCCATATTTTGAATAGAGACTTTTCATCCTGCTTGTACTCCCTTACTGTTTTTTTATAATGCGATGCCTTTATCCTTTTCCTGGCACATTTCTCCCACAAGCCAAAGCCGATCCTGATAAGAATCAACGCGTCTTCTTCGTAATGTAATTCATACCGCAAGCGAGGAATCCTGTTGCGATCAAAACTAATATTACTATTACCCCGAACGGAAAATTCGGGTTAATGGACGAGCTGGTTAAAGCCATAATCAAGCCTGCGGAAACTGCCAGAGCCAATGATTGCAGGTGGTATTGATCAATTGGCGTATTTTGTTTGTGAAGCGAGTTTCCAGACAAACCTTGGTTGAATAGCATTAAATCCCAACTTGCCAAGGCAGCAGTGCAGCCCACGATCATAAGGTACAAGGATATATCGACAGTGATACCAATAGTAGCAAGCACAACATAAACTATCAATACACTTGATGTCGACCAAAATATCGACTGTTTTTTCATGAATATTTTTCATTTTGCTGGGAGGTACTTTGTTTCGATTCGAGACAGGTAGCCGCCAATCATTAATTCTCAGACATTATCTTTATTTTCCAAAAAGAAGTCTTTTAAATGAAGTTTTCCATAAGTGGGAGCAACCATCTCCATGGCAAGAACAGTCATGAAGAATTCAAGGGGACCATAAGTCTTTACGGATGTAAGTTTTCGGAGTGTTGTTAATATCGCATTCCTTATCCAAATTGGTATCCTGGATATTTTTTTCGTTTTTCCATATGATTCAAACGCATAAGCTAAGATCTCATTATGGGTTAAAACATCCGGTCCACCAATATTAATTTCCTTTTCATTTCCGTCAGCCGCCTTAACACAAATTTCCGCCAGGTCTTTGCCATGAATGGGATTCATTCGATTTTCTCCTGTACCGAATACAAATCCCCTTCCTTGCTTGGCCATGTTTAGGTAATCCAACATATCTGAATAGAAACCATTGGGATTAACAATCGCGTATTCTAATCCTGAACTTTTTAGCGCTCCTGTGAATTTGAGCTTTGCCTGGATACCCTTCAACTTCTTCATTTTTTCAGCGTTGAATACGGACACATAAATAAACTTTGAAGCACCTTCTTTTTGAGCGTCTTCTAGAAGATTCTTATTGCCCTGGTAATCAACATCCAGATAGGTCAAATTATCTTTTTGTTTCGTAATTCCTATTGATGAGAACACAATATCGATATCTTTGCATATTTCCCGTACAAAACCGACGTCTGTTACTTCACCGATAACTATTTCATCAATATATTCGCTCAGGTTTTTAAGCTGTTCGGCATTTCTTGTTATTGCGCGGACCCAATAACCTTGTTTCTTGAACTCCTTAACCACATAACGGCCAAGGTAACCGGTTGCACCTGCAACTAATGCTTTTTTCATTTCAAACTCCTTTTAGATATTTTTTTCAATACAGAAATCATTACCGTGAGTATCCGGTTGTTTGTTTTAGTCCTTTGCACAGATTTGACATCTGAGCCAAAATACTCTATTTAGACGATCATTTCATCGCCATCTTCCATGATCACACACCTTAGTCCCCTATTATCGACTTCGCGTTTGAACATTACAGGGTCTGCTGCCTTTGAAACAACCAGATCCCGATAAAGTAATACACAAGAGAGAGAACCAGCAAGAAGGTTATTTCATACATCACGTCTGCTAATCCTGCCCCCAGGGTAAGGATTTTATTTAATGCCATCACGGCATGAGTAGGAGGCAGCACATCATAGAGGCTGATATTAAAACCTGCAATCTGAAATAGAATAATACGCGGGATTGGAAAAACTGCTCCCGAAAAGAACATAAAAAAGATCAGGGGAAAATTAGCAATTATGAAGGCCTGGCTGACTGATTTTGAAAATGCAGCCACAATCAGACCGATCCCGACGACTGCAATCGCGGTTATTCCTCCAACCAACACGGCTGCCCAAATCGACCCCTGGCTGCTAAAACCCAACATAATCGCAACGAACAGGGTTAACAAAAGGGACACAACACCCAGAAGTATTGTAGGCAGGCTGATTCCAATCAGTAATTCGGAAGCCTTCATTGGGGTCATTTGCAGCCTGCGCAGCGTCCCAGCCTCCACTTCACCTGTGATGGTCATTGAGACAATAAATACCAACATCACTACCGAGATGATCAGGATGCCAGGAATATACAGATCAAATTCAGACCGGCCAGCGGAACCGCCTAAAGATATTTCATTAAATTGAATTGACCGAGTCTCCCCAGTATACAACTGGACAAACTCATCAATGACACTGCCTACCATCACTGCGCCGACTGCATAATATGGATTGGTTAAATCGCCAATCAGTGTAATTTCAGCTGGATTCAGAATCTCACCCAGGGAGGCAGCCTGAAGGGATTGGGTAAAATTTTCTGGAATGATTAACAAGACTTCAGCATCCCTGTCCTTAAGTAGATCTTCAGCCCGCGTCTGATCATTTACGGATATCACATCCAAGAGAGGATCTCCGCTGGGATAAGCCAACCTTTCCAGCAGGGTTATGGCTTCTCTTCCTTGAGGCCCTGTATCCAGGTTTTGGACCAACACATCATAGGTTGTCGATCCGCTGGGTATCATCAACCAATAAAGCAACACAAAAAAAGGTCCTATGATCAAGCTCAACCCCAGGGTGACTGGATCCCGGGCTTGTTCCTTCAGGCTTTTCCAGAAGATTTTCAGGATTTTCATGCCCGCAGCCTCCTTCCAGTAAGTTGAATAAAGACATCTTCCAGGGAATTTTTCCGCAGCCGGATATCACCAGTTTTAATTCCCTTCTCAACCAGGTGGGCAAGAATGTTTTGCAGAAGATTGACCAGGTCCAGGGCCCGGATCTGGAGCACATCATCTAAAATTAGTATCTGGGCACGCTCTTCCAGATAAGATAATGCCGGTTTAACTTGTTCCAGCTGTTCATGAATCGTAATTTCGAGTACATCCCCCTCACCAACTGTCTGTTTCAGCGCATCAGGTGTATCCAGAACCAGGAGTTCTCCATGATCAATAATAGCCACCCGGTCTGCTAACCTCTCCGCTTCATCCATATTATGGGTAGTGAGGATAATTGTTTTCTCGCTTGCGATGGATTTGATGTATTCACGGACACTGATCCGGCTTTGGGGATCAAGTCCAGCTTCAGGTTCATCCAGGATCACAATCTCAGGGTCATGGATCAAAGCCAGGGCAATGTTTAGGCGCCGCTGCATGCCTCCGGAAAGGGTTCCAGCTAGTTTATCCGCGGAATCAATTAATCCTAATGCATCCAGGAGCATCCGGCAGCGATGCCGGAGCAGGGAAGATTTCATCCCGTACATTTCTCCCAGAAAAACCAACTGCTCTGAAGGAGATAGTTTCTTCCACAACACATTTTCCTGGGGACAAATCCCGATTCGTCTGCGATTATTCTCGTCGCAGTCAGTAATGGGTTTTCCCTGGAAAAATACTTCGCCGCTGTCGGGTTTTAGTAAACCAGAGATCATCTTAATCGTAGTCGTTTTTCCAGCGCCATTGGGTCCCAGGAGTCCAAATACCTCGCCGGGAAGAATGTCCAGGCTGAGGTCTTGGACCGCCAGAAGTTCCCCATATGATTTGGATAGATTCCTAATCTGAAGAATATATTGATCTGCCATACTTGCTCCCGGAATGATGAAATAATTAACCTGGACAAACCTGCCAGGGTTTTCTAATTTTGGATCAACTCAATAACGTTCTATAGAGTGTGATTGACGAACTAGGGGTTCGTATGGGGAAGGCCAAAATTCTACAATTCGATATATCACGTCATTTCTGAACTCAAAAAGAGATATACCTGATTGTTCTTCATCATTGACTTGAAAACTAATTTGAGATACTACCTGGTTTTCGTCGCCGACGAGACGCACGATTTCGAGTGTCCAATCACCTGGATAAGCTGCATTAAACTCTCTAAACGCAACCCGGCCATAAATCCTTTCTCTTGACTGAGGAAGGTCATATATGATGTCTTCGTGTAATAGAGACTCAAATGTTTCCCAATCTCGAAGATTGACTGTTTTCCAATATTTTTTGATACTCTCTATAGATGTGTTTGTCATCTTTTATTCCTTGTATTTCCAATTTCTGGACGGTGATTAATCGTGCTTACTCCTTCCTGCACGTAGCTAACCTTATGTAGGGTTATGTACGCGGCATTGCTTCTTCTCGTCTTTTTATTCCAGGCATACATTTGCGCATCATCAGAATATAGAAGAACTCAATGATCAAATTTAATAGAATTGCAGGCGACAACCAGCTGATTGAGTTTTTCTTCTATAGTCATTCTAAAGCTTCCTTTTAATTTTCTTTGCCGTACCAGGAAATCCTCAACAAATGTATGTTTGTGGAGTTTCCGGACATACTGATTGTTTCGGGCACTACTGGTAAATCTGTTTTGGTTCAGTCGCCTTCTGAGTCGGGTTCGACACAATTGACAGAAATCAATGGCAAGCCCAGGGAATAGATCCGCCGCAGAAGACCAAACAAAGCGGCCTGGTCGAAAGTACCAGTCAGGATAGTGACTGGAGGATCATCTCCTTCGCTTTCGAACGTAATTGTCATCCTGCTGGCCCAGTCTGGCCAACTTTCGTCGAGGTGTCCTGGTACTTTAATTTGGTAGGTTGCGGGTCGATCTAAAGTCAGTTTATGTTTGTTTTCCTTCAAAATTGATTTCCTCCTGTGCCCATAGGATAACCGTAAAGTAGTATTAGGGTCATACCCCAAACGTGTTATTCATGGGGTTAAATTTTAAAATTGGGCTAATATTGGACACGTCAGGAGGCAACAACAAAGCGTGCGTTTATTCGCTTTCCCGATAGATTTTTTTACTTTGTTTGCTGCAATGCCGGCTTTAGGCATCCAGGCGAATAGAAAGAGAGAAGAATCCTCAAATCCCTTGTTCTGCTCTTGCATGATGAATCCTCCGAATAAATATCAACCAGTCTCATCCCTT
>Ga0255364_10350_pt1 | contig 10751 bp, 10 predicted proteins | sample ANMaggSSYBR01G12_FD_182087 | JGI IMG/M metagenome (GOLD analysis project Ga0255364, IMG submission 182087) | Sediment cell enrichment communities from methane seep in Santa Monica Basin, California, United Staets - ANME aggregate JGI... | ecosystem: Environmental > Aquatic > Marine > Cold seeps >...
GGGTTTTATTTAATATGCCGATTACTTTTAAGTTGAATTGAGTCCCAATCGACAGAATTATCCTATTTCCAGAACACTTTATATTCTATTGTGCCTTATCTAATTCTTTGGTTGAAAGTAATCCACAAGCGGCTTCAATATCCTGGCCACGGGATGCTCTTAAGGTTGTGCGAATTCCTTTTTTATTCAGTGCATTTCTAAATTCTTCAATGGTCTTGTCATCGGAAGATTGATAAGGGGCATCGGGTATTGGATGAAAACGGATGAGGTTGATCCTGCATCGGATACCATTTAAAATTCTGGCCAGTTGTTTTACATGTCGGGGGGTATCATTTAAATCTTTGAACATGATATACTCAAACGAAATACGACGTTGCCCTCCAAGGTCATAATTCCGAATTACCTTGAGTACCTCTTCGATCGGATGATTATTTTGGACTGGCATTAATGTTCGTCGTTCTTCATCAAAAGGAGTATGTAAACTAACTGCAAGGTGACATTCACTATTGTCCAGGAATTTTGTCATGGCCCCTATAATTCCTATGGTTGAAACTGTAATTCGTCTCGGGCTCATGGCAAATCCCCAATCGGCAGTCAAAATCTCCAGACTTTGCATTACATTCTGAAAATTATCCAGAGGTTCACCCATTCCCATATAAACGATATTTGTCAGGTTATCCCTTTCAGGTAAGCTTCTGATCTGGTTTATAATTTCACCAGTAGTAAGATTACTTTGAAAACCCTGAAGCGCAGTCATACAAAAACGGCATCCCATACGGCAACCCACCTGTGATGAGACACATAAGGTTGCACGTTCCCGATAGCTATCGGGACTGTCGGGAATATAAGCGGCTTCAATAAAGCGGTTATTTTTTACAGGAAATAAATATTTTTTTGTTCCATCAGCAGAGGAACTGACCAAGCTATGTGGTGTAAGTCCAATATCATAATTTTCTGCAAGTAAACTTTGTGTTGATTTGGATAGGTTAGACATTTCAGTAATGGAAGTCACATTTTTTTTATATAACCAATCAGCAAGTTGTTTTGCCGTGAAGCGAGGCAGGCCCAATTCTTTAACCACACCTTGAAGTTGATCCAGGGTTTTTCCAAATAATGGTTCTTTCATTACAATTGCTCAATTGCCGGTAAAGGTACTACTTAATAATACTTTGCAAATCCGACTAAATTTCGTATATTTAAGCACTTAATATTTTTCAAATGAAATTACTTGTAGCCATTGACTTTTCAGAAATTACTAAACTCATTCTTGAAAAAGTAGAAGAAATTGCTTTAAAAACCAGAGCGAAAGTGTGGTTAATCCATGTGGCCCAGCCCGACCCTGATTTTATTGGGTATGATGTTGGCCCTGATTCAGAGAGGGATTTTATGGCAAAGCGGTTTCGGGAACAGCATATAAAAATTCAGGAATTATCTAAAAAAATAAAAAAGAAAGGAATTAACATTACACCGTTATTGGTTCAAGGGCCAACCATTGAAACAATCATTGAAAAAGCAATAAAGCTTAAGGTAGATATGATTGTATCAGGTTCACACGGACACGGAACCATGTTTCATATTTTAGTTGGTAGTATCAGTAAAGGACTTTTAAAAAAATCTCCTGTTCCTTTACTTATTATCCCGGCAAAAAAGTAGAACAAGCTGACAAAGCTTGATTATTATTCAAAAGAACTTATACCGGTAATATCATGCCCCGTGATCAACAAATGAATATCATGGGTTCCTTCATAAGTAATTACCGATTCCAGGTTCATCATATGCCGCATCATCGGAAAGTCATCCGTGATTCCCATGGCTCCAAGAATTTGACGGGATTCACGAGCAATATCCAAAGCCATTTTAACATTATTTCTTTTAGCCATAGAAATTTGAGCAGGAGTAACTTTCCTCTGGTTTTTTAATTCACCCAGTTTCCAGGCAAGTAGTTGTGCTTTGGTAATTTCCGTTAAGAATTCGGCTAATTTTTTTTGAGTGATCTGAAAAGAAGCAATGGGTTTATTAAACTGTTTTCGTTCAAGGGCATAATTTAAAGCCGTATTGTAGCAATCCATAGCAGCGCCAATTGCTCCCCATGCAATTCCGTAACGTGCTGAATTTAGACAACTTAACGGGCCTTTTAATCCTTTCACATTTGGTAATATATTTTTTTTCGGGACTTTTACATTATCAAAAACCAGCTCTCCCGTAACCGAAGCCCGTAATGACCATTTTCCTGTCGTTTCAGGAGCAGTAAATCCAGCCATCCCCTTTTCAATGATCAAGCCTCTGACTATACCATTTTCATCCTTTGCCCATACCACAGCGATATCGGCAATGGTAGAATTGGTAATCCACATCTTTGCCCCATTCAACAGGAAGTGATCACCTTCATCCGTAAATTTTGCTTCCATACCACCCGGGTCCGAACCATGATTGGGTTCTGTTAGACCAAAACAGCCGATGATTTCACCGGTTGCTAATCGCGGTAAATATTTATTTCGTTGCTCTTCCGAACCAAACTCAAAAATGGGGTACATAACCAGTGAAGTTTGCACAGAGGCTGCACTTCTAATCCCTGAATCACCTCTTTCTAATTCGGTCATGATCACACCATATGAGATATGGTCCATTCCTGAACCTCCATATTTTTCAGGGATGAAGGGACCAAATGCACCAATCTCACCCAGTTCTTTAAATAGATGTTGCGGAAATTCATGCTTTTGTGCAGCTTCTTCGATTATTGGTGTAACAGACCTGGTAACCCAATCTCTGATTGAACTCCGTATTATCTTATGTTCATCAGTTAAAAGGTCATCAACACCAAAATAATCAACTGGTTTATATGTATACATAACGAAGGATTATTTTTGAGCGGATAAAGATAAAGAAAGGATTAATAAAGCATAATATTAGCAAAAAAGCAAAACGTATATAAACGATATTTTGGTTATCCATCAATTAAAAAAATGAATAGATCATTACAATATAGCAAATTAGAATAACAGATGTTTACCAGAACAAAGCATATAATACTACCAGAATAACACTAATAACAACAGCACTGATGTTAAATACCGGATCAGTTTCAAAAAGTTTTTTGGTTAAGATAATACCCTTTTTGTCAGGGGCACCTCTTTTTTCAAGATAGCTAACAATTGCTATTACTGCAATGGTCAACAAACACGTGATAAACATTTGTTGCATAAAAGGTAGCACTACAAATAAATTTTCAAAAGCTGTTCCTTCCGCCCAACCATTTGGCCCAACTTTAAAATATAGGGCGATAGGAATAGAAAGGATAATTCCCCAGATGGCTCCACTATTAGTTGCTTTTTTCCAGAACAATCCCATCAAAAATACTGCAAGTATACCCGGGCTGACAACACCCGTATATTCCTGAATGTACTGGAATACCTGTCCGAGACTTCCGAGTTGAGGCGCGATTAATACAGCAATGACCAGAGCTATGGCTGCAGAAATTCTTCCCACATTTACTGTTTGCCGTTCACTGGCTTTTTTATTGATGTAGGGTTTATAAATATCCATGGTGAAAATCGTAGCTGTAGAATTCAACATAGAAGCCAGGGAGGATACAATAGCAGCAGCCAATGCCGCAAGCACCAAGCCTTTTAATCCGGTGGGTATAAATTTACTGATCAGCCAGGGAGCGGCATTGTCATTAATCACCATTCCTTCTGCATTAACAAAACTCGGATCCAGTGTTTCAGGTGTTAACATACCGGAAATATCTGCATTCATAACATAGGCAATGACACCGGGAATAACAACAATTAACGGAATCAACAATTTCAGGAAAGCAGCAAAGGCGATTCCTCGCTGAGATTCCTTCAGGCTTTTTGCTGCTAATGTTCGCTGGATAATATACTGGTTAAATCCCCAGTAATAGAGATTGGCCACCCACATACCACCTATCAGGACAGCAAGTCCGGGCAGATCCCACCAGGCATCTTTTCCATTTGGAGTTGTAATTTCCCCTTTTGATAAGATCATCGAAAATTTTTCAGGAACAACATCATAAATATGTCTGAACCCATTAATAACTCCACCTTCGGGTGTAACATGGTCCAATGCAATAACAGTGGTAATCATTCCACCCATAACCAATAAAGCTACCTGGATGACATCTGTCCATGCTACTGCAGCCAATCCACCCCACAACGAATAAGCTGCTGCGAATAATGCCAACCCAATGATGCTATAAATAATGATGGAACCATCACCTGTTCCGACAATTACATCGAGGGCCTTGGCTCCCAGGAATAGAACGGATGTAAGGTTAACGAATATAAACAGTGCGATCCAGAATATGGCAAGAATTGTTTTCAGGTTGGTGCTAAATCGTTTTTCAACAAATTGGGGAATAGTATATAATTTTTTTTCAATAAATATCGGCAGGAAATATTTTCCTACAATAATAAGAGTAATGGCTGCCATCCATTCATATGAGGCAATGGCCAATCCAATCGCAAATCCGGAACCTGACATACCAATAAACTGTTCTGCTGAAATGTTGGCAGCAATTAAGGAAGCACCGATAGCCCACCAGGGAAGGGATTTTCCGGCCAGGAAATAATCTTCGGCAGTTTTTTGCTGACCTTTTTTATTTCGTGAAACCCAAAGTCCGACTGAAAGAATAACAATAGCATAACAGGCGAAAACTGCGTAATCGATAAACTGGAAAGAACCACCCATATTTTTTAATTTGGATAAATCTGATATTTATTGAATTCAAGAAGTGAAAATACGATTAAAAATAATAATTTGAATTAAAAATTTGAAAATGTAATTAGAATTAGAATAAATGAACTACTCTGATCCAGAGCCTTGAGAAATTCTTTAGATTGAAAAGAAATAATTGTTAGAATAAGGAAGCCCACCTTCGTTAACCTCCCCAAATGATGCAAGTCTTCCAGCATGGGCATGAGCGATTACGAGACTTGTGCCTTCAATAAATTACTATATAGTTGTTGGTCAATTTGATTTTCTTGAACTTCTTCAATTAGTTTTAGAATATCAGTAATATTCAGTTCAAACTCAATAGCACTTTTTATTGCATCTTTTGCAAAACTCAAGTTGTTTACTTTTTTGAGGTAAAGCCAGGATTTATGTTACTCATACCTCAGTGCCTCCACGGGATTTCTGCGTGCCACTTTAAAGGTTTGCCAGCTTACGGTAATCATTACTATGAAGAGTGCAATTACTCCAGCAAGGATAAAAATTCACCAACTCAATTCGGTTCTATAGGCGAAGTTTTGTAACCATCTCTGTGTAGCATAATAAGCAATTGGTGTGGCAATAATAAAGGCCAGGCCAACCCAATACTCAGCCTAGTCTCCTGACTACGCTGCATGAGATAATAATCTCCTGATTTTATTAGGTACATAAAACTTTAATCCATGATACTTCCCATAATTCGCGCGAGCTAACAACATGTGCAACTAATCAGAACTTTACATTTTTAAGTCCAATCTCTCAATCTTTCAACCCGGTTCATAAAAATACGCTTGCTTTTAGCCGGGCTCAATTTTTTTTTAGTAATATTACAATTCAAAAACAATATCAAAAACAAACAAAAAATGCAAGAGGTTTACATTACGTTTATCGTGTTACTGTTTGGTTTGCAGGCTTCAGCCCAGCAAGACCATACAGAATTTATCGAAGGCCCGTTTCAATCTCCGCAGGAAGTAACGGAGACCTGCCTCATGTGCCACGAAGGGGTGGATCATGATATCATGCAAACCAGGCACTGGAACTGGTTGGGTGATGAATACCTGGATAAAGACGGCAACAGCAGGCGGGCCGGAAAACAAACCATCATCAACAATTATTGTATTTCTGTTTCCTCTAACTGGCCGCGCTGTACAAGCTGTCATATCGGCTATGGATGGAAAGACAATACCTTTGATTTTGAGGACGGAAAAAACATCGATTGCCTGATCTGTCATGACCAGACAGGGACCTATAAAAAGGTGCCCACCGGAGCTGGGATGCCCGATCCGTCGGTTGACCTGCTTAAAGTGGCGCAAAGCGTTGGAAAAACAACCAATGAAAATTGCAGTGTATGTCATTTCAATGGTGGTGGTGGTACCGGTATAAAACATGGCGACATGGATGAAAGCATGATCCATCCCACGGCGGAACTCGACGTTCATATGGGAGGACTTGGTTTTACCTGTTCAACCTGTCATGCCGGTGAAAACCATAAGATCCGCGGGGCAAGCCATGGCTCTTTGGCCAGTGGTCAGAATCATATTTCCTGCATCGAATGCCACGATGCAAAACCCCACCAAAATAAGACACTCAATGATCACATGGATGCGATCGCCTGCGAAACCTGTCATATTCCGACGTTTGCCAGGAAAGAACCTACAAAAACCTGGTGGGACTGGTCCACAGCCGGTCAGGAACGGGAAGTGCAGCTCGATGAATATGGCAAACCGCTATACAATAAGAAGAAAGGTGATTTTGAATGGGATCAGGATGTGATTCCGGAATACCGTTGGCACAATGGACAGGCCGATTATTACCAATTCGGTGAGGTGATTGATCCGCAACATGTGGTAGGATTAAATGTACTTTCAGGTGAAATACATGATCCCGGTGCCAGGATCACGCCGTTTAAAGTGATGCGCGGCAAGCAGATCTATGATGAAAAAAAACAGTATTTGATCGCTCCAAAACTATTTGGCGAAGGTGGATACTGGAAAACCTGGGATTGGAACCAGGCTTCCGTATTGGGTATGGAATCCATCAACCTGACGTATTCCGGGTATTATGGCTTTATTGAGACAGAAATGTATTGGCCCATTAATCACATGGTTGCACCAGCTGAAGATGCCCTCAAATGCTCAGCTTGTCACAGTGAAAAAGGAAATGGTAGACTTGATTGGGAAGCACTGGGCTATCCGGGCGATCCGATGAAAACAGGAGGTAGATCAAAAAAATAAAAGGGGCCAAATCCGCCACCTTGCGCCAGTCTTCCAGTCATGGCCATGGTGCAGGCGTGACTGATGCCTGGTTCTAAATTTCATGGCACGAGTCCCTGTGTTCAGGCTTACCCTTCAGACTCGCGCCAGATTGGGAAATTGTTAGAAATAAAAACCCACCTTCGTTAACCTTTCAGGCTAAATTCGGTGGGCGAAGGTGGAGCATATCGGAATCGAATCCCGAAGATATCAAAATTTGTGATTTTGCTCATCTTCGAGGATGCTCGATCAGATTTTGGGATCGGCACCGATGACCTCTTGACTGCCAGTCAAACGCTCTAGTCCCGAAAATCATCAAAACGATGTTTTGATTGTATTTTCGAGGATGCACGATTTTTAGCAAATCACAGATTTGTAAAAATCGGCACCAACTGATCTATTCTTTCTTGTAATCAGCAGAAATAATAAAATTGTGTCTAAAAATGAAGGCTAAAACTTTTTCCTTGCTATGAAGGTTTTTCAACATCCTTTCATATTTCATAGCTTCGGAACGTGAATCAAAGGATTTATAAGCAAATAATTTCCATGGAATATATTTATTAGTGTATGAAGATTTCCCGGAATTATGCTCTTCTACCCTTTTATCAAGGTCTTGTGTCTGACCATAATAAAAGCGTTTATCTTGTTCTGATTTTAGAATATAAACAAAATAAAGCATAAAAAAGGAGAGAGTCTTCTTCTTGATTAAATGATGTGGAGCGTAGGGGAGTCGAACCCCTGACCTTTAGACTGCCAGTCTAACGCTCTAGCCAACTGAGCTAACGCCCCTATTTTGGTGTAGGAATGCAAAAGTATAAATTAATCGTAAATTTAGCACAAAATTAATTATTAGAAATTTAATGAAGAGGATTTTCGCTGCCATAAAGATTCATCCAACTAAATTATTTCGAAATACCTATTTTCAGTTGAAATCAAATCTGAAAGATGAAAAAATCAAATGGGTTGAATTGGAAAACATTCATATTACTTTAAAGTTTTTTGGAGAGACAGATGAAAGAAAAATTGGAAGTATAAATGAGCTATTAGCAAAAATTGCTGATAATCACTCATCGTTCTCGTTAAATATAAATGATATCAGAATTTTTGGAAGTTCCTATAAGCCAAGGGTAATCTGGTTTGGAATTGAAAAAAGTGAACAGCTCATTTCTCTTGCCTATGATGTACTTGACCAGGTTCAAGGTCTTGGTTTTGTTAGAGACCGGCAAAACTTTGTACCTCATCTGACCATTGGCAGGATAAAGTTTATTGAAGATAAAAAACGGTTTCAGGAAGTAATTAGCAGGTTTGAGTCAATAAAAATTCAAGATCAAAAAGTAGATCAGTTTTATTTGATTGAAAGTATTTTAAGGCCACAGGGACCGGAGTACAAAATTTTGGAATCATTCCATTTGCAATAAAAAAAGCCCACAAATATTTTGTGGACTTTCATTCTGTGGTAAATTTTCTCAGCTATTTTTTCATTAATGAATCTTCATCATCATCTTCATTCACCATCTTTTTTGCCATAAAATAATAGATAACCAATGCCAGACCTCCAAACAAAAAGATCATGGAGAAATAAGCCGCTTCTTTTTCATACATAAACGCACTGGTAGTAGCAAGGATATTTCCAATTAATATTCCAAGTGCAACACCAATTAAGAGTAATCCATATTTCAACGCATACGAATTTCTTTTTTTAGGTGTAAAAAAAACAGAGGCATCAACCCCTTTTTCCAGCATAGACATACGTTCTTTTTTTCTGATACCAAGATATACCATAGCGACAATAGCTCCGAAAATGATTGTTAATACTAATACAGGTGTTAAATCTAACATAGCTTTATGATTTAAATTGTTCGTAAATTTGTTTTCGTAATCTTTGACGCGGTATTTTTTAACCGGTTACAAAAAGTTAGTTCCATAAAACTGAACTCAAAACACTGAATACTGAACACCAAACTTTTTTTGTAACCACACACACATCTAATCGTCTTATTAAAGAATGAATTTTCAAAGCGATAATTTTTATATAGATAAAGTGCTGAATAATGATGCAAATGCTTATGCATCATTGGTCGACAAACATAAAAATATGGTTTATACTATTGCTTTAAAGATTGTTCGAAACCGAGAAGATGCGGAAGAGATTGCACAGGATGTTTTTGTAAAGGCTTATCAGTCTCTTGCAACATTTAAAAGGGAGTCGAAATTTTCGACCTGGCTTTATCGGATTGTGTATAATACAGCCATCTCGAAAACGCGTAAAAAGCAATTTGAAACCACTGATTTGAATTATGATATTGTTGAAAATTATTCGGAAGATGATATAAATGAAGACTTAAATCGTCTTGATAATAATGAGCAGAAAAAAGTAATAAATACAGTTTTGAAAAAGCTAAATACTGAAGATCATTTGCTTGTTACATTGTATTATTTTAAAGAATATTCAACAGAAGAAATAAGTGGGATTGTTAATATTTCACAATCCAATGTAAAAGTTAAATTACACAGGATACGTAAAAAATTGTATGGTGAAATACAAAAGTTTATAAAAATTCAGAACAAGGAGATATACCTATGATCAATAATAAAGATAAATCTGATAACTTTTTGAAGAACCTGATCAAAAAAGCCCACATTGAAAGTCCATCGCCGAACTTTACTGACAATGTCATGAATCAAATTCAGGCACAACAACAACCTGCTACACAACTCACAGGTAAAACTGCAGGCATTAAAAACTATTATTTTTTGATTGCTGCTGGTTTAGGGGCAGTGATATATGCAGTTTATTATTTTATCAGTAACGATATATCCCTGTTTCCTGGTGAATTTGACCCAATTCTTATTCCTGTATTTGGTAAGATATTAGCCAGTATGAAAGAAATGTTTCAATCCATCCAGGTTTCCTCTTTTACAGTTGTAATTATTATTGCAGTGATTGGATTATTCATTATTGATAGATTATTAAGAAGGTTTCAGACCGGTAAACAGACTTATTTTTCCTTTTAAATAAAATAGAGTTCAGTTTTCTTATTAATTTTGCGATTCTTAAAACATCTGGAAATTATCAGCAAGTGAAACAACAGCAACAGTAATAAGATAAAATAATAACTTTCCGTGGAAGGCTATCCTAATCATGGGTAGCCTTTTTTGTTTGTTGTTGGAATGAACTGATTTACTAAATTTGTGCCCTTAATAGATTAGAGAGAATGAACAATAACGAAAAGAAAACCGGAGCATCTCCAGACGAGAAAAATAAGTCTTTAAACTTCCTAGAAACCATTATTGAAGAAGATATAAAAAACGGGAAACATAGTGGTAAGGTTCACACACGGTTTCCGCCCGAACCCAATGGTTACCTGCATATTGGTCATGCAAAGTCTATTTGTCTGAATTTTGGTCTGGCTAAAAAATACAATGGTCAATGCAATCTTCGGTTTGACGATACAAATCCTTCCAAGGAAGAAGAAGAGTATGTCGACTCCATTATGGAAGATATCAAGTGGCTTGGTTTCGACTGGGAAGACAGGCTATTTTATGCTTCTGATTATTTCGATCAGTTATTTGAATGGGCAGTTAAATTAGTAAAAGATGGTAAAGCGTATGTGGATGATCAACCTTCAGAATTAATCAGCGAGCAAAAAGGTGTTCCTACACGTCCGGGAACAGAAAGCCCTTTTCGTAGCAGGAGTATGGAAGAAAACCTGGGTCTGTTTGAAAGGATGAAAAAGGGGGAATTTCCAAACGGGACAAGGGTATTGA
>Ga0255364_10351_pt1 | contig 10734 bp, 7 predicted proteins | sample ANMaggSSYBR01G12_FD_182087 | JGI IMG/M metagenome (GOLD analysis project Ga0255364, IMG submission 182087) | Sediment cell enrichment communities from methane seep in Santa Monica Basin, California, United Staets - ANME aggregate JGI... | ecosystem: Environmental > Aquatic > Marine > Cold seeps >...
AATGGCTTTCAAAATAAGACTGACACAAGAAATAGAGCTGCAGCATGCTTTAAGGCAGATTGAATGGACAAAATCTGTTATGAGGAAAGCACCACGCCGGAAAGTTCCTCACAACTTTGTTCTGACGCAGCAAATGGCAATGCAAGCCAAGAGACGTCAAATTCGTGTAATAAGACGTTATGGGTTGGTGTCTGGTATTGCTTCTCTCACGTTTTTAATTCTAGCTGGTCTTCAATTATTACCTTTATTTAAGATGGACATGGTTCCGAATTTTGCAATGGCTCCCAAAGAATCCCTCATGGAAGAATCTCTAATGATGGAAGCTGAAGCGGTTGAGGAGTTGGCGATAGAAGAGGGCATACAGATGGAGGAAGCACCTGGAGTTCATCCTCAACCAGCAGAGGATGCAGAAATCCCTGGGATGATGGCGGAGGGTGCAGAGGAAGAAGTTATTGAAGAAGAGCTGGTTGAAAGTGAAGCTGTAGCAGAAAGCGAAGAAGTGCTGAACGAAACAGCAGATTCCATTGAAGAGGAAGTCCAATCCCCAATAGGAGAAGGTGAACCATTACTTACTCCAATACCCACAGAAATATCAACAATAACGCCAACAGGCACCGCCACTTCTGCAAAAGTAGGTGAAGAGTCTAACGCCAGCATGGAAGGGGGTGTACCTCGAGCTGAGGAAACCAGAGAACTAGCAAAAGAAGAGGGGTTAATTGAGGAAGACGAGAGTATAGAAGATACCAGTATAAACGATGATGAGGATTTGAATGATCCGTCGATTATAGAAACTGGCGAGACATTAACGAAGCAACCTTCTGTTTTTAAAATGCTGGCTTTTACCGGGATGTTGCTCAGTGCACTTATTGCGATAATTGCGGGGGTAGCTGTATTTCGGACGAAAAATCGGTCTTAGGTTTGAGAAATTTTTTGTGACGAAATGAAACTATGGTATACTTTTTGTTCACGCATGTGAAATGGTTTCCATGCGTGATTACAGTGTAAAATCATTTATATAATTCTAAAAAGAGCGAGGGTAACCCAATCTCAGGGTGAGAGGCGCTCGAAGGAAGGTTGTTATGGATAACAAAGTGGTAATTAACGCCACCAAACGTACTGTTACAGGCCGTAAGGTCAATCGTCTTCGTCGCCAGGGCAAATTACCTGGTGTAATGTATGGTTCAAGTTTTGAATCTACACCGATTTTTATGGATTTGCATGATGTCACCTTACGGTTACGCGGCGTATCAAAGTCGACTCTTGTGACAATTAATTTAGATGGAGAAGAACACCCAACGCTGCTCCAAGATCGACAGAAAAATTTTGTGCGTGGCAATTTAACTCACATCGATTTTCGTGTGGTTGATCTAAATGTGGTCATCTCAGCATTAGTACGCTTAAGGTTTGTTGGCGAGGCGCCCATCTTAGAGACTATGGGTGGCGTGTTGATAACGAATATTCAGGAAATTGAAGTTGAGGCTTTGCCTGGTGATCTTCCTGAAACACTGGATGTGGATCTGTCTTCTTTGGATAGCTACAGTGCATCAATTTCAGTTGCTGATATTGATATCCCGGCGGGTGTGATCCTTCTCACCGACCATACGGAAAAAGTCGCAAGTGTTGTTGCTCCGACAATTGAAGAAGAACCTGTTGAAGATGAATTACTCGGTGAAGATGTTGACGCAGAACCTGAGGTTATTGAAAAAGGCAAACAAGAGGAAGAAATCGAAGACTGATCTTTTCCCTATTGTAAACTTGAAAAAAACAAAACAACTGCCACGGCAGTTGTTTTGTTTCAAGATCACGGATGAGATATTCTCAACTGTGTTTGTATTTTATAAAGCTCTTAGAAAAAGAGGATTAATTCTCCCCTCTTTTTTTATATTTCAATTCAGGGAATCGTGACAGAAGAAGTGGTAAAAAAAACCAGGCTAGATTAAGATACCACTTACTAATGAACCAAGGACTATATCTGGAAATGGTTCATAAAAGGAAGCTGTTTATGATAAAATCGCTTGTATGATAAATCAACAATATCGGGTTGTTTTTATGGGCTCTCCTCAATTCAGCGGGCCAATTTTGCAGGCGTTGGTGGATGATGAGTTGTTCAATGTTGTGGGAGTTGTAACTCAACCCGACCGTCCAAAAGGCAGAGGAAGAAAGCTAATTCCCCCACCTGTAAAAGAACTAGCACAGAATTTAACCATTCCTGTTGTCCAACCAATTCGATTGCAGAGGGATGAAGGGGTAAAGGAACAGCTGCGTTCCTGGGCTCCTGATGTAATAGTGGTAGCGGCTTTTGGCCAGATTCTGAAACCAGATATACTTGATTTGCCTGAATATGGCTGTATTAATGTACATACGTCACTGCTTCCGCGTTGGCGTGGAGCCTCTCCGATACAAGCTGCTTTGCTTCATGGCGATGAGGTTACTGGTGTTACCATAATGAAAATGGACCCTGGAATGGATACCGGCCCTATCATCTCACGTGAAACTTATAGAATCCCAGATGGAATCACTTATGGTGAGCTGGAAACTGTTCTTTCAAACATGGGGGCTGCTTTGCTTATGGCCACTCTACCAGATTACATGAATGGAAAAATCGCACTTATTACTCAAGATGATTTACTTGCCACAAAAGCACCGTTGATTAATAAAAAAGATGGTTTGTTGGATTTTTCACAGCCAGGAAAAACTTTAGTACAGAAAGTTCGCGCATTTAATCCCTGGCCAAGCGCATTCATTTTGTTCTACGGTCAGAATTTTAAAATCTTGAAAGCACATTTCATAGAAGATCAATCGGTAGAAAAGGGGATGTTTTTGATTAAGGAAAAATTGCCAGCAATCGGATGTGACGATGGCTGGTTAGTGTTGGATGAAGTCCAGCCTGCTGGGAAAAAAAAGATGGATGGGGTGGTGTTTCTCAGGGGGAATCGTGAAAAATGGTTGAATGAGCTAGGATGATTTTAAAAAACTAATGGTTAATAAAGCGGGTCCAAAGTTTCATTTCTTATGTTTCGGGGTGGGGGCTGTTGGAATTTATCTTGGCGGCAGTCTTATGAAGATTGGGCACCATGTTACTTTTATTGATAGGCCTGAAAAAGCCGAAGAAGTGCGAAAAAAAGGACTGCATTTAACCATTAATAATCGGGTCCATGATATCGAAAACCCGGACGTGATTCCAACAATTGAAGAAGCTCTTACGCATGGTCCTTTCGATGCAGCGATTTTTGCTGTCAAAGGATATGATACTGATCATGTTTTGAAATATCTTTTGCCGTATCAGGTGGCTTTACCGCCTTTTATTTGCATCCAGGACGGGATCGGCAATGAGGCAAGATTGGTCAATGTTCTTGGGCCTGATAAGGTTATTCCTGCTGTTCTAACGACCACAATTCGAAAGACAGGTTTGGGTAGTGCAACAGTCATTCATGAACGCGGTATTGGTATGTCAGGCAACCATCAATTGACAGCTGCAATTATTGACGCCTTTAATCAAACTGGGATGCGTGTTCGGAGGTATAGAGATGCGACCAGTATGAAGTGGTCGAAGTTGTTATTCAGTTTGATGACAAATGCCAGTGGGGCGATTCTTCAGATGACACCTGAAGAAATCATTCGTGACCCTGAATTAAGGCAGATTGAAATTCATCAGATTCAAGAAACCCTGAAGGTAATGAAATCGCAGCATATTCGGACTGTCAATTTGGTTGGTTTCCCAATTCGGTGGTTGAATTTATTAATGTCGGATAATGTGTCACCGAAGTTGCGCGATTATGCGTTAATAAAACTGGTGGTTGAGCAACTGGGGATTGTAATGCCGCTTTTAGCTGATGATTTGAAGAAGGAGAAAAGAAGTTGCGAAGTATCAACCCTGAATAGCGCTGTGGTCCGACATGCTTTGCAATCCGATATTTCAGCGCCCGTTAATGCGGGATTATCCCACTTGTTAACAGGTATTATTAACGGAAAGATTAATCCCCAGACTTATTACAAGAATAAGGTAGCGTTTATTGAATTTATTCAATCTTTCCAAATGCCTTCTATGTATTAGAGTGCATATGTTCAAAGGTTTTTTTTTGAGAGAATCTAATACTTTGGACAAAAAAAGTAAAAATAGTTTAAATAATTGTGAGTGTGAAGATCGATCTTGAACTAATTGCCTGATCGCATATTTAACTGATTGGGAGTTCTAATTATCCTTTGCGTAAACTGAAATGAAATTATCATTCAATATTATTAATTGGGAGTATGTAAATGAGTGTTCCAAAATGGGTGCGAGATGCGGTATTTTATCAAATTTTCCCAGATCGCTTTGCAAATGGTAACAAAGAAAATGACCCCTACAATGTGAAATCGTGGTTGGAAAAACCATCTATCACAGGTTTTCATGGAGGTGATTTGCAGGGTGTGATTCAGAACTTTGACTATTTGATTGATCTTGGAATTAATGCGATATATTTTAATCCCATTTTTCAGGCAGCTTCTACCCATCGATATGATACATATGATTATTTGTCGATTGACCCAATATTAGGAAACCTTAACGACTTTCAAGCGCTTTTAAAAATCGCGCATGCCAACCACGTTAAGGTAGTGATTGATGGTGTTTTAAATCATTGCGGAAGGGGTTTCTTTGCTTTCAATGATATTTTAGAAAATGGCCAGGATTCACCTTATCTCAATTGGTTTCATGTAAAAAACCTTCCACTCGATGCTTATAGTTATGGGGAAGCAAAGAATTATCTGGGTTGGTGGGGATATAAAAGCCTACCAAAATTTAATACAGATGAACCTGAAGTAAGAAAATATTTATTGGATGTAGCCCGGTATTGGATAGAATTGGGAGCGGATGGCTGGCGGTTGGATGTTCCAAACGAGATTGATGATGACGAATTTTGGGCTGATTTCCGTTCCACGGTGAAATCTGCCAATCCCGATGCGTATATCCTGGGTGAAATTTGGGATGGAAATCCCCGCTGGGTTGGCGATAATCATTTTGATGGATTGATGAATTATCCTGTCCGTGATGCTGTATTTGATGTTATTCAAAAGAAGAATGGTATTTCCCAGTTTGCTAATCGGGTGGAAGGTTTATTAGAAGCTTATCCCGTTGAGAATGTTCAATCTATGCTGGTTTTACTTGGCAGTCATGACACGAGACGTGTCCGCAGAAAATTGGATGGCGATATGGAACGAGTCAAGTTAGCTTATCTATTTCCTTTTGTTTATCCGGGTGCGCCTTGTATTTATTATGGTGATGAGATTGGTCTTGATGGGGGAAAAGATCCTGATTGCAGACGGGCTTTCCCATGGGATACATCTCTTTGGGATAAGAGCATGCTTAACTGGATTAAAAAGTTGATTGGAATACGGCATCAGGAAGAAGCATTACGCCGAGGAAAGATGGAGCGTATTTTCATAGACGAACAATGCTATGTTTTCAAACGGTATACACCAGACGAACCGCTTATTGTGGCATTAAATTTTGGGGAGCAGCCATCTCGGGTCGAAATATCCGTATTAAATTCAGGAGATAGTGAAACCTCTTCATTGAAGGATTTAATCAGTGGTGCAGAATTTCAAGCGGATAATGGGATGTTTCGTTTTGACATATCAACATTATCAGGCATGATCCTCAAACCTATAGAATAATTAATCCTCCGCAAGGAATCGCGTTTTCCACTCATACATCTTATTCAGAGCCTCTATTGGTGAGAGAGTGTTGATATCCAGATTCTTTAGCTCTTCCACAAAAGGGTTATTCTCTGGGAAGAGCATCATTTGCTGCGGGGAGGTTGCATCGATGCTGACGGCTTTCCCTGAAGATGATTCCAGTTGTTCAAGAATTTCTGATGCTCGTTGAATCACTGGGCGTGGCAACCCTGCGAGCTGTGCTACATGGACGCCATAAGAGCGGTCTGAGGCGCCAGATACGATTTTATGCATGAAGACTGGATGTCCATCTGCTTCGCTGACTGCAACGTTGTAGTTTCTTATACCAGGTAGAATTTCACTCAATTGTGTTAACTCATGATAATGGGTGGCAAAGAGTGTGCGCGTATTGAGTAGGGGGTGATTATGGATATATTCAATAATGGCCCATGCGAGAGAAAGGCCGTCATAGGTGCTGGTCCCACGTCCGATTTCATCGAGAATTAATAAGCTTCTGCTAGTAGCATTGTGAAGGATATTTGCTGTCTCGACCATTTCTACCATAAAGGTTGATTGTCCGGCATGAATTTCGTCCTGAGCACCAATTCGAGTAAAAATACGATCAACTAATCCAATTTCAGCCTGCTTTGCCGGCACAAAGCTTCCCATTTGTGCCATTAGGACAATGATGGCTGTCTGACGTAGGAAAGTTGATTTCCCGCTCATATTCGGGCCAGTGATAATCCGAATGATCTCTCCTTCTTCGAAATGAATATCATTGGGAACAAACCGTTGGTTGAACAGTAATTTCTCAACAACCGGGTGCCGGCCATCTTCAATTTTTAGAATATTATTGTCTGTCAGGACAGGTCGAACATAATTGTCGAGAGCTGCTGCTTCTGCAAGTGAGGCCAAACTATCTAATTCGGCAATCACCTCAGCAGTTTTGAGCAACATTTCACTGGATTTTGCTAATTTCTGACAGATTTGCTTAAAAACACGAGCTTCGATTTTATGAATTTCCTCTTCTGCATTCAGTACAAGAATTTCATATTCTTTCAACTCGGGTGTAATAAATCGTTCGGCATTAACTAAGGTTTGTTTTCGAATATATTCTTCAGGGACATTTTCGGAGTGTAGACGGGATACTTCAAGGTAATAACCAAAAACTTTGTTGTAGCCGACTTTTAATTTTGATAAACCAGTTTTTTCTCGTTCAATTTGCTCCAGATTCGCTATCCAATCTCGAGCATGGCTGGTGGCTTCATAGATGTTATCTAGTTCTTCGGAATAGCCTTTTCTGATAACTCCAATTTTTTGGAGGGTTGCCGGGGGCTCATCACTAATGCTCCTTTCAAGGAATTGTCGTTCTTCATCACAGGTTGTGAAATTTCCCAAGATCTTCTGTAATGACTGAGGTGTGTCGGGAAATGCTTCCCGGATAAAGGGTAATGCTTGAAGAGTTTCGCGTAATGCAACAAGATCTCGAGGATGGGCTGTCTCACTCAGAATACGGTTTGTTAACCGTTCCAAATCAGTTAATGGTCTCAGGGTTTCTCTCAATTCTGCGCGGACCATACCACTCTTCAGTAAATAATCAACCCCCTCTTGCCGCTGGTTGATCTGGGGAATGTCAAGGAGAGGTTTATTGACCCAACGGGTTAACATTCGTTTTCCCATTGGTGTCAATGTATGGTCTAAAACATTGATGAGAGAACCTTTAGTCTCACCTGTTCGCAGTGTTTCTGTTAATTCCAGGTTTCTTCTTGTAACTGCGTCAAGGGTCATGAATTCACTGAATTGATACGTGCTCAGGCTGGTTAATAATTTCAACGCCGAGGGTTGAGTTTCTTGCAGGTATTGAATGATTGCTCCCGCTGCCTGTGTGGCATATTGTTTGTGGTCTAAACCAAAGCTGATGAGAGAGGCAGCCGAAAAATGCCTTAAGATCGTTTCTTGGCATCGTCCAGATTCAAAGTGCCAGGCTGCCCAGGGGGTTTTATGCCCGGGCAATTGATCAAATTCTGGCGTTTCGTGAGGGATCAGAATTTCTGATGGATTAAGACGGGTCAATTCAGCCCAAATTAAATTTTTAACATTCGAGCCGTCAACTTCAGTTGCTGCAAATTCTCCCGTGCTAATATCAACATATGCAAAGCCAGCATGGTTGCCATCCATATAAATGGCAGAGAGATAATTGTTGGAGTCACTTTTCAACAGTCCAGGTTCAAGGAGGGTGCCGGGGGTTATCACTCGCACGACTTCACGATGAACCAATCCCTTTTTTGGGGGTGCACCGATCTGTTCGCAGATGGCAACATGATATCCTTTGTTTATCAGCTTTGAGATATAATTTTCTGCTGCATGATATGGAATACCAGCCATTGGAATACGCATTCCTTTTGCAACGTTGCGCGATGTGAGAACAATTTCGAGTTCTCTAGAAGTAATTTCTGCGTCCCCATCAAAAGTTTCGTAGAAATCGCCCAATCGAAAGAAGACGATAGTATCGGGATATTTATTTTTGATATCCAGGTATTGTTGACGGATGGGTGTAATATGGGTCTTTGGCATGGGCTTAATTCTAAGAGTACAACTGGTAGAATGCAAGGGGGAAAATGATTGGAATTTGGGGTATTAATTCACGGTATAATATTGGGGCTATGAATACTGAATGCTGTGTGAAACCAAGGAGGAATTTTCAGTGGCTCGTGTGATAAACCCCGAAACTGCAGGGAAGAAGAGAAAGTTATTGATGCGTGGTGTCGTATTGGCCATCCGTGAATTGATGAAGCAAGAAGCACAGGATGAGTTAAGCCGGGATCTCGCAGCATTTGTAGGGATCACCTTATTAGAAATTTATAAAACAGTTAACGTTTCTGTTGTGGCGTGGGAAAAGAGAAATTATTGGGTAAAGGCAGATCGGTATCGTATGGAGTGGGTCTGGTGCGAAGACCTTGGTAGGCAGATGTGTACAGCAGTTCTGGCGGAGGATTGGCTAACAATTGCGATCACTTCGGCAAAAGTTGCTCAAAATGTCAGTTCAGTTGATCTACCGCAGCGTCACAAATTGGGAGAACCCTGGATTGGTGCCTGGGAAATGTTGCAAGACAGTAATGATTAAATGAAACTCAGTACTTACTGCACTGAGTTTCATTAAAAAATTATGCAACTTTTTGATGATTGTTTCGTTAATTAATAGTGAAAGAAAGCGGAAACAATTAATAAATAATCAATCAGGAGTTGAAAATGATGGTAGAAAAAACGAAAAAGTTGCGACGATCCAGGAACAAACGAATTATCGCTGGTGTATGTGGTGGTTTATCTGATTTCTTTGGAATCAGCGTATTCTGGTTTCGACTTGCATTTTTTATCCTGTTAATCCCGGGTGGTTTGCCGGGAGTGGTGCCTTATACTATTTTATGGTTGGTTATGCCTCGAGCTTCTTGGTAAACGTGAAAAAATATAAAAAAAAGGAACTGTCTTCTAAGAAGCAGTTCCTTTTTTAATTGTAAATTAGACTAGATGTAGAACCAGATTTATTTTAGAATCATGCGGGCGTCAACGATAGAAACGCCATCTCCTTCATCGTAAACGATTACAGGATTTGCGTCCGTCTCGCTGACTTCATCGATCAGGTCATAAACCATTGCACTGTATTTTGAAATCACTTTTGCAAGTTCTTCACGATCTTTGGGATTCTCGCCACGAACACCCTTGAGGATAGGTGCACTCTTGATTTCGTTGATCATTTCCATCGACCGTCCTTCACCGATGGGTGCTACGCGGAAGGTCACATCTTTGAGAACTTCGACGAAGATTCCACCCAGGCCGAACATGACAGTAGGTCCAAATGTGGGATCATTGATGGAGCCGAGGATTACTTCTGTACCCCAGGGAGCCATTTTCTGAATCACAACACCATGTATACTCGCATCTGCTTTGAAGTTTTTTGCATTCTTCATGATGGTTTCAAACGATTCACGGCATTCTTCATCATTCTGAATGTTAACTTTTACGCCACCAGCATCACTTTTGTGAAGGATATCGGGGGATACAATTTTCATTACAATCGGATAGCCAAAATTATTTGCCATTGAAACGGACTCATCAGCACTTGTGGCAAGATCGCATTTCGGAACCGGCATGTTGTAGATTTCGAAAACTTTCTTTGCTTCAATTTCTGTTAATGAATCACGGCCATCAGCGCGTGCAGCTTCAATGATCACCAGGGCTTTTTCTTTGGAAGAACTTGTATCCGTTTTTTCGAAAGCAGTGTTATATTTCTTCATTTTGGCATATTCGCGGAGACCTGCAATCACATTGACAGCAGCATCAGGATCGGAGTAGGCGGGTATGCCATTTTCAACTAGCCACTGTGTAGCAGCTTCAGTCTTTTCACCACCAACAAAGGAAACCGCAATTGGTTTGTCTGTGACGCCAGATTTATCGATTGCGCGCTTGATGCCCATCGCAACATCCATCGGTTCGGTTATTGCTACTTCGCAGTAGAGAACTGCCAGACCATCAACCCATGGGTGGGCGAAGGAATTAGCGACAGATTCTTCGTACCAATCAGCACCAGCGATACCTGTCAGGTCGGCAGGATTCTTTGCAGATCCGAATTCAGGCATGTATTTCTTTAGTTCAGTCTGAACATCATCAGGCGCAAATTTCAAAGGAATGCCGTAGCGTTCAGCAGCATCTGTTGCGAGTACACCCACACCACCACCATTAGTGATAATGAGAAGGTTATCACCAGGCATCGGCGGTTGGAGTGAGAGGGCAAGAGAGCGGTCGAAAAGATTATCCAGGGTGGAGGCTTGAACAACACCGGCTTGCTCGAATGCAGCACCGTAAATCTTGGCTGCACCGGCAAGTGAACCGGTGTGAGACGCAGCCGCAGCAGCGCCATGGGCAGAAACGCCAGATTTTAAGGCGATAATCGGTTTTTTTGTATTCTGAGCTAATTCAATGAAGCGCCGGCCATCTTTAAGCCCTTCAATATAAAGAGAAATTGAAGAAGTATCTTCATCATGGCCAAACCATTCCACCATATCTCCGAAGGTGATGTCTGAC
>Ga0255364_10245_pt3 | contig 10705 bp, 9 predicted proteins | sample ANMaggSSYBR01G12_FD_182087 | JGI IMG/M metagenome (GOLD analysis project Ga0255364, IMG submission 182087) | Sediment cell enrichment communities from methane seep in Santa Monica Basin, California, United Staets - ANME aggregate JGI... | ecosystem: Environmental > Aquatic > Marine > Cold seeps >...
AATCAGATCGGCTCGGCTTATCTTGATTTGGCTGAAAACAGAGCAGAGCGGCAGATTTTGATGAAAATGACGGACTGGATTGAATTTCTCCATAGTTTTCTGGAATTATCCAACTACCCGATACTACAGGATAAAGGCGAAGTCTCCGCATTGGAAGCGAAGTTAAAAGCCGGGCAGGAATACGAAGAATATCGTGTAACACAAGATAGAGACTTCATCTCCGATTTTGACAAAGAGATACAGCGTATCAAGGGGGGGTAAATGTGACTATGACTAAAAACAAAAAACTACCCGAAGTGTTGTTACCAAACATCTTAAAAATATATTCTCTTCCAACGAGTTGCAGGAAGATTCAGTATGTGCAATTTTTGCACATACTGCCGAGGATTTCTCGGTAGTTCATTTTGAAAAATAAATGCCGGTCATCAAGGGGAATAAAAGATGACAACAAATAAGATCACCGAATCCGCAATAGAAAAATTTGCCATCGAACTCCTTGAAAAGCAGGGCTACGGGTATATCTATGCCCCAGACATAGCCCCGGATAGTGAAACGCCAGAGAGAGAAAGCTATGAAGATGTATGGCTCTCAGAGCGATTACAAACAGCCGTCGGAAGGATCAACCCGTCTATTCCATCAGATATCCGCGAAGATGCTATCAAACAGATTCAAAGGCTAAACTCCCCTGAACTCATTGCCAACAATGAAACCTTTCACCGGATGTTGACCGAAGGAATAAAAGTCGGCTATCAGAAGGACGGTTACAACCGGGGCGATCTGGTCTGGCTCATTGATTTCAAGAATCTGGAAAATAACGATTTTCTGGTTGCCAACCAATTTACCGTTATCGAAAACAATGTCAACAAACGGCCGGATGTAATTCTTTTTGTCAATGGCCTGCCTCTCGTTGCTATTGAACTTAAAAATCCGGCTGATGAAAACGCTACCGTAAGGTCGGCATTCAAACAGCTCCAGACCTACAAGCAGGCAATTCCCAGTCTGTTTACCTATAACGGCTTTATGATAATTTCTGATGGCCTGGAAGCAAAAGCCGGTTCTATTTCCGCAGGTTTAACCCGTTTTATGGCCTGGAAAACATCGGACGGCAAAGTAGAAGCATCCCCATTGATCGGGCAAATGGAAACCTTGATTAAGGGAATGCTGAATAAGAAAACACTTTTAGATGTCATCCGTCATTTTGTTGTGTTTGAAAAATCAAAGAAAGAAGATAATGATACCGGTATCATTACCATCCAGACAGAAAAAAAACTGGCTGCCTATCATCAATATTATGCTGTAAACAGAGCTGTTGAATCTACGTTAAGAGCCGCTGAATATTTGCCTGCGCGGGAGATAGCAGAATCCCCTGCAAGTTATGGCCTGCCGGGTATAGAAAAACAGCCTTCAGGAGATCGAAAAGGCGGCGTGGTCTGGCACACCCAGGGAAGCGGTAAATCGCTTTCCATGGTTTTTTATACAGGAAAGATTGTCCTGGTAATGGACAACCCCACGGTTCTGGTCATTACCGACAGAAACGATCTGGACGACCAGTTGTTTGATACCTTCGCCGCCTCAAAGCAATTGCTCAGGCAGGAACCGATGCAGGCGGAAGACAGAAGTCACTTGAAGGAGCTGCTCAAAGTCGCATCGGGCGGTGTGGTGTTTACCACCATCCAGAAATTCCAACCCGATGAAGGCAATGTTTATGAAACCCTCTCAAAAAGAAGAAACATCATTGTCATTGCCGATGAAGCCCACCGAACCCAGTATGGTTTTAAAGCCAAGACCATCGATGCCAAAGATGAGAACGGCAATCTTGTCGGCAAAAAGATTGTTTACGGATTTGCCAAGTATCTGCGTGATGCTTTGCCGAATGCGACGTATCTTGGCTTTACCGGAACACCTATTGAAAGCACTGATGTCAACACACCCGCTGTATTTGGGAATTATGTTGATGTTTACGACATACTGCAAGCGGTTGATGATGGAGCAACGGTCAGGATTTATTACGAAAGCAGACTGGCCAAGATTAACCTCAGTGAAGAGGGCAAGAGGCTTGTTTCCGATTTAGATGATGAATTGGAATTAGGCGAACTTACAGTGACCCAGAAAGCTAAAGCAAAATGGACCCAGCTTGAAGCGCTTGTCGGCAGTCAAGACCGGATAAAACAAGTTGCTCAGGATATTATCAATCATTTTGAGCAACGGCAGGAAGTGTTTGAAGGCAAGGCCATGATTGTGGCCATGTCCCGCAGGATTGCCGCTGATTTATATAAGGAAATCATCAGCATTAAACCCGAGTGGAATAATGACGATCTGAAAAAGGGGATCATAAAAGTGGTAATGACGTCTGCATCCTCTGATGGACCGGAAATATCAAAACATCACACTACCAAAGATCAGCGTAGAGCTTTAGCCGACAGGATGAAGGACCCGGAAGATGAACTTAAACTTGTGATTGTCCGGGATATGTGGCTGACAGGGTTTGATGTTCCTTCACTGCACACCCTTTACATAGACAAACCCATGAAAGGCCATAACCTGATGCAGGCTATTGCGCGAGTCAATCGTGTCTATAAGGATAAACCCGGTGGACTTGTGGTTGATTATTTAGGTATTGCGTCAGACCTTAAAAAAGCATTGTCGTTTTATTCGGATAGCGGCGGCAAAGGCGACCCGGCAATCGCACAGGAAAAAGCGGTGCAAATGATGCTGGAGAAACTGGAAGTCGTTTCTCAAATGTTCCATGGGTTTGCCTATGAAGAATACTTCGAGGCTGACACAGGGAAAAAGCTTTCTCTTATTCTTGCCGCAGAAGAACACATTCTTGGTTTGGAAAACGGGAAAAAGCGATACATCAATGAAGTAACCGCCCTGTCCCAGGCTTTTTCCATCGCCATCCCCCACGAACAGGCAATGGATGTTAAAGATGAGGTTTCTTTTTTTCAGGCGGTAAAATCACGATTGGCCAAATTTGACGGCACCGGCTCAGGTAAAACAGACGAAGAAGTTGAAACAGCCATCAGGCAAGTGATTGATAAAGCACTGGTGTCCGAGCAGGTTATAGATGTTTTTGATGCAGCTGGAATCAAAAAACCGGATATTTCCATTCTTTCAGAAGATTTTCTTTTGGAAGTAAAAAATATGGAGCATAAAAACATCGCTCTGGAAGTTCTGAAAAAACTGCTGAATGACGAAATAAAAACGAGAACCAAAAAGAACCTGATACAAAGCATATCCCTTATGGAAATGCTGGAAAACTCCATTAAGAAATATCACAACAAGATTTTAACAGCCGCAGAAGTCATTGAAGAATTAATTCAATTGAGCAACGAAATAAAGGAAATGGATAAAGAGCCTCAGGAAATGGGGCTGTCTGATTTTGAATATGCTTTTTATACGGCCATTGCCAATAACGACAGTGCCCGTGAGTTAATGGAAAAAGACAAACTGAGGGAATTGGCAGTTGTATTGTTTGAAAAGGTAAAGGCAAATGCATCCATCGACTGGACAATCAAGGAAAGTGTAAAGGCAAAATTAAAGGTTATTGTAAAAAGAACATTACGGAAGTATGGCTACCCACCGGATATGCAGAAACTGGCAACTGAAACAGTTTTGAAACAGGCTGAATTAATAGCGGATGAGCTTACGCGTGGAGAATAACCACTTTTACCAAAGTCTGTTCGGCGCTAAGAAGGGCTTTAGCGACGTTATTTTGCGAGTCTGATTATGTTGTGGTTTTTAGATTTTTAAGATCCTTTTAATTCTTTAGTCATGGTGTATTTTTAATTGTTTGATAAGGAGGCTAAGATGAAAATATTTTTTTTCTCTAAGAAGAGTCATTTGTTCTTATCTACTATTTGTTTTCTTTTGCTGTTCATAGCAGTCTATGCCGCAGCACCCCTTGCTTCTGAGTCTGCCGAAATCAAGTCATCAAAACTCGTTAAGCTTGAAACAAGACCAGGCGTAAAATTGAAATTCATTGTAATCAAACCCACCAACCCTGTGGCGTCAGTAATCCTACTTGAAGGCGGAAGAGGTCTTTTACAACTAAGCAGCATCTTTGGTAAACCTACGATTGGTCGTGGGAAAGGCTTCCTCTCAAGAACAAGGAAAGAGTTTGCCAAAAGTGGACTTATGGTAGCCCTCGTGGATAAACCGTCTGACCGTCAGAAATTATATGCAAGCTTCAGAATGAGTAGTAAACATGCGCAAGACCTTAAAACAGTTGTTTCTCATTTGAAAAGTGAAGCGGATGTTCCTATCTGGTTAGTTGGCATGAGTATGGGGACATTTTCTGCACCCAACGGGGCTATCCGGCTTAAAGAAGAGGTTGATGGTTTGGTGCTTGTCTCCAGTGTGACTCGCAGTCATAAAAAATGGAAAAAGATATACGACTCTCATCCAAATGCCATCTTAGATATGGATCTTGACCAAATTATTGTACCAACACTCATCGTACATCACAAAGACGATAAGTGTGAAACGTGTCCTGCATCCGGCGCACAAAAAATAAAAGACGCTCTATTCAATTCAAAAAAGACCGAGATTATGTACTTCACCGGAGGAAAAAGAGCTGCGCAAGGACGCTTGGGAAAGCCCTGCATGCCGCTGAGTACCCATGGCTATTATGGGATCGAGAAGGAAGTAGTCTCCGCGATTGCAGGATTCATTAAGGGTAACTCCAAGTAAGCAGCGGGCTTCAGGACGTCTTCACGTACGTTAGTTTATAAGGTGACAGAGTACTTGAACTATGATATCCGGTTTGTATGCCACGTCAATCAAGAATAGATGCGCCGTGTGCGCTTCATCATATTATTGCCGGAGGTATAGAACGCAAAAAGGAATTTACAGATGGTATCGATAGGGATAATTTTTTAAATCGACTTGGAAATATCGTAAGCGTTCACGGAACGTTGAAATTAGAAAATAGAAATTGGAAATTTGGCTTTCATGCTTTTGTACTAAGGTAATAATTCCCATGAGCAAATCCACCTCCCATCCCCAAAAATATGACGTCATTATCGTCGGCGGAGGCCCCGCCGGCCTGTTTGCGGCATACTATCTATGCAAAAATTCGGACTTTCGAGTGCTGCTGATTGAAAAAGGCAAGGTTCCCGGAAAACGCAAATGCCCGATTAGCGAAACCCGGCATTGTATTAAATGCAAACCGTGCAATATCCTATCCGGGATCGGAGGAGCCGGCCTGTTCTCCGACGGCAAACTTAACTACATTTGCAAGTTGGGAAAAACCGATTTGACGCAATTCATGCCCCTTCCTCAGGCCCGTGCAATCATTGACGAGACGGAAATGATTTTCAACCGGTTCGGCATGGATGGCCCGGTGTATCCGTCGGATATGCAAGAGGCCCTAAAAATCCGCAAACTTGCAAAGACGCACGGGATCGATTTGCTTATTATCAAACAGAAACATCTGGGCAGTGACTGCCTGCCGGACCACATCAGCGCCATAAGCGATTACATCAAATCCAAGAAGGTGGTAATTCACACATCGGAAGAAGTCAGAGATGTTCTGGTCGATAATCAACGGGTAAACGGCGTCGTCACCAACCGTAAGACCTATTCCACGAATAATGTTATTCTGGCGCCGGGCAGAGTTGGCGCGAGCTGGATCAGCGGTCTTGCCCAAAAATACGGAATCGGTTTGAAACAGCGCGGCATCGAAGTCGGCGTGCGGGTTGAGGTCCATAATGATATTATGCAAGATATTTGCGACATCATTTACGATCCCACTTTTTTTATTCAGACCGCCAAATACGACGATCAAACCAGGACATTCTGCACCAATAAAGGTGGCTTTGTCACCCAGGAAAACTACACCAAGTTCGTCTGCGTCAACGGTCACGCTTATCGCCACAAAAAGTCGGAAAACACCAATTTTGCCCTTTTGTCAAAGGTGGTGCTCACCGAACCGGTGACCGACAACCAGGCTTACGGTGAATCGATTGGCAGTCTGGCCTCGTTAATCGGCGGAGGCAAACCGATTCTGCAGCGTTTTGGCGATTTAAAACGCGGCAGGCGTAGCACCTGGAACCGGGTGCAAAAAGGTTACATTGAACCGAGTCTGAAGGATGTAGTTTGCGGCGATATAGCCATGGGGCTGCCCGAACGGATTCTGACTAACATTATTGAAGGCTTGGAAAAGCTGAATTCCGTTATCCCTGGCGTTTCCAACGATGAAACCCTTTTGTATGCCCCTGAAATCAAATTTTTCGCTACCCAGATTGAAACGACTGGAGATCTGGAAACAAAAATAAAGGGCATGTATGTCGCTGGAGACGGTCCGGGAGTAGCCGGAAACATCGTATCCGCCAGCGCCACCGGCCTGATCTCCGCCAAGACTATCATTGCCGGAAGATAAATTTTTTCTTCGCAGAAACGATATGTTTGAGGCATAACCGGAACATTCTTTAAAAAACAAAATAACTTGCAATATGATTTCAGAGGGACTAACCGAGAGGACTTCAAGTACATTAGCTTATAAGGTGACAGAGTACTTGAACTATGATATCCGGTTTATATGCCACGCCAATCAAGAATTGATGCGCCGGGTGCGCTTAATCATATTATTGCCATAAGCATAGAACTCAAAAAGATATTTACTGATGGTGCCGATAGGTATAATTTTTTAAATCTACTTGGAAATTAGGCAAAGGCACAATATAGAAATAAATTGACAGTATTTTTCAATAAGTATATACTTAGGTGTGTATACAGAAAAAGAAACATCTTATACAATTCCGTAATAGGGAACAAACTCATTCCCCAAAAAAGGGGGCTGTTGTGACGACGACTCGAGTTTTTAAATCAGGAAATAGTCAGGCGGTCAGGTTGCCAAAGGAATTCGCCGTCAAGAGCAAGGTGCTTGAAATTTTCCGCCGCGGTGACGAAATTGTGCTTCGGGAATCGGCCAAAGGATTGTCTCGGGCTTTTGAGCTATTATCCAACCTTCCTGATGATTTTTTTGCTGAAGGCCGCCAAGATATGCCGCCACAGCATCGCGAGGAATTGTGATGCCCACTCGATATCTGTTGGACACCAACATTTGTATCTACATTCAACGTCATAAGCCTGAGGAAGTGTTAGCTCGTTTTCAAAAGCTTAAACCTGGTGATGCTGCGATTTCAGTTATCACGTGGGGGGAACTGATGTATGGTGCCGAAAAAAGTCAGCAGCGCAAGAAGGTTTTGCAGTTGCTCGAGGATTTCAAGACCTTTGTTCCTGTTTTGCCAATGCCGGAGAATGCCGGAAAAACTTATGGAGCCATCCGTGCATCACTGGAGTCCAAAGGAAAACCTATCGGCAACAACGATTTATGGATCGCAGCGCATGCTAAGGCGGCAGTCCTTACGATAGTAACCAACAACGAGCAAGAATTTCAACGCATACCAGGTTTGAAAGTCCGGAATTGGGTTGGCTGAAAATTTTTCTGAAATTGTGAAAATACATTCGCTTCAGTTCTGCTTTGAGTAAATAAAAATAACAAACAATTGCAAATTAGCATGTATTTTGAGATAATAAGCGAAATCGAAAATATCGAAACAATAGCCATCGGTGGAAAAATCCGAGATATCATGAGGATTCGAAAGCAATATGGTCTTGGTCGTTGGCGTAAAATGAAAGGAGTTGCCAAAGTCCACCTTCAGAGTGGTATTACCCGAAATGCTGAATTGCATTGGTATGAAGCCCACGGTATTGGCAGAAGAAAAATGAAAATTAAACAATTATTGGGTTAAAACTATGGTACAAAATAACAAAAAACGGTTTATGCTTTGCATAGAAAATAAGGATTGTGAAGACTTGGAAAGACGGAAAATATATCAAGTCTTACCTGACGATGAAGCTTCAAAAGAAGGATACCTGAGAGTCATTGACGAGTCAGGTGAGGATTATCTCTATCCTGAGTCCTATTTCATTCTCCTTCAACTGCCACGTGAGGCTGAGGAGGCCTTACAAGTAGCAAGCTAAATCCATACCTTTTTCTTAAAAACAGGTTGGATTTAATGGAGGAAAACAGCGATGCTCGAAGGCCCATATTATTTTAGAAGCCTTTGCTCCTCGGCATCATTGCCTTTGAACCCGCCATTACTCAACCTGACTGTTAAAATTACAAAATAAAAATGGGGTAATCCAAGCCGGAGACTAACTTGGACATCCTTTAAATAACAAAATAACTTACAATATGCCACGCCAATCAAGACCAACTCAATACTAGACGCGCCGGGTGTGCTTCATCATATTGTTGCCGGAGGTATTGAACACAAAAGGATATTTACAGGTAATGTCGATAGGGATAATTTTTTAAACGTTGGAGGTAAAAATGCAAATATATTTAGATCGAATTGTTAGAGCTGCCAAGCTTGATGTTAACTTATATGAAGAAGTTGAGGCTGATAAAGGTGCGATGAGTCAGGCTATGGGAATTGTTGTACTCTCCAGTGTAGCAGCCGGGATAGGCAGCATAGGAACTATAGGTATAAAAGGAGTAATTATCGGTTCAATCACAGCCCTTATCGCATGGTATGTCTGGGCCTATATTACATATTTAATCGGTACTAAAATCCTTCCTGAACCTCAGACCAAAGCCGATCATGGTGAACTATTACGAACCATCGGATTTTCAAGCTCTCCAGGGTTGCTTAGGATATTAGCTATTATACCCGGAATTGGCGGAATCATTTTTATGATCACTTCAGTTTGGATGTTAGTGGCCATGGTTATTGCTGTAAGGCAGGCTTTAGATTATCAGAGCACATTACGAGCAGTAGGCGTCTGCGTGATTGGCTGGGTCATTCAAGCAATAATTCTTATGATTTTGTTTACGGTTTTGGGAGTCGGACAAAAAGGGACGTTTTGAAACTGCCTCGAACAACTAATGTCCATAGTCAGTAATCCTTTGAACATATTTTAAAAAAAAGGAGGAAATGCTATGCCAATATTCATGTTTTTCGGCAAGTACTCATCAGAATCATTAAAAGGCATCAGTTCCGAATGAAGCAAAATCATTATTTTTTGATATGACAAGACCCGGAACCCCTAAGATCGACAAACCAAACAAACCATCAACTGGGAGACTATTATTATTTATGTCTCCTTTTTTTTGTCAATGAAATATACATTTATCAGATCTTGAACCGGCTACTTTGTCTTTTGGAAGATCCCTTTAAAGCCATCAACAGATTGAGAAAAAATGGAGTCTACTTTTGACCCATGGAAGATAAAATGTTATATGTTACAAAATGTCGCTTCCACTTTAAGAGACCTTTGCAAAGGTCTTGCTTGTTAGAGTAGTTTTAGGAGATTCTATGGACGGAATAAACAGATTTTGGTTGATCGTTATTGAAGTTTGGGAACAAGGACTTTTCGGTATGGATATCGGTCGAATTGTAGTGGCCGCATTGATTTTTATAGGGTTTCTACTTATCCGACGGATATTTGTCAAATTAGTAATTAACCGGCTAAGTGCAATAACTAAAAGAACCAAAACTCCTTTGGACCATGATGCCTTAGAAATCATTAAAGAGCCGCTTAGTTTTATTCCAGTTGTATTGGGGTTGTTCTTTGCAACTGAATACCTTGGTCTAACTGGTGTGTATAAAATAATCGCAGACCGTTTGGTACGCTCATTAATAGCGTTTGTCATCTTTTGGAGTTTAGTAAAGATGGGCCAGCCTCTATCATTTTTGTTGCATGGACTCGAAAAAACCTTTACTTTTGCAATGGTCGAGTGGTTGAAAAAGGCCATTAAAACTACTTTCATCTTTATTGGCTGCGCCACCATTCTGGAAATTTGGGGAATAAAGATTGGGCCAATAATAGCGGGGTTGGGATTATTAGGAATAGCTGTTGCCTTGGGCGCTCAAGATCTTTTTAAAAACCTGATCTCCGGCATCCCTATTATTGCGGAAAGACGTTTCAATCCCGGCGATTGGATTAAGGTTGATGGAGTAATAGAAGGAACGGTGGAGTCCATGGGCTTTCGTTCCACATTAGTACGCCGCTTTGATAAGGCGCCGGTTTACGTGCCGAATGTAACACTTTCTGATAACTCCCTTATCAATTTCAGCTCAATGACCCATCGAAGAATATATTGGATCATAGGGGTTGAATATCGAACTACTATTGAAAAACTTCGTGAGATTCGAGATAATATCGAAAAATATATACTGGAATCCGAGAATTTCGCACAGCCACCGGAAGTTTCGACATTTGTTCGCATCGACAGATTCAATGATTCATCTATTGATATCATGGTCTATTGTTTTACCAAAACTACCGTGTGGGGTGAATGGCTTGAAATAAAGGAGAAGCTGGCCTACAAAATCAAGGAAATAGTGGAAACAGCAGGAACTGCATTTGCCTTTCCCAGCCAGTCAATTTATCTGGAGACTGTACCTAATGCCCAGGCTGAAGTATTTATTCCTCCATCTGTTGAAAAATCAAGTTAAAAAATATGTGGCTACGTCTGACCCTTGCTGTTAATTAGTCAAGATTCAAGCGGATATAGAAGGCTAAAAATAAAGATAAAAAATATTAAACAAGAAAGGGAGACATCACTGGCAAGGGGTGCCCACTTGACACAGGGTAGTGCAATCACCATATTCTGTTAACCTTACTTCGGGAGTCATTAAAAATGTTTTTAAAACTTTTTCTCGCTTTCACCCTGATCCCAATGATCGAGTTG
>Ga0255364_10337_pt2 | contig 10675 bp, 9 predicted proteins | sample ANMaggSSYBR01G12_FD_182087 | JGI IMG/M metagenome (GOLD analysis project Ga0255364, IMG submission 182087) | Sediment cell enrichment communities from methane seep in Santa Monica Basin, California, United Staets - ANME aggregate JGI... | ecosystem: Environmental > Aquatic > Marine > Cold seeps >...
GAATTTACAATTGTAAGTCCCAGGCCCATGCCGGCAGTTTTTGCTGAAAAATGTCTCCGCCGGCGTAATAACACTTGACTCGAGAGGATACGTCACAACTGCAAACAAATCGGCAGAAAAGATGCTAAATCTTAAGTCGGAAGATATCTTGAAAAAGAGTTATAAGAATCTGCTTGGCGGACAGCATTTGCCATTTGTTGGAGAAATAATGGAAGGCCTTAAAAACTCCAAAAACGATGCAGTCGAATTGCCTTTAAGGTTATCTATTGAAGGCAGGTCCCGGAGTTTCTTGATTAATGTTAATGCACTTAAGAACGACGTTGGAAATCATGTGGGCATCTTAATGGTATTTGATGATTTAACAGAATTGGAAAAAGGACAGCGGATGGCAGCATGGCGTGAAGTTGCTCGCAGGATTGCTCATGAAGTAAAAAATCCTTTAACGCCCATAGCTCTTTCAGCTCAGCGTCTTAAACGGAAATATTCCGAGCAGCTTAATGAACCGGTTTTTAATGAGTGCGTCCGAATGATAATTGACAATTCCGATTTGATTCGGAATCTTGTAAACGAATTTTCATCATTTGCCAGGTTTCCCTCTGCAGATCCGAAACCCTGCGAATTGCCCCCAATAATTGAAGAAACAATGGCACTTTATAAAGAAGGTTATCAAAAAGTTACTTTTGAAACAAGTATTCCGAGTAAATTTCCTACTTTGAGCCTTGATCGCCAGCAGATAAAACAGGCAATGATTAATCTTGTTGATAATGCAATCGCTGCTATAAAAAATAAAGGGAGCATTATTATTTCTCTATCCCATGATCCCATCTTAAAAAAGGTTCGTTTGGAAATCGCTGATGATGGTGCGGGCATTTCCGATGAAGATAAAACACGCCTTTTTGAGCCAAATTTTTCAACAAAAACTGCCGGCATGGGCCTGGGACTTACAATTGTAAATTCAATTATTGCTGATCATGGCGGCATGATAAGCGTCCGGGATAATATTCCACACGGCGCTAAATTTGTTATAGAACTGCCTGTGTAAAAGGCAGAGACAAGGAGATAAAAATATGTTTCCATCTGTTTTAATTGTTGATGATGAACCGTCCATCCTGCAATCCCTTGGAGGTCTTCTTTCTGATGAAGGGTTTGAAATTATAACCGCATCAAATGGTTATGAAGCATTGAAGATCATTGATAAGGAATCCCCGGATCTGGTTTTGCTTGACATATGGATGCCCGGCATTGATGGCATAGAAACTTTAAAAGAGATTAAAAAAGGCAATCCTTATATCCAGGTAATAATTATAACAGGTCACGGGAATATTGAAACTGCTGTGAAAGCTACAAAACTTGGGGCATTCGATTTGATTGAAAAGCCGCTTTCCATAGACAAGGTAATTGTTTCAATTAACAATGCTTTAGACTTCAGGCGACTGCAAGAAGAAAACAGGTACTTGCGGAAAAAAACAATCGAAAAAAACTCTATAAGCGGAAAAAGTGCACCTACCGAATTCCTCAGGAAGCAAATAGAGATAGCAGCCCCGACAGAAACATGGGTTCTGATAACAGGAGAAAACGGGACGGGTAAAGAGCTTGTAGCTCAAACAATACACCAGTTAAGCCCCAGGGCAAATCAGCCACTAATTGCCGTCAACTGTGCGGCAATACCGGAAGAATTAATAGAAAGTGAATTGTTTGGTCATGAAAAAGGAGCTTTTTCAGGAGCAACCGCAAAAAAAATAGGCCGATTTGAAATGGCCAACAACGGAACCATTTTTCTTGATGAAATCGGTGATATGAGTTTAAAAACTCAGTCTAAGATTTTGCGCGTGCTTCAGGAACAAAAATTCCACAGAGTTGGTGGGAGCAGAACATTAAGTGTGAACGTTAGGGTCATTGCCGCAAGTAACAAAGGCCTTGAAGAAGAAATTGAAAGGGGAAGTTTCAGAGAGGATCTTTACTACCGTCTTAACGTGATACCAATCAAAGTTCCGGCATTAAGGCAGCGATGTGAAGATATCCCACTTTTAGTGGATATTTTCCTTGCTGAATCTGCCAAGCAAAATCAAACAACCGGGAAAAAATTAAATCCCAAAGCATTGGACTTGTTGTGCAGTTATCCGTGGCCTGGAAATGTGAGGGAGCTGAAAAATCTTTTAGAACGGCTGACTATCATGGTAAAAAAGGATATCATAGAAGATACCGATTTACCTGATTCCTATCACCCCGGCGGTGTCAAACACCCGGAATTGCTTGAGCCGCAGTTTTTGTTGATGGATGATTTTAAGGAAGCAAAAAAGGCTTTTGAAAAAGAATTTATACAAAAAAAGCTCTTTCTGAATAATAACAATATAACAAAAACAGCAAAAACAATAGGGGTTGGAAGGAGTTATCTTCATAAGAAAATAAAAAAATTAAAATAATAAAATTATAAGGGGTCAAGGGTTCAAGTGAATGCAAACGGCTTGATACAGATGACATAAACACTTACGTTTCCTCTGCCCTTACTCCTTAATATTTTCAAAGTATGTCTATATAAAAAGACGGTCCAAAGAGTCAGTGATTTTTCTATATGTATTTGTTTTTCGGTGATTTTCACTCGAACCCTTGATCCCTCGAATTCTTGGATCCTGATCAATCGACCAACTCTTTGGGAGATGATCCAAATAATAAAACTTCCTTAAGGATAAGGGTTTGAGAATTATCAGTGGCGATTTAAAAGGCAAAAAAATACGTTCCATTAAAGGAACGAAAACAAGGCCAACATCTGATCGGCTTCGCGAATCAATATTTAATATTATTGCCTTGAATGTTCAAAATACTTGCGTTTTGGATCTTTTTTCCGGAACCGGTGCTTTTGCCGTTGAAGCTTTAAGTCGCGGGGCTAAGTTTGCCGTATTCATTGACATCTCTAAAAGTGCTGTATCTGCAATAAGAGAAAACATTAAATCTTGCAATCTTGCCGATAGAGTTAAAGTTATTAAATGGGATATAAATAAAAATTTAAACTGTGTTGAACATTCAAACCCGGCATTTGATCTTGTCTTTATGGATCCACCTTATGATAAAAAATTTTTAAAACCGACTTTACTCAACCTTCACCTTAGCTGCTGCATGGAAAATGGCTGCTTAATCATTGTCGAGCATTCTTTACGGGAACCGATTCCAAAAGAACCGGCGGTTTTTGAAATCACAGATCAAAGGAAATACGGAAAAACGCTTGTTTCATTTTTAAATTATGTGATATAATTTTTACGAAACGTTTTAAGTTTTAGGATTTAAGTTTTAAGTCTCTTTTAAAACAGATAATATCATTAACCTAAAACTTAACACCTAAAACCTGATGAATTCGACTTTTTACGACGCCATCAATAAAAGGACGGTTACTACATGAAAAGAGTTGCCATATATCCTGGTTCATTTGATCCTGTTACAAACGGGCATCTTGATATTGTTAAACGGGGATTAAAGATTTTTGATAAAATTATTGTTGCCATTTTATACAACCCCGGCAAAGATTATCTTTTTACCATTGAAGAAAGAATGGGTATGCTTGAAAAAAGTATGAAAAATTTTTCAAATATTGAACTAGACACATCTGACGGACTTCTTGTAGATTATGCGGCTCAAAAGAAAGCTTGCTCAATACTCCGCGGAATGCGAGCTGTATCTGATTTTGAATATGAGTTTCAGATGGCGCTGATGAATCGCCGCCTCAATAGAGAAGTGCAAACCGTTTTCCTTATGACCGGTCTTCGCTGGATTTTCACAAGTTCGTCAATAATAAAGGAAGCAGCACGTTTTGGCGGTGACGTGAGCGGAATGGTGCCGCCGCTGGTAAACCGGAAATTAAAAGAAAAGTACGCCATAAAAGACAAGTAAAGAAGCACAATACATACAACAGCCATGAAAATATCACTTTCAGAAAATGCCGAAGTTGTTATTAAAAAGCGTTATCTAAAAAAAGACAGCAGCGGCAATATTAAAGAAACAATCGAAGAACTGTTTACCAGGGTTGCAAAAAGTATCGCCCGAGCGGACGCAATATTTGAAAGCGGTGCGGATGTTGGTAAAACAGAAACAAAATTTCTTAAAATGCTATCTAACATGTGGTTTTTGCCCAATTCACCAACCCTTATGAGCGCCGGCCGACGTTTAGGACAGCTTGCAGCATGTTTCGTTCTTCCTATTGAAGACTCTATGGAAAGTATTTTTGAGACATTGAAACACACTGCAATGATACATAAAAGCGGGGGAGGGACAGGATTTTCTTTTTCCCGAATTCGTCCTGCAAAGGATGTAGTTTTATCAACGGCAGGTGTTTCAAGCGGCCCTCTTTCATTTATGGCTGTTTTTGACGGGGCTACTGAAACCGTCAAACAGGGTGGGACTCGCAGAGGTGCCAATATGGGGGTGCTGCGTGTTGATCATCCTGACATAGAAGCATTCATTATGTCAAAAAACGATCATGACCATCTGAATAATTTTAATATATCGGTTGCGCTGACCGATGTTTTCATGGAAGCGCTTAAAAATAATGCTGACTACGACCTTATAAATCCAAGGACAGGAAAAGGTTCAAGGCGTGTCTCTGCAAGTAAAGTATTTGAAACAATTGTAGATTCTGCATGGCGGACAGGTGAGCCCGGTATTATTTTTATTGATAGCATAAACCGTAATAATCCAACACCGGGGCTTGGGGATATTGAAGCAACAAATCCCTGCGGGGAGCAACCTCTTTTGCCTTATGAATCCTGCACCCTTGGTTCCATTAACCTTTCAAAAATGATAACCAACAATCAGCTTAATCTTACTCGTCTTAAAAAAACAGTTTTCGATGCAGTTCATTTTCTCGATAATGTTATCGAAGTCAATAAGTACCCTCTCGCCTGTATTGAAGAAATGACTAAAAAGACCCGCAAGATTGGTCTTGGTGTTATGGGTTTTGCTGATATGCTTTTGAAAATGGGAATTGCCTACGATTCCGATGAGGCGGTTTCCCAGGCAGAAAAGGTTATGTCTATTATTTCACAAGAATCGAAGAAAGCATCTGCGGTACTTGCAAAAAAGCGAGGAAATTTTCCAGCATACAAAAAAAGTATATTTGACAATTCTTCCACTCCATATATGAGAAATGCAACCACAACCACCATTGCACCAACCGGCACCATCAGCATAATAGCAGGCACTTCAGGTGGTATAGAGCCTGTTTTTGCCGTATCCCATGAAAGGCATGTGCTTGACGGAAAGTCTCTATATGAAATGCATCCGTTGTTTGTTAAAATAGCAAAAAAAGAAAAATTTTACAGCAATGCCCTTGCAAGTGAAATAGCAAGTGCGGGGTCCCTGCAGAATATTGACAAGGTTCCGGATCATATTAAAAAGTTTTTCAGAATATCACATGATATTTCACCTGAATGGCATGTAAAAATTGAGGCTGTATTTCAGAAATATACGGATAACGCTGTTTCAAAAACCGTAAATTTTCCTGCTGATGCAACAAAAGAAGATGTCGAAAAAGTATACCTTCTTGCACATAACCACGGGTGTAAAGGCGTTACGATTTACAGGTACGGAAGCAGGGTCCGGCAGGTTCTGAACATCGGCAAAGGGAAAGACAAACCAGAAAAAATCCTGCCGCGACCCAGACCGGAACGTACCAGTGGACTGACTGAGCGCATATCTACAGGATGCGGAAAACTATACGTTACAGTAAATTATGACAGGGAAGGAATGTGCGAAGTTTTTGCCCAGATGGGAAAGACCGGCGGATGCGCTTCTTCTCAAATTGAAGCTTCAGGAAGGCTGATATCTCTTGCTTTGCGGTCAGGAGTAAAAGTTGATGCCATAGTTAAACAGTTGATCGGTATTAGATGCCCGCAATCCGCATGGCAAAATGGAAAGCAGGTACTTTCCTGCCCGGATGCAATTGCACAGATACTGAATCATATAACCGATTCTAATTTTGTAGAAGAAAACAAAGCAATGATGGGTGTGTGCCCGGAATGCAGCAGCGTATTGTCTCATGAAGAAGGTTGTCTGGTTTGTCATTCGTGTGGGTTTTCCAGGTGCAGTTAGCTGAGAGGTCGGAGAGTTTCTCAATCTCTGCTCTGTTTGTCTGGGGAATCGCCTATTCGCCCGTACAAGTCTTAATAAATAATTACAGTCCCCTGCAGCCGCCCCCTATCTTCTGCGTTAAGTCCATACAGGCAGAGACGATCATCGCTGTCGTGGGAATCTGTCTACTGGGGCTGGTTCAAATCTCATCTCAGCGAGATAACTGCCGTACGTCAGTTCTTCGATATGATTGTTAAGACTTGTACGGGCGAATAGGCGATTCCCCAGACAAACCGCTGACAATCATTAAAGCGCAAACGGTTCACCAAAAAAACCTTTGAAGAGAAACTCCCCGACCCCTCATTTAAAAAAAGTACCGGATTATAATAAAACCTGCTACCAGAAGGATAGTAAATACAACAACCAAAATGTTGAAGTACTTATCAATAAAGGATTGAATCCTTGGCCCGAATAAGTAAATAAGTCCTCCTACCAGGAAAAAACGTGCAGATCTTGAAACCATGGATGCAATAATAAATACCGAAAAATTTATATTAAATGCGCCTGCAGAAATAGTGAAGACCTTGTAAGGTATGGGCGTAAATCCTGCAATACCGATAGCCCATGCATCATATGTAATGTACAGCTCTTTGATGTATTCAAACTTTTGTCCAAGGCCGTAAAAGGAAATAATTCTTTCCCCGATGCCGGCCATAAACTGCCATCCGATCAAATAGCCAAGACACCCCCCTAAAATTGATCCAACTGAACATATCAGTGCATATTTGAATGATTTTTTCGGAATGGAAACAGCAAGAGCGATAAGAAGTATATCAGGGGGTATAGGGAAAAAAGAGGATTCACAAAAGGCCAGAAAAAATAGCGCCCATGATCCATAAGGTGTTTCAGCCCAGTGCAGTACCCAGTCGTAAAGACGGCGAATCATTTATTATTCTCTCCAGCCTTGTTCACCAATGAGTTTAACAAACCGGCATCCACCCAGGTTGGTTTTATGTATTCCATTTTTTTCCCGATGAAGTTTAATCAGTTCCTGGGAATACTGATCACCAACAGGTATCACCATACGTCCTCCCACGGCGAGCTGGTTTACAAGTGTTTGCGGAATTGACGGAGCTCCTGCCGTAATTATTATGGCATCAAAGGGGCTTTCGTCTGCCCATCCTGTAGTTCCGTCAGAATAGCGGGTTATAATATTATGGTATAAAAGCCTGTCAAAAAGACTGCGTGCCTTCAATAGAAGTGAGTGTATCCTTTCAATAGTATAAACACGATATCCGATTTGAGCAATAATTGCAGCCTGATATCCTGAGCCTGTCCCAATCTCAAGGACTCGATCTTCTTTGGAAAGTTGGAGCGCTTGAGTCATCTCAGCAACAATATATGGTTGTGATATGGTTTGCTGCTTTCCGATGGGAAGAGGGAAATCACCATACGCCTGATCCGTCAGAGCTTCGCTGACAAAAAGATGTCTTGGAACATTGCGCATAGCTGTAATAACTTTTTCATCCGTTATTCCACGTGCTACAATCTGTCTTTTAACCATTTCTTCCCGTTGACGCTTATATTTCATGGAATTCTCTATCATATCTTATCTTGTATCCGTTCACGTCCATTCGAAACAAAAAGGTCGCGCAATCTCCGTCCTGTAAGAGATCACAGGTGCTGCAGATGTGCGTGATCAGGGCGACCGGCTATAGTCTGCTATGCTGGTTGCCTTGATCGCGTGCAGATGCGGTGCCTGTGATCTCTTAACTTGTTTTTCTATCAAATAAGAGAGGTTAGGTCAAGAATATAGATTCTCCAGCCTGAACAAATTAATCCTGACAATCAGTGTTAATCTGTGTCCAAAACATAGAAATTGTCTTGACGGGCATAATGCTTTTGTGTATTTGTTTACAATAATATGCTGAGGGATCGTCTAGAGGCAGGACGACGGGTTCTGGCCCCGTTAACCCAGGTTCGAATCCTGGTCCCTCAGCCATTTAAAATAATTTCTATCTGCTCGCCAATCAATGTTCCCTTTTGAAGTCTGTGCTTATCTGTCTCCCCCAGGGACGAATGAACCTCCCTTCTTTACTATGAGGAAAAAATGATTATTATATTGCAGGTAAAAATATGATTTGAAGGAGGCGCTCGTTATGTACAATGAAACGGTTATGGATCACTTCAGAAACCCCAGAAATGTTGGTGTCTTAGAAGATGCGGACGGAGTAGGGGAAGTCGGAAATCCTATTTGCGGGGATATGATGACCGTATATCTTAAAATAAAAGATGATTGCATCAAGGATATCAAATTCCAGACCTTCGGGTGTGGCTCAGCCATCGCAGTATCCAGCATGCTTACGGAAATTGCTAAGGGTAAAAGTTTAAGAGAGGCAAAAAGCATTACAAACATGGATGTAGCCGAAGCACTGGAAGGCCTGCCGACAAACAAGCTCCACTGTTCCAACCTGGGAGCTGATGCGCTGCAGCTTGCAATCAAAGATTATGAAAATAAAAAGGCCGGGATAATAAAGCCTGCACCAATACGTGTTGAAAAACACGAACATACCCATGGCGATAAATGTTACTGTCCATATTGTGATATCGAAATTCAGGAAGATGTTACATTTTGCGAAGCTTGCCAGTCAAATCTTGAAGAGCACCACCACTAAGATGAAGAAGCTTGGAGGCTGGAAGGCTGGGAAGCCGGAAGGGCATCAAACCACTGAGCCTTCTAGCCTCCTGGTTTCCCAGCCTTTTCCCGTTTAGGAATGATAAATATGAAAATTATTAACATGGATCACATTTCTGCAAATCCGATTTTGCCGGAAATAAAAGACGTGATGATAGAGGCCATTCAAAAGGATTATGCAAATCCTTCCAGCCAGCATAAAAGCGGCGAACAGGCTGCTGAAGCTATGGTAAAAGCCCGCAAGTCAGTGGCGGACCTTATCAACTGTGCTGTGGCGAAAGAAGTCGTTTTTACCTCAGGGGGAACGGAATCAATAAATCATGCCATAAAAGGTGTTGCCCTTGCCAATGCAGATAAGGGCAAACATATTATTACTTCAAATATTGAGCATAATGCGGTTATTCGCAGTATTCGCAGGTTGAAATCTGCCGGCTACAAGGTGACTTCAATTTCCGTGGACAATCAATGCAGGGTAAACCCTCAGGATGTGGCAGAAGCTATTACGGATGAAACCATTCTTGTTTCAATCATGCACAGTAATAATGAAACCGGGACAATTCAACCCATTGAAGAAATAGGGAAAATCACCAGGGAGAAAAAGGTCGTTTTTCATACGGATGCTGTAGATTCTGTGGGTGTCGTGCCTGTTGATGTTCAAAAACTGGGGGTCGATTTGCTCAGTTTTGCATCAAATACTTTTTACGGCCCGGCAGGAGTTGGAGGATTGTACGTTCGTCGCGGTACCCGTGTGTTTCCACTTTTAGACGGAGGCGTCCAGGAGCACAATAAACGCGCAGGGGCTGAAAACCTGATCGGGATTATCGGTATGGGCAAGGCTGCGCAGCTTGCCAGGCAGGATATAGATAAAACGATTGCCCACGTCAAAGGGATAAAAGAAAGGATTTTAAAACAGCTTCCCGATTATATTGATGAGTACATCATCAATACCCACCCGGAGTATAGCCTTCCCAATCTTATTTCAATTTCTTTAAAGTACATTGAAGGTGAAAGTGTGATGCTTATGCTGGATGATGAAAATATTGCAGTTTCTACCAGATCCGCCTGTGCCACCGGCTCCCTTCGAGCATCTCATGTCCTGATGTCTTTAGGCCTCAATCACGCTGATGCACAGGGCACGCTGGTTATTTCTTTTGGAGTTGATAATACAAAAGAAGATGTGGACAGGTTTCTATCAGCCTTGAAAAATGCTGTAACTACGTTAAGAGACATTTCACCTTTATATAACAAGATTTCCTAGACAAAATAGCGAGACCTTTTTAAATAGCTTCCTTTTGTCTACTAAAGGGAGCGGAATACCGGGATCAAATATGATAGCTGTTAATCTAATAAGCTGATGAGCGATTTCCGCTAATGCGTTATCAACCCCAAGATTTCTACTATCAGCTATTCGCTTTGAGCTATGAACTCAATTATATTCCTAAAGGAATATTGCTATGCAGATATTAGACAATATCCATGCCTTTCTTTGGCAATCAATGACTGCAAATAATTGCAACACTTATTTAATCGATGGGCCGACCCGTGTGCTCATTGACCCAGGCCATAAAAACATGTTCGACCATGTCAAAAACGGACTTGCCGAATTGGATCTTGGAATTGAGGATATAGGACTGATCATATGCACACATGCCCATCCTGATCACATTGAAGCTGTTGAATTATTTAAAGATACGCCGGCACTCGTTGCTCTTCATGAAAAGGAATGGGATCTTGTAAAATCTATGGAAAAACAGATCAGCGCCATGGGTATCAATCTTGATTCTGTTTCACCCGATTTTTTTCTTAAAGAAGGCGACCTGTCAGTTAATGGACTTGAACTACAAGTTATTCATACACCCGGTCACTCACCCGGTTCGGTCTCCCTTTATTTGCCGCAACAAAAAGTATTATTTACAGGAGACC
>Ga0255364_10347_pt2 | contig 10645 bp, 16 predicted proteins | sample ANMaggSSYBR01G12_FD_182087 | JGI IMG/M metagenome (GOLD analysis project Ga0255364, IMG submission 182087) | Sediment cell enrichment communities from methane seep in Santa Monica Basin, California, United Staets - ANME aggregate JGI... | ecosystem: Environmental > Aquatic > Marine > Cold seeps >...
TACATTTCCTCCGCACAATATTTATTGGGCAGCAGTACTTCTTCGCCCGATTCATCTGCCAGGAAGAGCCCAAAAGTGGCCCGTTTCGCAATTTTTAGTTCAATCTCTCTGCCTTGTTCAATCATAGACACAAGATATGCTTAAATTAGCATTGGATCAATCAAACGGATGTATTATGAAAAGAGATCACCGGGCCTGGAGCATTATGCTTATTGTATTTATGGGCACCCTTTTATTCCTTTCCTGCAAACAGGAGGAAAAACCAGGGTCTGCCAAGGATGAAATATATGTGGCTGCCTATGTATGGCCTTCCTGTCATTATGGAAAACGGAATGCTGAATTTCTCTGGCCGGAAGGGATGGGCGAATGGGAGGTAATCCGGAAGGGAACTCCCCGCTTCGAAGGCCATTATCAACCCAAGGCGCCTCTCTGGGGATATGAAATGGATGATGACCCTGCAGTAATGGAGAAGTGGATTGATGCTGCAACAGATCACGGAGTGAATGTTTTTATATTCGACTGGTACTGGTTCGACGGGGGACCTTTTCTTGAAAGCTCCATTAATAATGGCTTCCTCCAGGCAAAGAACAATGAGAAGATGCATTTTTACCTGATGTGGGCCAACCATGATGTAAAGAAAAACTACTGGAACCATTATAAGTATGACTCAGATTCCCTGCTCTGGACAGGTTCTGTGGATCAGGACAACTACCGGATTATTGTGGACCGGGTGATTAACCAGTATTTCCACCAGCCAAACTATTTCAAAATCGATGGGGAACCGGTATTTTCTATCTTCAACTTCCACAAGTTTGTGGAGGATTGCAATGGACTGGACGGGGCCAAAGAGGCTCTTGATTTTTTCAGGGTGGAGACTATTAAGGCTGGTTTTGCCGGACTGCATGTTCAGATCATTGCCTTTGGTGGAAACGAGAAGAATCCGGGAATCTTACGACATGATTTAAGTGAAGGGAAAAGCAATAGCGAACTTGTCTCGTATCTTGGATTAAACAGTGTTACCAAATACAACTGGGGCCAGGCTGAGGGGCTGGAGGATTATATTGTGTGGGGCGAAGAGGCCATGAAACGCAGAGAAAACTGGGATGAAGCACTGGAGATTCCTTATTTTCCCAATGTTTCCATTGGATGGGATGATACACCACGATTCCCGGCCAAGGGAAAAGCGAATGTGATTCATTACAACAAGTCGCCCGAATGTTTTGCAGCCTATCTTCAAAAGGCTCGGGATTACGTAGAGGATCATCCCGACCAAAGCAAACTGATCACCCTTTTTTCATGGAACGAATGGGTGGAAGGGGGCTACCTCCTGCCCGATATGCGCTGGGAATATGGCTACCTGGAAGCTGTCGAAAAGGTGATGTGCAGAATGAATGATTGAACATAAGTACTGGACTTTGGTTCGAACAAATGCTATCTTACCTTTTGAATTAATTAAAGGAGTGTTATGAAAAGAAGAACATTTATCAGGAATACCCTTGCAGGATCCGTTCTATTGTCGGCATTTCCATACGAGGCCCTTGCCCTTGAAGAAAAGCTATACCCCTACGACAGGGTTAAATTGGGAAATACAGGCATTGAGATGTCCCGGATGGCCATGGGGACAGGAACCCATGGATATGGGGGAGCATCCAATCAGACCCGGCAGCTGGGCATCAAGGGTTTATCGGATATGCTTCGTGCAGGCTTTGATGATGGGATTAACTTCTGGGAGACTGCCGATCAGTATGGATCACATCCTCATGTTGGAGAGGCTTTGAAAAAGGTGAAGCGGGAAGAGGTGGTTATCCTGACCAAAACCAATTCAAAAACATACGAAGATGTGAAAAAGGACCTGGATAGGTTCAGAATTGAGCTGGGAACCGACTACCTGGATATCATTCTTCTTCATGCTGTTACCGACCCTCAATGGAACCAAAACATGAAGGGTGCCATGGAGGCCCTGGCTGAAGCCAAGGAGGAGGGGATATTGCGTGCACATGGTATCTCCTGTCACTCCATTGGAGCACTGGAGACCGCGGCAGATGAACCATGGGTGGAGGTGGACCTGGCGCGTTTTAATCCGGGAGGTGCAAGAATGGATGCAGATGTTCCTACCGTACAAAAGGTGCTTACTCGCATGAAAGATAATGGTAAAGCGATCATCGCAATGAAAGTATATGGTTGTGGTGAGCTGCTTCATATGAAAGATGAATGCTTAGAATTCCAGACAGGTACAGGGCTTGCAGATGCATTCACTATGGGATTTGAGAGCATTGAACAACTTAAGGATATCCAGAAGCGACTGCCCGAAGCGAGTGTAAGGGCCTAAAGCATATACAATGAATCAACTTACCCTTACAACGCCGGCACTGCTGTTTTCGGCTATCTCCCTCTTGCTGTTGGCTTATACCAATCGCTTTCTGGCTTATGCTACGGTGGTCAGAAACCTGCATAAGCAACACAAGGAGAACCGAAGCAAAGCAGAGCTCGGCGAAGCTAAGCCCGATGTTGTTATTGTTGGACAAATCCAGAATCTGAGAAAACGATTGGTTCTCACTCGCACCATGCAGCTACTGGGAATTGGCAGCCTTTTGCTTTGTGTGCTCTGTATGTTCCTGGTTTATATTGATCAGCAGCTGGCTGCAGAGATCATTTTTGGCATCGCTCTGGTGATGCTGATCATCTCACTGGCTATTTCGGTGAGGGAAATACAAATTTCAGTGAAAGCACTGGACCTTCACCTTAGTGATATGGAACTTTGAAGAGGATTAAGGGATCAGGCACCCAGTGATTTTAAGGCTTCCATCACAAGGAACACCGGCCAAACCACTGCTTTTAGAAATCCGAGTAAACCCATACCGAAAGTGGTTGCTGCACTGATGTAATAAATGGCTGCACCAATCAGGCCCAATCCGTATACTGCACCTGCAGGGGCGTTGCTTTGACATTCTTTTGCCATGATAATAGTTTTAAATTCAGGAATAAAGGTGATCTAATTTACTATTTTTAGAATTAATAACTATCAGGAAGAAATTAAATAGAGGAGGGTATATGAATATCTACTTTTGCGGGTCGATCCGGGGAGGCCGGGATCTGGCCTCAATTTATGCAGAGATAATCGCAATGCTTGGATCTTATGGGAGGGTTCTTACCGAGCATCTGGGCAGTGATGAAGTCATTGAAGCCAAGGATCGGGTGCTCAGCGATAAGGAAATTCATGACCGTGATCTGCAATGGATCGTAGAGTCGGACCTGCTGGTTGCCGAAGTGACGGTTCCCAGCCTGGGGGTGGGTTATGAAATTGGACGGGCCATTGAGATGGGGAAACCGGTACTTTGTCTTTTTAAGCAAGGTTCGGAATACACCATCTCTGCCATGATTGCAGGAAGTGATAATGTGGAGATGAAATATTACCAGAGTTTAGAGGAAGTTAAGGATCTGTTTGAGGCCTTCTTCAGTTTGCATGCTCCTCATCGTATTTCTTAATCTTCATAAGGGCTGCCTGCTCGGCCTGCTCATACATCTCACGAATAAAATCGTCACCAAAATTGAAAGTTCTTTCCTCCAGACTCATGGTGTCGATCCGGTCAAATAACATTGCTTTGGCCTGCGCAATATCTCTCCCATAGATATGGTATGAATCGGCCTGCCAGTTCATCCTTCCCAGGCGAACCTCTTTACCGCTCCTCCGGGCCACTTCATCGGCAATCACTTCGCGGTTGAAACGAATAAAGCCGAACATATTCATAAAACTGGCTCCCCAGGCATCGTTGCTTCTGAAGCGGATGTTGCAGTTGAGCCATTGCACCCCTTCCTCATCTTCCATAATACGGTACCATAAGGATTGCAAACATGGAGGGTCATATACTTGCAGATCATGGTTGGGCATCCAGGTAATCATCTGTGCCTGCCGGGTATAGGGCTGGTCCACCAGTTTTTGAATTACATGTTCAACCTGGTCCACCTGGAATCCCACATCTTTCCGGATCATCTTCCCATTCTCTTCCACACGCTCCTTCCAGGAACCATAACGCTGCAATCTGCCATGGTAGGTGTATTCCCAGCGGGTATCGTTGGGATCATTCATGTTTTTAACCCAGTGATCTTTAAAGCCCTTCAACTCCATCACATATTCCTTGAGCTCATCAATTCCACCCGGAAAAGCCTGGTGAATCATTGGATCACATTCTGGATTTAAAACAGTGGCATTAAGTGTACAATCGAGGCTCATTGGATCGCCTGGTTTGTCATACTGCGTTTTAAAGCGGGTTCCTTCCTTATAGAGCTTAACAAGTGCAGCCTCATAAGTAAGCGCGAGGGATTCGTCGGTGACGGAAAGAACGGGGATGTTATTCATAAGTTTAGGGTTTTCCTAAAGATATGGATCATACCATCTAGTACCCAGAGATGTTGATAGATTGTTCAATAATTGATCTTAGCCTTGAATGTCCGTGTATTTAACGATTCCCGACTGACCAAAATCGGGTTGACGAATACCAAAGTGTTCATGCAGATATCCTGATCGCGGAATCGCTATTGGCCTTTTCAGAGGAGTAATTTCTGCTCCAGCGGCCAGGGCTCTATTTTAGCTGTTTTTCAGCCTCATGATTTCGCTATGGTGTGAGACCACTAGTTTCTCATACTTCTCCCTGGAATTTTTTCGGTACTGTCCAAACTCTTCCTGGGTGGACTGAAGTTCCTCATTGACCTGCTTCGTAATGTGGTGAGCACGCCTGAATAATATGACCATGATGATGGAGAGGGCCGCCAGTCCCAGGATGATAAACCACATGATAGAACTGTAGAGGCCTTTATTCATTTGGATTCCAAAGAAGGACAAGCTGTTTTTGTTCTTGATTGCTTCTTCTTTCTCATTTTTGGTCCTGGTGAGATCCGTATTCAGCGTCTCAATCTGGAAATCTCTTTCCGTTAATCTGCTGTTTAACTCTGCAAGCTCAAGTTTGGTCGCATTGAGAGTATCCATTACATTTCTCTTTATCTTCAGAAAAATATCAGAACGGATGGCCCGGTAATCATTGTAAACCCGTGTGTTTTCATGAATATAATCCAGCTGGGCCTCCAGCAAGGCGGAGTCCAGAACGGCAGAAGCTCCGGCTTGTGCGTCAACAGTTTGCGTCGTGGAAATAAACAAGCCTGTAAACAGCAGGATTGCGGCGTAATTAAAAAATGTTCTTTTCATGGTTGTAGTTTATTATACCCTGGCTCTGCAATATTAACGAATGTATGATATATATATGATCCTTCTCCCTTACAATTATACCTGCTTAAAGCATAAAGCCCCGTAAATAAATGATTTACGGGGCCAAAAAAAGAACAATTCTCTATAAGTATTTACGATATTCGTCTGGTACATCCAGGTAATTGCGATATCGTTTGGCATCTGGCCCAAATGATTCCACCTTTTTTTCCTGGATCTTGTAGGTGCAGTGTTCACCGATAATATTCGAAATATTGATTTCAACCCCCTTTCCATTATCATCGGTCATGTGTACTTTAACCAGGTTGAAATTCTCCTCCTTGTTCAGCTTGAAGTGGCACACGGGACAATAAAATTTATATTCCACTCCCTCCTGCAATTCGAAATCAGGGTGGGTGGTTTTGGTATAATTTCCCAGCTCTGTATCAAGGAAAATCAACCCTCTTTCGTTAGCGGGCGATTTGGCTGAAAATACCAGTGAACTGCCAATGTTCATTTTGCTTTTACATTCGGGACATGAATAATTGTTGGGCATATCTAATTGTTTTATTGGTTGATCACTTGAACGATCTGCCTGGCTGCATCCTGCACAGGATGTGAAAGGTATTCCCCGAATTCAACACTTTCAGGCTGTATCCCGAGCACATAAGTGGGATAGAGGAAGAAATCAACAAGCCTTCCAAGGGAAATATTGTGCGTATTAAAAGTGATGTCTTCCACATCATCAAGGGCTACCAAGCGATAGGTTCCGGGACTACGGCCCAGCTCCATGCAGTCTACAATGACAATCTCATGCGGCTCCAGGGAGTTAATTTTACCTATATAGTTTTCAATACTAACTTCGACAGTAAGCGACTTGATAGCCGGTCTTTCAATAATCTGTTTGCTGATCACCACTCCGACACCGTCATCGCGTTTCAGTACATTACCCACTCCGATAAACAGTAATCGGCTGGCTCGTTCTAGCAAGTCCTTCAGTTCAGGCACTGGCTTCTAAATATATTGAATTAGGACAGACCGCATGCAATTGGGGCAGATGATATTGAACATATCTTTTCTTTTCAGGCCATCCCTAATATTTATGTCAGTTTCTTCCGCAGGAGCCAGCTGCAGCTTTTGGTTCAGGAGATTTAGGTTCAATGTAGACGCAAAGGCTTTGGGACCTAGTTTGTTATGCATGTACTGGATATGTTCATCAGTGGTGATAATGGCAGAGCAATTCTTGCAAAGGACCAGGTTTTTTTCCTGTTTTTCGATGATTTTGTCCCTATCAAATACAGCCAGATCAAATATTTTATCGGAGAGAACAACCCCCTTTCCTGTGATACAGTGCTGCTGGCACATTCCACAGAAAATACATTTTCCAAAGTCTCTTGTTATTACTCGCTTCCCTGTTTCCCGGTCATCCTGGATTGTGATGGCATTTGAGGGACATACATTGGCGCAGGTTTCGCACCCCACACAGTTAAGATCATCCACCTCCGGTTTTCCCCTGAAGTTTTCAAAGGGGGTATGGGGCTTGCTGGGGAAGGAGGAAGTATATGCCGGCGTAAGCAGTGATGTTACTGCTTCTTTAAGCTCTCTGATTTTTGGATACTTCATTTTGCTACATCTTTATAGTCGTCCTTGACACTTTTGTCCCCAAGCTTAATCCCGAAATGATAGGCTCCCCGTACCAGGGCATGAGCAGCCACCGTGGCCCCGAAGAAAAGTATGGGTATGGCAATGATTGCTTTTATTCCGGCATCCGTGAAGCCGAAATGAAACAAGGTACCGGCCAGGATGCTGCAAGTACCCAGTGTTCCACATTTGGTAGCCGATTGGAGCCGGTTATAGACATCAGGAAATCTGATCAGGCCGATGCAGCCAATAAGGTTGAAGAGTACTCCGATAACAATGAGAATAGTGCTGACCATTTTATTCGTTTAGTTTTTTTCCACTTAAATACTTTGCAAGTGTGAGAGTTCCGATAAAACTGAGTATGACCCATGCGATCCCGATATCCAGGATAAATCCTTTTTCGGTGATAATGGATAGGATGGCGCAAATTCCCACCACAAGAACACCAAAAATATCGATGGCCACCATCCTGTCGGCAATGGACGGGCCCCGAATAATCCTGTACAGGCAGGATGCACTCAGTGCGATCTGTATATAGAGTAGAATTTCTAGCAGGTCCATTATTCAAAGGTCTTTTTGATATATTTTTCAAACCGGCCGGTTATTTTCCGGCTGTATTGTTCAGGATCTTCTGAACTCACGTATATCCAGTGCACGAAGAGGTCATCACCCACAATATCCACCGTAATGGTTCCGGGCGTCATAGTAATGGAGTTGGCCAGCATGGCCCGGGCAAATTCTGATTGCAGTTCTAGTTTTATTTTGACGATTCCGGGTTTAATTGGCATGGCAGGATGAAGTACACGGTAGGCCACATCGATGTTAGCTTTAATACACTCCCAGATCAAAATGACAATATATATCAGGAACCAGAAGTAGCGTTGTGGCTGCAGAAATTTGTACACCCTTTCATAGAAGTATTTTCCGAACAATAAGGAAGTAATAAGTGCTGCAACAGCTCCTACTGCCAGGTTGAACGGTGAAAGGTCGAAAGTAAGTAGCAACCAGAACAGAAAACTTAGTATGAACAGGGACAGATATCTCATATTATAGTTCTAACATGCTTGTGAAATAAAGGTCTGATTGCATCAATACATCAATGGCGGGACTCAATATGGAATCTCTGACTGATGGAAATGCCAGTAAGCTTAATGCAAGACAGAGTACGGCAAGGAATACCATACTGAATGACATGGCGAAGGGCACCTCCTTTATCTTATCCAGGGCTTTTCCAGTGCCTTTATTGAAAAAAGCGAAGCGCTGGAATTTCAGAAAATAGGCAAGGGTGATGATGCTAACCACCACTGCCAGTGTGGCCAGCAGGTAAAATCTTCCGTTGATGGCAGCAATCACAATAATCAGCTTGCTAAAAAATCCATTAAATGGGGGGATCCCGGAAATGGACATGGAGGCCATAAATGAGGTAGTGGATGTAACAGGCATGGCCTTTGAAAGCCCTCCCATCTCTTTAAGGTTGCGGGTATTGAGCCGGTGTTCAATCGCTCCTGCATTCAGGAACAATAAGCCTTTGAACACTGCATGATTGATCATATGGTAGATGGCACCACCGATGGCCAAAATCGCCGCTGCTTCATTGTTACCCCTCAATAGCAGGAGAATCCCCATTCCAAATGCCATGACCACGTATCCGACCTGGCTGATACTTGAATAGGCCAGCAGTCTTTTCAGATCCCACTGTATGATGGCCAGCAAAGATCCTACAACCATGGAAATGGCTCCAAGGGAGGTAAGGACCAGCGCAATTTCATAGCTGAAAACAAACATGTTGAAGAAGAGCCTGATCAGCACATAAATTCCCACAGCTTTGATCAGTACACCCGAAAGCATGGCTGAAATAGGGGATGGAGCTGAAGAGTGGGCATCCGGTAACCAGGCATGGAAGGGTATGATGGCCGCTTTCAGGCCGAATCCGGCAATGAGCAGCACCTGGACAAACAGATAAAAGGGTTTGCTGTACCCGGCGTCAAGCACATTCCTGACATCTGCAATATTGAGTGTTTTGGTTTTCCAGTATATCAACCCGATGGCCAGCAGAATCAGCATGGAAGCAAGTCCCCCGAGTACCTGGTATTTAAAGGATGCCTCCAGTTCGGTTTTTCCCACTCCGAAAGCCACCAGGGCATATGAGGAGATCACCGACACCTCCAGAAATACAAAAAGATTGAAAAGATCGCCACTCAATACCACCCCGTTCATCCCTGCAACAATCAGGCAGAAGAGTGCGAAGTAGTTGCTCTCAGCTGTATATTTAGTTATGTAGGAGAGAGAATAGAAGAGTGCAATCAATCCAATGAGGTTTATGATGCAGAGCATCAGAACCGAAAAGCCATCCAGAACAAGGTAAATACCCACAGGGAACCCTTCCTCGCTGGTCCATCCTCCCATGGCATAGGTGATGGAGATCTTTCCCAGACCGGCAAATTCATAAACAGCCATGATAAGCAGAACTAACAGGGTCAGCGGAGCCAGGAACCTGTGGAACCCTTTTATAAACTTCCCGAGAATGACAATCAGGAATGCTGAAATCAATGGTATGGCGACAAACAGGGGAATCAGTGCGTCCATCTTCTAGCCTCTTAGGTTTTTCATTTCACGTATGTCGAAGGTCTTATACTTGCGGTAGAGCCTGATGGCTATGGCCATAAGCATAGCGGTGGTAGCCAGACCAATCACAATGGCAGTAAGAACCATGGCCTGGGGCAGGGGATCCACATAAACCTGCGCGGACGATCCGGGATCGACGATGGGCATCAAACCATTATCGATATATCCGATCAGCACAAGCATCAGAAATATGCTGAATTCCATGATCGAAAGGGAGATGGCAATCTTGATCAGGTTTCTCCGTGTGATAAGCCCGTATAGGCCCACAAGGAAAAGAACGAAGCAAAGGATGTAGACAGTCATTTTGAGCTCTCCTCTTTAAAGATTACCAAGGCCAGGAAGATGGTCAGGATGGCGCCTGCCACTTCGATGCCAATGAAAATGTTGTACAGCGGGATCACCCCTGCGCTTAACAGCTCTCCCGGCTCCCCTTTGGGAAGATAGTTGAAGAAAAACACCTTTGTGCCGAACAGTAGCGCCATCAGGGCCAGCACCACCACCATCAGGATGGCAATGCTTTCGGTGTTTGACGATCCGGCCACCTCCTTTTTCAGGTTGAGGGCACTGCTTCCAAAAGCCAGAATAAGCAGGATAAAGGCACCCGCAATAATTGCACCACCAGCAAATCCGCCACCTGGAGTAAGGTGTCCATGTAGGGTGATGTAGATGCCATAGAGGAATATAATCCCTGCTAATAGCGGAGTCACCCTTTTAACGATAGTAGACATTCCTTCCATAGCGTTTTATTTTTTTCCTTTTATTCTCAGCAGGGTCAGTACGCCCAGCGCAGCAGTATAAAGTATTACTGCTTCTCCCAGGGTATCATAAGCCCGGAAGTCGAACAACACACCGGTTACAAGGTTTACACTTCCTGTAAGCTCTACAGCTCCATTGACATATGTCTCAGACATTCTTAGCGTATGAGCTCCCAGTGGATCAAGATGTTCAATGGCCAGGATGAAAAAGTAGAATAGTCCTGCAAAAACAATAAATCCGGCTATCATCTGTAAGATGGCCCTTCTGTCAAGGGTGATTGCAATCTCCTCTCGTGTACTGTCCAGTACTACAGCGACCATAATGACCAAAGTGATGGTTTCCACCACAATTTGTACAATGGCCAGATCTGGAGCTTTTAATAAGAGGAAGCAGATCACCAGGCCGTATCCTACAATGCCCATAGCC
>Ga0255364_10354_pt1 | contig 10626 bp, 9 predicted proteins | sample ANMaggSSYBR01G12_FD_182087 | JGI IMG/M metagenome (GOLD analysis project Ga0255364, IMG submission 182087) | Sediment cell enrichment communities from methane seep in Santa Monica Basin, California, United Staets - ANME aggregate JGI... | ecosystem: Environmental > Aquatic > Marine > Cold seeps >...
TGGAATTTTTAAAGCGCTGGATGGTTGAGACAAACGAACAGATCACCGAAGAGCAGGTAGCAGAGGACTTTGATAAGTATGAGGATGATTTCCGCTGGCAACTGATCAAAGAGCATCTTTTAAAGCAGCAGGATATCAAGGTGAGTGAAGAGGAGGCCCTGGAAGCTGCCAAGGCCATGGTCCTGAATCAGTATATGCAATATGGCATGAGCAATGTTCCGGAAGAATACCTGGAGAATTATGCCAAAGAGATGATGGCGAAGCCAGAGGAATCCAGGAAATTCTATGAGCAAAAGGGTGAAGAGAAGCTGATTTCCTATATTAAATCGATTGTCAAATTGGATGAGAAGGAGGTCAGTTCAGAGAAGTTCCGTAAATTGTACGAGAAATAAAAAGTAATTCTATGAACCAGAACGACGATTTTAAGAAGTTTGCAACCAAACATATGGGCATCAGTAGCGTGACCCTCCATCAGTTTACTTCGCAGTACAACTCTTATATTTCACCAACCATTATAGAGGAGAGGCAGCTTAATGTTGCTTCCATGGATGTTTTTTCCAGGCTAATGATGGATCGCATCATTTTTCTGGGAGCACCCATTGATGACTATGTGGCCAACATCATTCAGGCCCAGTTACTCTATCTTGATTCTGCCGATCCCAACAAGGATATCCAGGTTTATTTCAATACTCCTGGCGGAGGAGTGCATGCCGGACTTGGGATCTATGATACTATGCAGTACACTTCATGCGATGTGGCAACTATCTGTACAGGGATGGCCGCTTCCATGGGTGCTGTTCTCCTGGCTGCCGGAACTCCCGGCAAACGCTCTGCTCTCAGACACAGCAGAGTGATGATACACCAGCCAATGGGCGGGGCACAGGGTCAGGCTTCGGATATAGAGATCACTACCCGTGAGATCCTGAAAATGAAAAAAGAACTTTACGCCATCATTGCGGATCATTCAGGAAAAACCTTCGAGCAGGTGGAGAAAGACGGGGATCGCGATTACTGGATGACTGCTGCCGAGGCTAAAGAATATGGCATGATTGATGAAGTTCTGATAAGAACCAAAGACAAGAAATAATGGACCGTTGCTCTTTTTGCGGAAGGGAGAAGAAGGATACCAACCTTCTTATTGCCGGTATTTCAGGTCACATATGTGACCGATGCATCGAACAGGCTTACAGCATTGTCCAGGAAGAACTGGGTGTGCATGGTGAGTTTGATATGGGACAGATTAAACTTCTGAAACCCATTGAAATAAAGAGCTTCCTGGACCTCTACGTTATCGGCCAGGAGGAGGCCAAAAAGTACATCTCTGTTGCGGTTTACAACCACTACAAACGGTTGATGCAGCAGGATAGCAAGGATGATATCGAAATTGAGAAATCCAACATTGTACTGGTTGGAGAGACCGGGACGGGTAAAACCCTGCTGGCAAGAACCATTGCAAGGATGTTGCACGTACCATTTACCATTGTGGATGCGACGGTTCTTACCGAGGCCGGTTATGTGGGGGAGGATATTGAAAGTGTGCTGACGAGGTTGCTGCAGGTGGCCGATTACAACGTGGCAGCGGCCGAGAAAGGGATTGTTTTTATTGACGAAATTGATAAGATTGCCCGCAAAAGCGATAACCCATCCATTACCAGGGACGTATCTGGTGAGGGTGTTCAGCAGGGTCTGTTGAAATTGCTGGAGGGTTCAATAATCAATGTGCCTCCACAGGGCGGAAGGAAGCATCCTGACCAGAAAATGATACCGGTCAATACCAAAAATATTCTCTTTATCTGTGGCGGGGCCTTTGACGGGATCGAAAACAAGATTGCCAACCGCATGAATACCCAGGTGGTGGGTTACAATGCCGCCAAGAAGGTGGACCGGGTAGACAAAGACAACCTGCTACAGTATGTGGCACCGCAGGATCTGAAGTCCTTCGGAATGATTCCCGAAATTATCGGACGTCTGCCCGTACTGACCTATCTGAATCCACTCAGTGCAAAGGCTCTTCGTAGAATCCTTACTGAACCCCGTAATGCCATTCTCAAGCAATATGAGAAACTCTTTGAGATGGATGGGATCAAGTTGTCGTGGGACGAGAAGGTTCTGGATTACATTGTTCAAAAGGCAGTTGAATTTAAGCTGGGGGCCAGGGGACTGCGTTCCATCTGTGAGGCTATCATGATGGATGCCATGTTCGAACTGCCCTCCAAGGAAAATCCCGGCGACATTAACATCGGTATAAAGTACGCCAGGGAGAAACTTGAAAAAGCCAACCTGAAGCGCCTGAAGGCAGCCTGATGGACAGGTCAAAGTCTGGGGTATATGTTGCGGTTATCCTGGCCATGGTTTTCTGGGGATTTAGTTTTGTTGCTTTCAAGTTTGCCATTCAATCCTTCAGACCCATTACCATTGTCTTCTTCAGGCTTTTAGTCTCCATCGTCTTCCTTTTTAGTTTTGCACTGGCCTTCAAAAGACTGAACAAGATTAAGCGAAAGGACCAAAAGTGGTTTCTATTGCTGGCCCTTGTGGAACCCTTCTTCTATTTCCTGGGGGAGGCTTATGGACTCACCCTGGTTACAGCAACCGTTGGAGCCGTTATTATATCCACCATCCCATTAATTGTTCCTTTTGCAGCCTACTATCTGTTCAAAGAGAAACTGACGCCTATGAACTACCTGGGACTGTTGATCTCATTTGGAGGTGTGCTGCTGGTGGTGCTTACCAGAAGTGGCGGTCTGGCTGCTGACTGGAAAGGGATTCTGTTGATGTTTGTGGCGGTTCTTTCAGCGGTCAGTTATACCATGGTGGTGAAAATACTGGCAGATAATTATACACCCATCACCATTACCGCTTACCAGAGTTTTTACGGACTGCTTATGTTTATCCCGCTGTTCCTGATCTTTGAGGTTCCAAATCTCGATTTTAGTCTGGTGACCGGGCAAAGCCTCCTGGCAGTAAGTTACCTTGGGGTATTTGGTTCGGGCATCTGTTTCATACTGATTACAATAGGTATCAGGGAGCTGGGAGCCGCCAGGGCCAATATATTTGGCAACCTGATCCCGGTTGTTACTGCCGTCGTTTCTTTCTTTCTTCTGAAGGAAGCCATGCCCTTTATGAAGATCCTGGGTATTTTTATTGTGATTCTGGGGCTCCTCCTCTCCCAGGTCAGCAGTCTCAGGGTGAAACCAAGGTGGGGGAGGGAAGCTGTTCGTCACATTCCAAATGCCTGATCATGGCCAGCTGTGTCTTTATTATCCAGGGAGAGGGTAAGGGGCATATGTCTCAGGCACTTGCGCTGAAAGAGTTTCTTGATGAAGCAGGTCATACCGTTGAAGCTGTGCTCCTGGGAACTGGTAAGCCAGATGATGTACCGGACTATTTCAAAAAGGTCTTTGACCATAAACTGCGCATCTTCCGTAGTCCCTGGTTCCTGCGTACTCCAAATAAAAAGGGGATCTATGTGGGCCGTACCCTGATGTTTAACCTGTTTCATTCAGTGGGATACCTGAAAGAAATCGCCAGGATCAGAAGGGAGATTGATGCGCTTAAACCCGATGTAATTTTCAATTTTTATGAGTTGCTGGGTGCTCTGGCCATGCGTAAAGCAGCACCCGGAATCAGAAAAATAGGCTTGGGGCACCATTTTTATATACATCTGAATAAGGAGCTTTTTAAGACGGGGCCGGTGTGGCACAGAGCTTTACTGGGGATGCATTCCAATCTGATTATGAAGTCCTGCAACAGAGTGCTGGCACTCTCTTTCATGAACGAGCAGGGGAGTGCCGCTATTCAGGTAGTCCCTCCCCTGGTACGCAGGGAATTCAGAGAGATGCATTATGTGCCGGGCGACAGTTATCTGGTTTATCTTCTTCAGGAAGGGTTTTTTTATGAGCTGGTGCAGCTTGCCAGGAGTATCCCCGGGTTCCAGGCGGATCTGTTTACCTCATTGACTCCTGCCATTGAAATTCCGGAAGGAATCAGAATTCATTCCTATGATGCAAAAAAATTCAGTAAATTGATGGCTTCCTGTAAGGGACTGATTACCACAGCAGGGTTTGATAGTGCCGCTGAGGCTGCCTGCCACGGGATTCCCCTTGCGGTCATCCCCTCGCATAATCACTTTGAACAGAGATGTAATGGCACTGATATCACAGCAAAGGGGATCGGGGTATCGGTTTCTCAGATAGATCAAGGGATCCTGGAGAAGATGAAACCAAAGGATGCCCGGGAATACAGGGCCTGGGTGGATCAGGCTGGTGAGACGATTATAAATAGTATGAAGGAATAATATAGCCTGTAGATTGGCGTTTAATAGGATATGATTCGGGGTAAGATTATCACACTGTTTTTATTGTTGCTTTGCCAGATAGCTCTGGCTCAGAAAGGGGGAGAATCTACCTACAGTTTCCTCGGCCTTGCCAATGCAGCCAGGGTTGCTGCCCTTGGAGGAGAGGTAGTTTCTCTCAGGGATGGTGACATTAACATGGTGTTTCACAACCCGGCTCTTCTTACTTACGAAATGCATAACAATCTAAGCCTGAATTATGTGAACTATTTTGCCGGGGTGAACTATGGGTATGCATCCTATGCATATTCTGTGAGTGATATTGGTAATTTTGGAGCAGGAATGCACTATGTGAATTACGGCACCTTTGACAGGACCGATGAATTGGGCAACATCCAGGGAACATTCAAGGCCTCTGAATACGCTCTTAACCTGTTCTACTCAAGGAGTTTTCTGGATTCGGCGCTTACGGCAGGAGTGAACCTGAAACCCATCTTTTCATCACTGGAGCAATACACCTCTTTTGGTCTGGCCGTGGACCTGGGAGTTAGCTACCACCTTTCCAGCTCCCTGACAACCTTTGGCCTGGTGCTGAAGAATATGGGTGCGCAGATTACCTCCTATACCGCGAACAGGGAAAGTCTGCCCTTTGAGATTCAGGCAGGAATTACCCAGGGACTGGCACATGCACCCTTCCGTTTTACACTCACATTCCAGCACCTGGAGCGGTGGGATCTGAGCTATACCCTTCAGGATGATGATGTAAGCTTCTCAGGTGGAGATAGTGAGACGAGTGGATTTGATGCATTCGCAGATAATCTGATGCGTCATGTTGTTTTGGGTACTGAGTTTCTTATAGGAAAGAATTTCCATGTGGACCTGGGGTATAATTACAAACGAAGAAAGGAGATGAAAGTCAATTCCCGCCCCGGTATGGTCGGGTTCTCTGCGGGATTTGGATTCCGGGTCTCCAAGTTTCATTTTTCATTTGGACGAGCATCATATCACCTGGCTGGAGGCACCAGTCATTTCTCATTAACTACCAATCTATCTGAATTTTACAGATAGATAACTTGAACTGAACTAGCGTGGAACAGGAAAAAATAATTATTGCACTTGACGGGAACTCCTCCTGTGGGAAGAGTACCTATGCCAAACTGATTGCTGCTGAACTGGGTTATTCCTATATCGATACAGGAGCCATGTACAGGGCGGTAACCCTGGCAGCCATGGATGCAGGGCTTTTTGATGATACCGATGCACCTCCTTATAGCAGAATAGAGTCACTACTCGGTCCTATGGAATTAAATCTGAAGCATAACCCTGACAAGCAACGTACCGAGATATTTCTGAATGGCAGAATGGTTGAAGATCTTATACGCGGTATGGATGTCTCTGCACATGTCAGTTATATTGCAGCTATTTCAGCTGTTCGAAGGCTTATGGTGGAGTACCAGCGGATGCTGGGCATTGAAAAGGGAGTGGTGATGGATGGACGCGATATCGGAACCGTGGTATTTCCAGATGCAGCCATAAAGATCTTTTTGACCGCGTCCGTGGAAGTACGGGCAGGAAGACGATACAGGGAATTAATTGAAAAAGGGATGGCTGTCGACTTCAGTGATGTACAACAGAACCTGGAGAAGCGTGATCGTATTGATTCGAACCGCGCCGATAGTCCCCTGAAAATGGCAGATGATGCCATCTTGCTTGATAATAGTGAGATGACCCTGGAAGAGCAGATGACCTGGTTCAGTAAGCTTTACCAGGATGTAAGATCCGGAGCAGATGAAAAAGATTGAAATAGACCCGGGAGCAGGTTTTTGCTTTGGAGTGGAGGAGGTGATAAAGACCGCTGAAACGCGCCTTCGAGAAGGAGAAACCCTATATGGACTGGGAGATATGGTCCATAATGCTGCAGAGGTGAAACGGCTTCAGATCCTGGGATTAAAAACCATTGATCATAAACAGCTAAGCAATCTCCCTCCCGGAAAGGTCTTGTTCCGGGCACATGGTGAACCTCCCGAAACCTACCTATTAGCGAAGCAAAACGGGGTGGAAGTGATTGACGGTACCTGTCCCATTGTGGCTAAGTTGCAGATAAAGCTTAAAAAAGCGTATGATGCCATGGATCGCAGAAGCGAACAGATGGTGATCTTTGGTAAGCCCCAGCACCCCGAGACCATTGGGCTGCTTGGCCAGGTAAATGGCGATGCCCTGGTAGTGAGCTCAGTTGAAGAAGTTTCGGCGATCGATCCCCATAAGAAGGTCTTGCTCTTCTCCCAGACCACCATGGACCCGGAACAGTTTAAGGAGGTAGAACGGGCTCTGGAGGAACATCTCCAGAAGAATTCCGGGGAAAAAGCATATGTTCATTTCCGCTCGGATTGTACCATCTGTGGACAGATGAAAAAGAGGAAACCCGGACTCTCCACTTTTGCACATCAATATGATGTGATGTTATTCGTGAGCGGTAAGAACTCGTCAAACGGAAAAATGTTGTACGAATATTGCAAGTCCCTTAACCCGGTGAGCTACTGGATCAGTGGATGGGAAGAGGTTGAAAAGCAGTGGTTTGACGCTTGCGAGAGCATCGGGATCAGTGGTGCTACTTCCACTTCGAGGGCCCAGCTGGAGTTAGTGATGGAAGAGGTAAAAAAGTTAACTGCTTCTTAATACAAATTTCTTAATTTTGCAGTGTTTTAATGACCTGGTAACATGGGAAAAATCAAAAGAATAGGAGTGCTTACTTCAGGAGGAGATGCACCCGGAATGAATGCGGCCATCAGGGGCGTAACCCGTACGGCTCTCTACTACGGAATGAAAGTTACCGGGATCCGTTATGGTTATCATGGGATGATTCATAATGATCTTGTTGAGATGAAAGCCAACAGTGTGAGTAATATACTGGCAAGGGGCGGAACCATCCTGAAGACCGCCAGGAGCAAAGAGTTTATGGAAGCCGAAGGACGCAAGCTCGCCTATGAAAATCTCAAAGCTGCTGAGATTGATGCTGTGGTAGTTATAGGAGGTGATGGGTCGCTGACGGGAGCCAGGGTATTTTGTGACGAATATTATGATATTCCCTTTGTGGGGATTCCGGGAACCATCGACAATGACATTTATGGCACCGACTACACCATTGGATATGATACTGCATTGAATACTGTGGTTGAAGCCGTGGATAAGATCAGGGATACAGCAGGAAGCCACAACAGGCTCTTCTTCATTGAGGTGATGGGCCGGGATGCAGGTTTCATAGCCCTGAGTAGTGGAATCGCCTGTGGTGCTGAGGCCATCCTGATTCCGGAGGTCCACGGGCAGGTTAGCAACCTGAAGGAATACCTTCAGAAAGATTTTAAGAGGAATAAGTCCAGCAATATCGTTATCGTGGCAGAAGGAAATGAGTCGGGGGGAGCCTTTGCCATTGCAGAGAGTGTTAAGCATGACTTTACGGATTTTGATGTACGCGTTTCTGTACTGGGTCATATTCAAAGGGGTGGCACCCCGTCGGCCCATGACCGGGTAGTAGCCGGCAAGCTGGGCTTTGCCGCAATAGAAGCCTTGATGGACGATCAGAAGAGTGTGATGGTTGGCTACCATAACAACGAAATTGACCAGGTTCCATTCAGAAAAGTGATCAAGCTTAAGAAGAAAGTGGATCCCGACCATCTGCAGATGGTGGAGATTCTCTCTATATAAAGCATCCTCTTTTTTTTGTACATTACCATCTATGTCCCAACCGGATCTGTATGCCCAGGTGATATTGCCCCTGGCCGTTGAGGGCTTCTATACCTATCTGGTACCCGAAGCCTTGAAGGAGCGTCTTGTGACCGGTAGCCGGGTCCTGGTACCTTTTGGAAAAAAGCGTATCTACAGTGCCATTGTCCACTCCATTCAAGAGGAAAGTCCCGAAGGTTTTCAAGCCAAACTCATTCTGGATCTGCTCGATGACTCACCCCTTGTAAGCCGTGAGCAGCTTGCCCTATGGGACTGGATCTCGGCCTACTATATGTGCACTCCGGGTGAGGTGATGCGTGCCGCGCTTCCTTCTGGATTAAGACCTGAAAGTGAATCGAGGGTTCAGTTCAACTACCGGTATGAGGATGAGCAGGTACTGGACCAGCATCTCAGGTTGTTGCTGGAGGTAGTAAAGGACCAGGGTGAGGTAACTATAGGCGACCTTCAGTTGACAGAGGTCTCCAGGAATCCCGTAAACCTTTTGAAGCGATTGGTGGAGATGGGGGCAGTGGAGATCAATGAATTTGTGCGTCATGGTGCCCCTCAGAAATCGGTAATCTACCTCCGGTTTTCTGATGTTTACAGGAAGAGTGAAGCACTCCATGCATTGCTGGATCAACTGGCACGGGCACCCCGTCAAAAAGAATTGGTGGAGCGGATTTTATCCCGTACAGGTACCGGAGAAAAGGATCTTGAAACCGCACTGAAGAAGAGGGAAATTATCACGGAAGCTGGTGATGCCGGTGCAGTGACGGCTCTGGTTAAGAAAGGGGTGCTGGAGCAGATTGAGAAGGAAGAGCTTTGGAAGGGTGAGCATGAAAAGGATTCACCGGCCAAGGCAAATCCCCTGAATGATGAGCAAGAGAAGGGCTTAAATAAAATCAAAGAACAGTTTCTGTCCCACCAGGCTGTATTGTTGCATGGGGTTACTTCCAGCGGAAAAACAGAGCTCTACATTCATCTGATCGGGGAGATGCTGGACCAGGGCAAACAGGTGCTTTACCTGCTACCTGAGATTGCACTAACCACCCAGATAATCCAGCGAGTCCGAAGGGTCTTTGGAAGCAGGGTAGGGATATTCCATTCCAGGTACAGCGATTCAGACCGGGTTCATGTTCACAGGAACCTGATGGGGCTGACCGACGATGAGACATATGGAGTGGTGATAGGGGTTCGTTCGGCCATCTTTCTTCCCTTCACAAATCTGGGACTGATCATCATCGATGAGGAACATGAAAATACCTACAAGCAACATGATCCTGCTCCCAGGTATCATGCACGGGATACAGCCCAGGTGCTTGCCCTTCACCACAATGCAAGGGTATTGATGGGAACAGCCACCCCATCGTTCGAGACCCTTTACAATGCCCGCACCCAAAAGTATGGCTATGTCACCCTCTCTTCGCGCTTTGGAAATGTGGAACCACCCGAGATGATTCTGGCCGACACCAAGGTCGCTACCAAGCGAAAGCAGATGGTCTCTCATTTTACCCCCCAGCTGATGCAGGCCATCAAGGACGCCCTTGCTGCAAAGGAGCAGGTGATTCTTTTTCAGAACCGGAGGGGATTCTCCCACTATATTGTCTGTAATGATTGCGATCATATTCCCATATGTAAGCGTTGCGATGTAAGCCTGACCTACCATCGAACCAGCGGAAAACTGGAATGCCACTATTGCGGGCACAAGGAAAACATGCCCCTGGCATGTCCCTCTTGCGGACATACCAGCATGACCATGAAGGGCTTTGGTACCGAGAAGATAGAAGATGAGCTTTCCTTGATATTTGAGGGAATCAGGGTGGGTCGGCTTGATACTGATACGGCCCGGTCGTTAAACCGTACCCGGACCATGATTCGCCAGTTTGAGGAGGGGAGCCTGGATATACTCATTGGCACCCAGATGCTCTCCAAAGGACTTGATTTCAGCAATGTAACCCTGGTGGGCGTGCTGGATGCGGATCAGATGCTTCATTTCCCCGATTTCAGGGCATTTGAACGGAGCTTCCAGTTGATTTACCAGGTTAGCGGCAGGGCTGGGAGAAGAAAGAAGCGGGGGAAAGTGATTGTTCAAACCATGGACCCCGGACATCCGGTGATTCAGTATATCAGTAACAACGACTTCGAGGGCCTCTATGAGGACCAGATGGAGGAGCGTCAACTCTTCGGCTATCCACCTTTCCGACGAATGATACGTATCAGTTTCAAGCATAAGATTCCTTCCATTCTGGACGGTGCTACAGATCTGATTGCACGTGAATTGAAGAATATCTTCTCCACCCGGGTGCTGGGTCCCCAGTACCCTCCTGTAAGGAAAACCCACAACACCTTTCAAAAACAAATCATCCTGAAGATCGAAAAGGAGGCCTCCTATGAGCGGGCCAGGGAGTTGCTAAAAGAGGTTCTGAACGGACTCTCCGGCAACGAAGTATTTCGTTCGGTCCGAATCTCTGTGGATGTGGACCCCTATTGAGTATGACATCCTCCATTCCATAAATGAAAGTCATAGTAGGTAACTCCCATATAGTTTTTTATAATGCCTTTGTATTGTATTCATAAAAAACTATATGTACGTTTGCGCAGATTTATATTAGGCC